>Ga0056128_1007351_pt1 | contig 13912 bp, 9 predicted proteins | sample WorMetLIZISLAND2_FD_71113 | JGI IMG/M metagenome (GOLD analysis project Ga0056128, IMG submission 71113) | Marine gutless worms symbiont microbial communities from Max Planck institute for Marine Microbiology, Germany - Olavius geniculatus... ... | reverse complement strand
TCCTATTAGTGATTAATAGTAACCTAGGCCCTATCTCGCACCGTTACTGAGATACAGCGACTTATTGGCCAAAAATCGCAAATTTTGCCCACCCCCCTCATTTAGCGCCCTCGTTTGGAGTGACCCCCTTCGAATTTATGGAAAAGCTTTACGGTTCCTGAAACTAGAGTCTTACAGGCAGCCGACGGTGAAGATTTGGTGATCCTAGCTTGCACTATTTTTGACTGATAGACCTGTGTGACGAACATAGAGAATTGCAATGGCTAAGAGGTGCTAAAGCAGTCTAGCTGCTTTCACGTGTAACAATGATTTGGATTTTGTATTTGGATACATTACACCTGTGGGACAGATAATAAGGCTTTCATAAGGCTATATAACAAAATAGCAACGCAACAAAATCATTGACCTTATTCACACCATAACAAGTGTGTTGCCACCACTGGCCAAAGGAGTCTGACATGTCTTGGTTCTAAGTTTTTCTGTAGCTGCTGCTACAATTTGGAATTCCCTCCCTATTGATGTTCGCAATAGTTGTTCACAATAGCTTCCTTCTGCCACTAACTCAAAACTCTTTTTTGTCAACCTTTCGCCATTTCTAGTGCCTTGCCCCAACCCAGTGCCTCAGATTCAGCAAGTTCCTCCCGACATTATTGTGTGCTATAAATTAATTTACTTACTTACTTACTTACATAAAGTAGCAGATTTGGAAACATTATGGTTCCCAGTCAAATAATTTAATCAAAATTCTGGACTTTTCAGCACTTTTTCAGTACCAACACCATAAACCTATTCTATTAGTAAAGTATGACCATTTAAGTAACTCTTGATAAAAAACATGGTACCGGGTACATCAAGTGTAACATAATATCACTTAAGGAAGTGTTTACCACAAAACCACATACAGAATTCAGAACTTAAAGGTCCATGGACACCAAAATTTTTTCCTAAAACCGCATATTTTTCGCATAATTTTGATAGCAATACTGCCGACCAGCATTTTGTCAACACGAAGAAACTTACATTTGAAATCGCCAATCTAAGAAAAAGCCGCAGAAAATGAACCACCATGTTGACAGTCTGATGACATCACCGGAGGAACACGTCGTTAATGTAAAATATGCACAGAAATGTAAGCATTATAAAATCATATTTTCTATCTATGTACTGCTACAGTTGTCATGCGACAGAGTATTTTTTGTCATTAAAAATATCAAATTAATGGATAAAACTGCCTGTGTTCCCCCAGTGACGTCACTTCCGGTCACAGACATAGACAATTTTGCACAATGTAATGCAATGCCACATTTTGTTACAATTTGTGCATTATTTTCATATATTTATAAAGCTTAAATCAACATATTATATATGCAACGTAAAATGTCTAATTCAGATCTACATAAATTTCACAACTGAGATTGACCGTGGCCATGGACCTTTAATACTACATGATCATTCAAATGTTGAAGTTTATGCCAGCGATTCAGTAACCATAATGATCAATTTTAACAGTCAAGCAGTTGTAGTCCAATATTTTTTTTCAAGGAGAAATTAGCCAAATTCAGGACCTTGTCATGAGTTTTTCATCACCTATGTCAATGTCCAGAACTTATCAGGACCCATGGAAACTGTGAGAAACATGTTATTTTAGGAGAATAGAAAGTTGCATGGGGTCTTTTTCCCAAATCGAGCTAATGGAAAGTGAATGCCCCACCCACCGCTGATTACAAAACCTTCTGAAAAATGCATTTACAAACAAACAAGAAAATGACATAATTCACGTGCTAAATAAATACCAACTTCCCCCATCTGAGACTGAAAGGTTGTAAACCCTCCACCCCAGAACATATGGATTGAGGTATGACGTAGAAAAACAGAAGTTACCAGCTGGACCAGTAGCGATTACAACTCCAAGCTCATTCTCCGCAGTTGTAAGAACATACGACAACGCATCTCCCAAAGCCAGCTGAACTCACTCAAATGACTGGAAATATACTCACTTAATGATTATCCACAGAATTCAACAATTCCATTGTGACATAAACTTGCAAAATGATGCACATTTCTTTTCTTATTTAAACTAAGCGCTAAATCATAAATCATAAATTCATATAGCACAATATCATGACACAACACTATTTCATTGAGTAGACTAATATCTCATGAAAAATATATTTATAAAACATGCTTCAAGCTACATCATAAAATAAATCAAATAAAAAAAACATCTTCACATAATTTTAAAAGCCATCTTGGTTTGCCAGTTGCCCCAAAGCTCTTCAGAAAACGACTAGAGTATATTTTACAGTCCTGGTGTCCTAAAACCAGAAAAACAGAGATCAACAATTTGTTTTTAATTATTACACTGTGTGCTCTGTATTATTCTAAGCATTCTCTTCCTCTTTGTATGACGATTCAATGTCAAGGATACAACTCGTGCAATAATGATGTCCCCTGGCCGAAAACACTTGTGCATTTCAACCTGAAAATACAAAAAACACATGGAATATTGAGAAGCAAGAACTGTTGAACCAAATAAATGCACTAAATATACGTATTTTAATGTCTTGATTAAGTGTAGACACCACCCATATATCAGTAATATCTCGCCAAAAGCAGTTTTTAAACAATGCACTTCGCTAGCCAGATTTAGAGATAAGGCCACAGAAAGAAATGCAGAATGTCCAAAATTTGACAGCCTTGTACCGTAGTGATAACAAGAAGCTTTTTCAATTTCAAATTATCAAAAGAGTCACCTGATCTTTCTCTTTTGCTCTAACATCTTCCCGTCTACAAAAGAAATAACGAAAACCAAACAAGCAGAATTAAACCACATTAACTGAAGAGTTTGTGAACAGCAATACAAAAATACAACTCAAGTTTATCTTTGTTGCAGAGAGACGTCTGCCCATTGGCGTGTACCAGAAATATCACAGAAACAAAGCACCGTGAATGCATGCATGCACAAACTAATAGTAGCAAATGCATACAAAATAGTAAAACAGTTGCAATCCGCACTGTTCACTATGCAGTTTCGCATTACTGTTAGCCATCATTTGTGCTTTAGTAACCACTGTAAAGGTGTAAAAAAAAATCGCAACTATTGTCAAATAGAAGTAACCGGAGATCGCAAACCTCCTTCAGAATGGTGTCGCAACCTGGCAAATACACAGCTGCTATGTCCTAATCGTAGAAAATTCATACAATGAACCAAAATCCACCAAATAATCAACAGGACCACAAAAATCTAATCAGTTTAATGAATGCAACATCTTTATAAAAGAAACACCTGGAATAAACTAAAAAAATTTATTTCATGTTGCAGCCTATGGCTGGATGAACAGAACAAGAAACAAAGTAATTCGGCAAAAAGTGGAACCGCTGTAGCAAATCCACCGAACTCTTCATTTGCATTCACCAGGTGGTACTGCAATTTGCAACTGCACGTTTTGGCTGGAGGTTCAACCCCCAAAATTTTGCCTTTCCTCGTTGGCCAGAGACACCATTTAACACAATGTCTCATTGGACCGAACTAGTGTACCTGCCAAATGGCATCATACTTGTCAAATGGTTCAGCAGAACGCACAAATATGACAGACAGACAGAGTACGCTACAGAGAAATGGGCAAGAGAAGGCAGAATTGCTTGTAATTCTGCAATGTCTCAAAGAAACATCCCAAACATTTTCGACTGTAACTTGAAAAAAATTACCAGATTTTAATAATTTTTGGTACGAATATGCCTGAGACAACTAGCCATCAAATAACAGTTCAGTTTCCCACCTCATCCATCGTCTGTCTCTGCATTACCTGGGGAAAGTGAGTGAGTGAGTAGAGTTTAACGTCCCACCCGACACAATATAGGTCATTTCAGGGATGACCTTTTCAGGCAGAATGCACACAAACACATAATAATGAAAGGGTAAATTCAAAGTTTACAATGAACAAAAAGTTTAACCTTTACAGAAACATAAAACACAAAAATGAGCTTAACCTAAAATTCTAAGAACTCCATTATACGCGTGCATGTGTAATTAACATAATGGTAGTTCTAATAGTAGTCTTCCCTGTTATCCTCCAGACAGTCAACAATGTGATAACGCTGTCTACTGGAGGACAGGCGGCAAACAGAACCAACGAAACATTACAATTTTACCCAGTGTGGTATGATTACTTAATCTAAATAATGCACAAAAACACATTTTGTTCACATTTTTGACACACTGGCTGACACTTCATCTAACTGTTTCCTTTTTCAACTGTCTGCAGTAAATTGATAGAAATGTCAGAATATTGTGCAAGGCATGGAGACGATTCAGCAGTGTCAATAATGTTCTGCTCCAGACTAATCCAGCCTTTGAAAGTTGCTTCTTGAATTCATAGACACACTGCTGCATGACAGTCAAACCTTGTAATCAACTGGTTGTAAGGGGCCACAGATGTAGATAAATAGAATTTATCAACGTTTTTCATTCATTTCAACACGTATTTTGCTTGGTCAGACTTCCCAAAATAGCGCAGAAACAGACAGACATTTGATGAGGTCAAAACTTAAAAATTATTTAATAACCAGATGTGTAATAAATATCCGTGCCAAAAATTAACAATATCTGTTAATCTTTTTTTCAAGTTACGATTGATAATATTGGGGATGTTTGTTTTCATGTTTTTGTATATCTTAATGCATATTTCACTTAGTCTGCTTTCCCTAGGCAGTGCAGAAGCAGACATTGGATGAAGTGGAAAACTGAATGTTCATTTGATGGCAAGCTGTGTCAGGAATACTCGCATTAAAAATTATTAGAATCAAATAATTTTTCTTCAGGTTACAATCGAAAAAGTTGCGGATGTTTTTTTGAGACAGCATACAGTGAGTCTGTCTACAAATACTAAGCTAAAAGTAGAAAATGTACATGGATTTAAATAAAATAAATGTACAAAACATCCGTTTATACACTTGATAACGGCAACATTGAAAAACTCGCACATCAAAAACAGCAAAAATCTCAAAAAGTGATACTGTCCGCATCACAGTGACTGCGTGAGAAGCCTCCCTTGGAGGAATTTGCATAAAATTTTGCATGATGGGTCCCCTCCCTGACATAATCAACCGTGCCAAATTTTCTCTCAATCCGGTCAGGGGTTTTGATTCTGTGGGGGGTCAAATTTTTGGATTCCCCATAACAAAGAGAAGTCGCCATTAACACAGGGCTTGAACTACCAGTCAGCCTGTGATTAGTTAAGCAAAACTGTAAAAATAACTTTGCATAACAAGAACATCATGACCAAATGTTACAAAAAAATCATCGAAATCCATTCACAATTTTTTCAGTAAACCAGCTGATAATAATCAACTAACACAAAAACAATCACCTTTGTTATTTCTTGTTGCCAGAAATAATACTCAACACTAACACAACTAACACATACCGTAAAAGTCCATGAAATGGTTCTTTTAGCAGTACATCATCTACTGCAAGAATCAGACTCTTACAGAATCTTGGAGTCACTCGTGTAATCTTTCCACACAAAACACAGCTCAATAAATTTACTACAACTCAGCTGCTGCTACTAGTACTATCATACTACTGTTAGCATGCTACTGTATCATTAGTTGAAAACTGTACTAGAAAAACAAAAAAACCTTGTGGAACACAGCACCAACACATTAATATTAAAAAAGACCAGCTGTGAGACAAACAGTGGGACAGTACCAACATCTGTTGAGTCAGCACAATCTCAATTTTAAAAAAAACTAACACATCTAAATCAATACCAGGTAACCAGATTGCAAACAAAATCTAATTACTTGGTTCATGAAGCACTACCAACCGCTCCAAGAAATTCACCCACATCTGTATAAAAAATTGTCAGCAACCTACCACTGAGACAGAGCAAAAAAACATAACCTATTGCTGCGGTACAGAGTGTAACAAAGCACCACAATTCCCAATGACGAACAACCAATTTCTTACTCTGGTAAAATTAGTTAAATAGATTTTAGACACTAGCAACAATTATACAAACTGCTAAGAATAACAAAGCATTAAAACTCTTACTCTGGCAATGACAGTGTTGCCGATGGATGGAACCACGCTACGCTCAAGACTGTTTTTTACTTCGACATGCGACTATACATAAACATATCACACAGTTTATACCTCCAGCCTGTGCTATTTATCTACACGGTGGGCTTAAAAACGTGCCACTTTACTTTTGTCCATATCTTCATCAATTATCGACTGATTTCCAACATTTTTTCACTGCCACACACTGCAGTGCACAATAAGCCTACCTGGTGGTCTGAGCACTGAATGCTGCCCAAAGATAAGGTTAAATAAGGTAAGGCCATCAGTAGTAAAGGTAGTGAAAGTAGTAGCAGTAACAGTACACACAGTTCAAGCATGGTAGTTAGTACTATAGTTGTTGCTTTGTGTTCCATGTTCCATTACTGTATTCAGCAAATAAGACGAGACTTGCATGTAAAACACAGCATTTTGTGAATGCGTTTTACTTTACTTGCAACCGTGTCTAAAATACGTACAAAATATACGCTTATGCAAAAGGTTTTTGTAAATCTTTTGTTTTATATTATAACTGCAGTATAATAGACTGATAGACAGAAGTAAATAACAAAGATGAACAGTATGCTTATACACAAAGTAAATACCATTTTATCATCACTGACAATACGAGTGACGTAACCAGCAAGGCTTGCGTAGATGAAGCCATCACGAGTGTATGTTCCGCTACCAGCAACATTACCTTCACCAACACCACATATTCTTTGGCCTACAAACACACATAACTATGACTGAACTATGATAAGTGATGAGTAGTACATGGCTATGGGTAACAACTTCTATCAAGCAGTAAACCATGTCAACCAGAGATGTGTGGACACGTCCGCGGACAAGATGCGCATCCACAAGCATTCTGCAATTTTTGACGTCTTTGCCGATGCGGACGCTCTCAGGGAAAAACAAATTTCTTTACCGCAGCATTCCTACTTTCTAGCAATAACAATATTACAAAACTCCTGACAGTTGCTGACAGTGTGAACGTGGACGTGGTCGCTACCCTGCAGACACAACCTATGTCTATTTTTCTGCTATTGCTGTTTTTGCAGGTAATAAAAATATTTTTCTATTATTCATACCAGTTCAGACAGACGTTGCTTTCTGTCAATCTCAATGTGGGTAAGGGTAAAGGTAGTGTACTCCATCCCAGTAACTGGGACTATAGCCGCGGTGATCTGCTCCCAGCAGTCACTTGTTATTGGTCAAAGCAGTCACGTGACATAACAGACTGTATTATATAAATGCTGCAGTAATTAGTAATCGATTGAGTCCATAGCTCAATGGTTTAGGCCACCGAGTCATGTTTTAAAGTTTGTGGGTTCGAATCTGACTCGGATAATTTGACATTCTTTTCATTTTTTGAATTAGTCCTGTAAATTGTCATTCAGCTATTTTGTCACTTATTCAGTAAGCTTTCATTGCGTAAAACACATTTTTTGTCATGTATATGAAATGTGTGGAAATGATATAAAGAAATTCGCAAAGAGGCGCTGGTGTTTTGGGTAAAAAAATAGAATTTCTGATTAATATTATTGTTATGATTAGAAATAGGGACAAGGATAGGGTTATGTTTAGTGTTAGTGTTAGGTGTAAGGTTTTGGTAGAGTATTTGACAGAATTATGTGATGATAGATGGACACCCAAATAAAGGTGAAACATTGGTGCATGAATTTAGTGCAATCATGGAAGTTGTGGGTAAAAAGCTTTTAGGCCACTACACAGTGTCTGTGATATACTGGCTTTTGCTAGGGTTGAGAGCCTGAGTGGCCGACAGCAGCAGTCGCACTGCCTTGGCAGCAAATATTATATGCTCCTGGGAGCGGATTACCAGGGGCCGTATGTATAACAACGTCGTTAACTTTACTTCCAAACTAAAATCGATTAACGTCGGACGTAGTGCTAAGTCGGTATGCATAACGACGACGTGGCACTAGTCAGACGCCTACGTCCAAACTAACTCTAGTCGCTCCAGCGACCTGTCGTAAATATTTAGTCTGTTGTTGTCAATGTAAACTAACGTCGCTATGGAGAATCTGCAATCACGTCATGCATCGTAAAGGACTTCTGGTAAATCAATTACACTATTGAAACTAATTGCAGTATCAAAAAGTTGCTGAATAAAACTTTTAGCGTTTGATAAATTTTATTTATTCGCATCGTGCATTCTTACTTAGCACATGGAGCTGTAACTAGGCTCGAGCACGCCCGAGACTGCAGCAGACGACAAATCAGGCCATATGTATTTTTAGCTGCAGTCCGGTTAAGGCAGAGTGCGTTTAGCCTGAAAATTCTAGAGTCAAACTACCCGACATCAACTACTTTCGTAGTAGTTAGTCGCTCGCTACAACAGCGTTTTGCATGCCGTCGAACGCAACTTTCTAGTTTGGAAGTAGTTAGTCGCGACGTAGACCTTACGTCCAAACTAATCTACGACGTTGTTATGCATACCGCCCCAGGACTAGAATCCCGGTTACCAGGACTAGACACACAGCAAAGGGTAAAATGTGTCTGGGGCATCTAGGTGCACCTCATGCGATTAGGGTCGCGATAAACGTTAAAGATGGGATCAAGTAAAAAAACTACAGTCAAGATCAATGTCAGGGCTAAGATATGAGTTGTTGAAAGTAAAGGTCAGTAATGCTGTTATGCACAAAAAAACTAATGCAGCAGAGCAGCATCTCTTACGTTTAGAGCAGGTATTGTTTGGCTTTGGGTAAGGGAAGGATGATATGAAAAGGAGGTTCTTGTACGTTAATTCACCCCCACCCGAATTAAAGACTAGAGATAAGGTTAGAGCTAGAGTTAGGGTTAGGAATAGGATTAGAATCAATGTTAGGGTTATGTTTAGGGTTTGGGTCAGAATTAAGGTTAGGGTTAGCGTTAACAATAATAATTTGGGTGCGGGTGAATTAACGGACAAATACCGAATAGGATTACAAGTACAGATAGGGTTTGGACTGACGTTAAAAATTTCATTTGATAAAAGATACATATGTTACTGAACGTAGATGAACCTAAATGCACAAGACGCATTTTACCCACATCCGTCCTATGTTGTCGGATGTTCATCAAAATTTGATTAAAATTGCAGCCAAACCGTTACAGAAAGCTTAACTGTTACTATTGACAGACTAAACAAACTCAGCAACACCCTATCCAATGGCATGATCATCAACCACGTATGACCTCTCGTTCCTCCAAAATAACACGTTTGTAGCCAGAGTATCAAGTAGAGAAATTATTTTTGCCCTAGTTATAGTAATACTTAACACAACCTGTTAAAATTTTCGGTCAAAATTCATTTAATTTCAATAATACTGCAACATATTTAATGTCGGCGACGTGAAAAAAGTTTAACACAATATAGTAACAGTTATATTACCAGGAACACACATCTCCATGGACGCTGCCATGTTTTTACTACAAAATTAAGTTATTACAGGACCGCAAGTTGCATTTTGTAACTTAAGTTACCGACTAATCCCCGCAAAAGCAAAAACAATTCAAACAAATGAGGGTTCGATTTATTTTTTTACATTTATCTTTAAGTTAGCCGTTGTCAAAAAGTAGTGTCGACTCGAAGTCGGAAGCCTGACTTTGATATCTTGCGGTCGTCCATCACGTGCCCCAACCTAGGTATGATCGCTTTGACGGATTGCTGGAAATTTGTGAGCTTGTAGATATTTATGCGTTGTGTATGTGCAAAATTACATTTTTGACAATATAGATATATCTGTACATTTGTTGAATTACGTAATAATTACTTGTTAGCGATTTTACTAGTTGAGAAAGTGTAATTTGCGTGTCGGATTGTGAATCGTTTGGCTACGTGCCACGCCCACTCGGGTTGTTTTGTTGACGTTTTACTTTTGTTGTGTTTAGTGCATAAAATTCCCGACAAGAAACAATGGCAACAGAAACAGTGAAGCTGAATAGTGGATTTGACATGCCCGTGATCGGTCTTGGAACTTGGCAGGTTTGTAACTTTTGTTCTTTTCTGTTGTGGTCATGTCCTAGTGCACATTATTATCTAGTGTCTGGAATTATGGCTTTTTCGCCCCTTTGCCGGTTCGCCCCCTGTCTTGTTTGCCGCCTGGGTGGTTCGCCCCCTGGCTCGTTTGCCCTCGTGTGATTCACCCCCTGGCTTGTTCGCCGCAGACAGACAGACGACGATCGACAACCATTCTAATAGCTCGACCGTTACTTAAGTACGGTCAGTTAAAAACACTCATTATCTCACCACTGTCACCAGGTGGTGGTATGTCTGCAAGCTGCATCACAGACCCTACTTCGATCACGCTAAGTGTGTTTGAATTCAACGCGCTCTATGTGTCAACATCAAGCTTCCTTTGAAATGAATTTTTACAGGTATACTTAGGTCTAGGCCTAGGCTTGATGAACGCCTAGATCTATAGAGAGCATCAGACATCATTGCAATTTTCAATCATTCTAAGGCGAGAAATCCTACTAAAACTCTGTATAATAAAATATATGTATAGGCTTAATGATTTTATTTTAGAATTGAACAAAGCATTAAACATTTACACAATCATTTATTCTCAAAATCATGCATAAACTGTCTAGGCCTAAGGACAATTATTACGTATAAACCTCGATGTCGAATTACCAGTATTCAACGGGGGCAAAACGTCCAAGGTAAGGGGACGAAAGAGCCAGGGGGCAAACAAGCCACGGGGCGAACCGGCAAAGGGGCAAAAAAGCCAGACACCAGTGTCTGTTGCTGGTTATTCAGTTGTTTAGCATTGGCTAACGGGTAAGGTCGAGGTCTGGAGTAGTTCTGTTTTCTTGTGTCTGTTAAGTGTAAAGACTTTAATTTATTGAAGTTCAACCATAGGCCCAAGGAATAAAGCTGCTGTTCTGAAATTAATGGCTGGTTTTAATAAATCACTTATTCATTAATTACACAAAAAGGTGAGCATATTGCAATAAAAACATAGTGCTAGATAGTATAAAAATTGAATGCATGGAAAATTACAAAAAAAATAACGACTAATCTGAAATGCAAAGCGATAAACCATGTCACAGAATTAAATGTACAATATTCAATATTACATTTGTGAATTATGAATTACATTTATGAATGTTGTACTAAAGGATTGTATGTCCATTCTTTGCCCTGGAAGGGTGTTTCTTTTCTGATGTGCAATGTCAAAAGTTTTCAATTTTTATACATAGGAATTTTTTTGTCTGTTGGATTTTTATTTCCGTAAGAATTTTGCAGTATTGTGTTTGTCGTAAATTGTATGTTAATGGTGCTTGTTGTACAGTCAAATGCTGAAGAAGGAAAGGAAGCAGTTAAGGCTGCAGTTGCATGCGGCTATCAGATGCTTGACTGTGCTTACATCTATGGTAATGAGGCAATCGTTGGTGAGGCTCTGGCTGATGTGTTTAAGGAGGGCTCAGTTCGTCGAGAAGATATTTTCATCATCAGCAAGGTACAGGACTGAATGTTGTACTAAAGGATTGTATGTCCATTCTTTGCCATGGAAGGGTGTTTCAACTGCTGTATTGCCTGGGCCTACACTGTGTGGTTGTCCATGAGTTGTTCAGGGTATATGACATTTTCAGGGAATATTAACAGTATTGTAGAAAGTATGAGCTGATTTTTTCGTCAATGCCAATAGCAAAGATGACATTGGCAGCAAGTCATGTCTAGTTTTATATACAGATCCAGTGCTGCTGATCTTTAGTGTAAAAGAAGATTGTTGCATGTTGTGCGCTGTAAGGGACGTGAAGTGAGTTTATTATGGTGTTGTTATTGATAGTTGTTGACTGAAATACAATTAATTTGACTGCTGCAGCTATGGAACACACGACATCAAGCAGATGATGTTAGACCCAGTTTGCAGGAATCCCTTGATCGGCTTCGGGTTCAGTACATTGACCTCTACCTTATTCACTGGCCAATGTCATTTAAGGTAAACTTTTACTGATATGTTTTTGTTTATTTGGTTTTATTGAGAACAGATAAACAGTACCAATACTGCTGACATCAATGTAGCAGCACCGAATACATTACTAAAATGTTTTAGTAATATATTTGCTAAATTCATTGATGAGTTCTAATTATGTAGTTAAAAAAATAGAAACCAGTAGTAATGGCTGAGGTCAGCTGATTTATAATGACATTGTTGTCCTGGATGTAGTTATAGTTGTTGCGGTAGTTCTGTTGGTTGATGCCATATCTTTGTTTTCTTTGTGTGCTAGCGAGGAGGTGAGTTGTTCCCGAGAGATGAGGCTGGTCAGCTAATCTACGATGACGTTCACTACTTTGAAACATGGAAGGTACGTCCAAATCGGCATGGAGAAAGACTGCAGAACTTAACTATTCTGACATGCTATTATTAACTTCGCTGAATGAAGAAGTTAACTTTATTACCACTACCTATCTGTTTTTGCACAAAATGACTTTTGCTTCTGAATGGATTTGTGGAGGTCTCTGCTGCTGGTGCTGGTACTCAGTGATAAAGATAATGCCGATGTTGGAAGTGACTGTGATGGTGATCTGAATGTTAAATACTATCATAATGGGCTTTTGTGGCATAATGTTTGTGAAGAGATCGCGGTTCAAATTCTGGTTCGGGCACTGTCAGTTGCTTACTACTTAGATCGGTGACTGTCTGCTGGCAGGTAAACCAGGCAATACTGTGTGATATCATATACTAGGTGATGCTGCATAGCTCTTAAGATTCTGTGAAGAACTGTATGCTGTCCATTGATAGGCACTGGAGCAGTGCGTTGAAGAAGGTCTGATACGCAGTATTGGTCTATCGAATTTCAACAGTCAGCAGATACAGTACATCATTGACCACGCACGCATTCCACCCGCTGCACTACAGGTATTCGTGATTTTATGCCTTTGCCACTGTTAGTTGCTTCTAGACGTTTTCTGCTTTTTATGTCATTCATTTGTTTGCATGTGTATCTGTTAGTGAGTTTTATTGCTGCAGTGTTTTTGGTAGGCATCAGTAAATTTTTGTTGTCAAACTTTTGTCAGTAATTAAGTTATGTTAGATTTTGGGGGTTCATGGTTTAGGCTCAATTTATGGTTCTGCCATCTCCAAATATGATACATTTTAGTTAATGTTGTTAATGGCCATAGCATGAGAGTCACTAAGAGTTAGGTGCCTTGCCTGACCTTACCTGCGGGGTGGCAGGCTGTTACACCTGCCCAGCGCTGAGGCCATATCAGTTTGGCTCAATGTGCTTTGCTGAATGTAACCATAAGGTTACAGGAAGGAAACGGCTATGAAGCTGTGAACAACTGTGAAGCCATAGGTAAATGACCATGAAGTTGTAGATGGCTATAAAGCCGGAATCGGCGTAAAAGCCAAAAATTAACCAGCGCATGAGCACTGGTAATGTATCTGCTCATCTTTGGTTGGCTCCTACCTTCCAGATTTTAGAAATCTTTCAGGTCATCGGTGCACGAAGACCCACCACCGTGGTTTGGCTGCACTGCTCATGCAGCTTGTCTGCTGAACAGGTTGGGTCGCCTGCCAGGTGATCAACTGAGGGGGCCATAAATATTTTGGTGAGCCCCACAGTACTTGCTTGGTCAGGGTGATGTGACCTGACTGGCAATGTATTCATGTGAGCGGGGGTAGTTGCACTTTTTGCTATTACTGCCATGACTTATAGTAGTTGCCAGTTGGGCTTAACAGGATCTAACAGACACCCTTGGGACATTGCTTGGTTGGTGCCCGCCTGATCTGTGGACTGGTCATGTGTGCTGGGTGGCCTCGCTGTTCCTGTCCTGTCTCGGTGTTGGGTGGAGCATTGTAGAGGCTATTGCGGGATGATGGGTCAGACTGG
>Ga0056128_1007349_pt1 | contig 13913 bp, 9 predicted proteins | sample WorMetLIZISLAND2_FD_71113 | JGI IMG/M metagenome (GOLD analysis project Ga0056128, IMG submission 71113) | Marine gutless worms symbiont microbial communities from Max Planck institute for Marine Microbiology, Germany - Olavius geniculatus... ... | reverse complement strand
AGTCTTCGTGACCGAAGTCACAACTTTCAACTTCCTGATCGTACATCAGTCACCAATGACAAAAACTTTATTATAAGAATGCTATATAATGACAATTTGTATTAGCTTGGACTATTTGTTCGTATCATTTCATTGGCCTCCGCTCGTTTTTATTGTGTAACAGCGTTTTGTCTGTTTTTATTAAACTTTGAATAAAAATGAATGAAAAAATGGTTCTTTTTGTGCGTTTGGCACATACTTTAGGATGATGAATAGTGTGCTAATAGTTATGTGAAAACTTTGGCTTGGACTGCAGTTTAGACGAACAATGCAAAATCAGCTCCGTTTTTTTTCCATTTCAACTCAACTCTTCATCCCTCTGAAATAGGTAAGCCGAGTACCAGCCTGTCTGGCTGTGGTTAAAGCGGGGCACATTCACCTGTGTCACGTGGCAGGTAGCACTCTGTACCAGCTGACGGCTACGTAGCTCTGTAATGGGTTCCCATAAAGAGCTATCTACACACGATCTTGTTAATAGTCTATCAAAACGACGTACCAGAATTGACGTGACACGTAGTACCGTCGTGGATGCTTCCCGCGTCGCTGCAAATCACAGTCAGAGCAAACAGAGTAAATTATCGTGCACGAAATCACCAGTACATCAGTCAGATTACGACACTGTACAGCACAATTTGCCAAAAGTAATGGGCGGAAATTGCATAATAATGAACTCTTGCGATTGCCGTTATTTTTCCGACAATTTTCGCTGTGCATCAGCTGCATGTGCGTCATGAGGATGAGGTGGGGGTAAATTATCCCAAGCCTCGCGACGTTTGGGGGCCCCGCCGTCGGCCAGAACTATAAAGTACGCCAGAATGTACCATTTGAAAAAGAAAAATTCCAAAACTTTCTCCCCAAAGGGGCCCAGTAAAAATATTTGGGGCTCCGCGAGAATGTTTCCCCGGGCCCCACTGTGGCTCTCGACGGGCCTGCGTGTGCGCTTAATCACTCTGTTCGTAAACTTTTTACATCACTTACAAGTAAAGATGATGATGCATAAAACATTTTGTAAATGTTTTTGTACATCAACCACGTCGGACTGCATGATTTCACGGATATCTTGTCTGTTTTTGTTTGCGGATTTCTTCCTTCCAGTTTTTCAAGGTTTATTTTTCAGTATTCGACTACTTCCGTTTTGTTGATTTTAAAGTTTTTTTATAACGGTCTGTTTCTAAATATTTATACACATCAGTATTCGTTCCATTTCTGTCATTTCAGTTCTCTTTACACTAAAACTAGTTTTGCTTTTCTTTTTTTATGTGATTAAACTGGCAGCGCTTCCACGCCAGTTTTCCAGTGCATATCATTCATCACATATTTTTATCATCATATCCTACTTTAAACGCTCTATGCAAGACGATAAAAATTGTGGCAAAATTTGCATAGAACTTTTGCAACATTGTTATTGTCCATCCGTCTGTTTGCCCGTCTCTTCACTTTTGTACTTTTCTGTTTACTCTCTGCACTGTTTAATTGCATAGTCCTGCATTGTTATACAAGTATTAAATGTGATTTTGCCAAAACATTTTGGTTCGAATGGCCAAAATGGCATTTACACCTGCTCCTTCCATCAAAAAGGTATAACTGATCATCACGGGGTGTTTACACGATCCAGCAAACGTCCAGCAAACTTCCAGCAAATGTATTCGAAATACACGTGCTAGTGCTGGACGTTTGCTGGATCGTGTAAACACCCTATCACTTACCTGATTCACGCACGTGCGGTCTGCGGCAGTGTGCTTGTCGCGACATAAGTAACGCAGTGATACCGATGCAAGTCAGCAGACTCAGTCGAGTGTGAAATGGCGACATTTTCTCAGTTTTATTTCAGTGATTGAAACAGCAGACGTCGTGTCCGCGGCTCAGCGATGAAACGGTATCACATCGGATGACAGTTTGGCGACGAGGCTACTGAATGATCCTATACGCCCAGCGGCCTGTGTGCAGCGATGACGCTTAGGCCTGAAAAATCCTGTGCTGCCATTTGTCGTCTGGCGAAAAGTAGAAACGGGGGAAATTTTTTTTGTTTTTTTTCATGATATGATGTAATATCGACAATAACTCGTAAAAACAGCGTGACACGCTGAATAAAGTAGTGAATACGGCAGTGTAAAGAGTAGATGCAAACAGTTTTTTTTCAGTAGAACTTTGACAACAAACAAAACAAATAATTTGAGCTAATGCTCACTAGACGCGCGAAAGCCTGTAGCAGTTCCTGTTCGCAAACTGTCAGTCTATCTCCAGCCATTTCGTCGCAGTTCATTTTCGGAGTGTGCGCTGCAGCCACAGATTGCGAAAATCAATAAATACCCCTTATTTCGAATGTTTAGGGTCTTTTAAGGTCATCGATGTTGATACGACTGAAAAGCTCGTCACTAGTGCTGACTGTGATAGGCAGCATGTCCATGCATGTGCAACCGTTTTACGAAAGACTGGCCAACAACGGTAAAATAACGACTTTTACGAGGGTACCGCTCTTTGATGCCCTCGATCCTGCGCAGGTTTCCTTGAACCTAGAAAATCGAGACTTGGACCGTTGAAATCTACGTTTAATGCTAAAAATTTCATTTGCAGCTTTTTTATGTCTATCTCAATTGATTTCAGCGCAATTTGCTCTTGCAATGTGTCTCGCAGCCCGAAATTGCCAAAAAATCCATAAAACCCCTATTTTAGCGTTCAAAATCATCCAAGGTCATTAAATTCAGTGGCAATCGAGAGCCAGTCTACGACTTACTCTAGTGATTAATAGTAACTTAAGCCGTATATCGCACCGTTATTGAGATACAGAGACTTATTGGCTAAAAATCGCAAATTTTTCCCACCCCTTTCTCATTTAGCGCACTTGTTTGGGGTGACCCCCTTCGAATTTATAGAAAAGTTTTACGGATCCTAAAAATAACGTCTTCCATGCAGCTGATGGTGAAGATTTGGTGATCTTAGCTTGCACCGTTTTCAACTGATCCACCCGTATGACAGACAGACGGACAGAATTGCGATGGCTAAGGCGCGTTGAAAGCAGTAGCTGCTTTCGCGCGTAAAAACTGCACCGATATTTTTGAGAGTTCAACAAAATTATTAGTGCAGAGGTTTTTCAAAAACGGACGACAACTGTGAGCTCAGAAACTTTTACGCCTTGTTTCAATTACTTTGTCTTTTGTTTAAATTATCGTTTGAAATAATTGGACGTGCGTACGCTACATTGCTACGGCCGCGGCAAGTAAACCTTAAGCTTATGTCAGGTGTAGGCCTACTTCTTCACGAGCTGGTATGTCTATACGCCTGACTGCATTACTTAAAAAAAATTAACCTTTAAAGAAACCCGTAAAGTTAAAAAAAACTGCTGACAGTTTCGTGTTTCAGCGTAAGGTATTTGTAACGTTTTTACAGTACTTCTTTCTATTTCACTAAATTATTTTACGCGATCATGTTTAACGTGGCTAACAAAAAATTCAAGAAACATAGATCCAGAAGTTTTGCCCATTAGATCTTCATGCCACCTCGACCTTAACTCTTGACTCGAAACCAAAGCAGTTCATCTTTTGCTTCAGACAGATCAGCCAACGTTCGGCATACTTCCTTCCACTGACGTGTGAGAAATCTTGCTAACCGACTAACAGACGTACAGGCGTACGCAATACGCATGTACTTGATACAACACAACACACTACGCTATCTATTTATATAGGACATAGTTTTGATCTACAACTCAGAAACCTAGACGCTGACAGAGAAACTACAAACAAGCTATGAGCATTCGAGATGGGATGTCTCCGGAAAATCTTTGGCGTGTCAAGAATCTCTCACATCAAAAAACAGACATCAAGAATCAGCTCAACATCCAGCATGACATTGTGGACAGGATCTGAAGCCGCCGTCTCAGATACTTCAGCCACGTAAAGTCGAAAATAACGACAAAAGAAACATCGTCATCGTCATCATGATGCGAAGTCATGTGTTCCGTCGCGACGATTCGCCACGATGTCCACGTTCCTCTGCACTCTGTTACATCTGTCTCCAGCTGGCCCGATCTGCTGTAGCTGAGATCTTCGCCAGTTCACGCCCGGACAATAACCGGCTGCACAAAATGTTTTCAAAAGTTATGATTAAGTTGAAAAGCATAGAGCGGTATAGAGTGTAGACAATCACAGTTAACTAGTCAGTTAGGTTGCAGATGACAGCGATGTCTGATTGTTCGCTTCAGCTGGCACTCGTCGTTGTCGTAGTTCGACTGAAGATTCGCAGCTGGTCTTCGAGACGACGAATCTTCTTTTCTCGGTATTTGACCTGCTCTTTCAACGTCTGAATCTCGTCCAACTGCTGAAAGTATTTCCGCAATAACTGCTCGCCAAACACACACACACGCACCAAATGTTTTTGTAAAATGTTTTGAACGTGTACATGCTAGCTATAGCTCGTATTTCTTATGGCAATTCTGTCTCTGTCCGTCCGTCCGTCTGTCCGTCACGACCCGGTACCGATTCAAGCCCAGGTGAGATAGAGACTTCGGATGGTCACCATATGTGTCTTTCGTATTTTGTGACAAAATTTCATGCCGCTGGGTAAGGGGGTTCCCCTCGAACAAGAGGGCGAAAAGGGGCAGCCCCTAAAAAGACGTTATTTTACCGCTATCGGTTCATCTAACGCGAAAATAGTTGCAGATAGGCACAGACATGTTGGTTATCATAACAAGCACTGGCGACGAGCTTCTTAGAAATGTCAACATCGATGACCTTAAATGACCTTAACCCCTTCCCCCCAAATAGAAGGTTTTAGTGAATTTTTTGCGATTTGGGGCTGCGACACACGTTTCAACTTTTAAGAATAAATTTCGCCGAAATGGCTGGAGATAGGCCAGTACAACTTGCGTATGAAAGTATTGCAATTGAATGTAGATTTTAGCAGTCCAAGTCCCGACCCCCTATGTTCCAAGGAGGCCTGCACACGCGGGTGTCAAAAAGAGGTACCCTCTAAAAAGTTGTCATTTTTTCTGCTATAGGCTTGTCTAGCGTGAAAACAGTTGCAGATAGGCACAAACATGTTGCTTATTATAACAAGCACTTATTACGTACTTTTTAATGGTATCAACATCGATGACTTTGAATGACCTTGTATTTTAAAAATAAGGGTTTTTAGTGATTTCTTTTGCGACTTTCGGCTGCAGAAGAGTGAATTGCGACGAAATGGATGAAGATAGACCAAGCGAGATTACCTGCAAGCAGGATCTGCTATAGGCTTTCGCGCGTCTCGTGAACATTAGCGCAGATTTCGTGTTTATATAACGTTTGCGAATAATAGGCCCCTAAAGATACAAATTTGCGTAAACTCAAATTGTTGCTTACGTCTTTGTGGTCCACAGGCCACAAGCTGCCATTTTCAACCATCGCTTGTCGTCTCAGGATGTCGTGCTGCTCTCGTCTACGGTTCTCGTTTATTGCTCCACTTTTGGACACTGCAGACCGTGCAGATCCATTTCCGCCTGCGTTGTCCTGGTCAATATCGGTAGGTGTGAACATTGCACGAGCTCGAAGTTTGTTTGAGCTGCCGAATGACGCACTCGTCTGTGAAAGTCGCCTAAAAGCGGAGAAAAAAATAAATATTCTATGACTATACATGCATTAGAGACTGTTAAATATTCATGTCCTGTGCGCACTTTAGCAGTTTCGCAAACGATCAGTCTCGATCATTGCAGTGAAAAGCGGTCATGTTGAACACCGAGTTCTATTTTTATGCGCCACCAGGAATATAAATAAAGCATGTTACAACAAATGTATCAAAAAATTTTTCGGTTTCTGTAGATTGGATAGTATGACTCAGATCTTGATTAGGTTGCATTTGTCTAGTTTAGACACGCTCTTACACAATGCTAGAATCCCGTTTGATAAACAGTGTTCTACCTCCAGTAATTGTCTTGTTCAGTACTTGTCTCAGCTTATGTCATATGCTGGTTTTTAATGCATTTTTACTCTTCATACTACATTTTGTTTCTTTTATGTGTATTTTTTTATGTCTGTGTTTTTTTTGTGTTTTTATGTGTTGTTTGTTATGTGTGTCAATGGTCCCTTGTGGACTGATTTTCAAATAAATGGAATGGAATGAAATATACGTGTTTCCAATTCACAGGCGCAAACTCTACTAGTTCCATCTGCCGTGGAAAACAAGTCGTACAACAAGCTGTAGCCTGTAGCTCCAGTGCAACATTTCGACATGTTGAAATGTTATGGATTTGCTGCAGCGACTTTCGATTGATTGTGGATTTGTGGTACAGCTTGCTGCAGAGTATGCACAACAAATTGAAGCAAATCTAGTTTAGCCGAAACTCCACTTGCTTCGATATGTTCTGGATCTGTCAGGCAACAAATCAAAAAACAAGCTGTTTAAGCTGTTCGAGCGGTAGTCTACAGTATCTTGGCATGTCAAGACTCAAGATGGCGTAAATTTGTTGTAGACCATCGATGTGTTTATTCAAAGTGTTTATTCTGTACAGTATTCTATGCAACAAATTCGCAACAAATGCCAGCAAGTGAAGTCTGAGCCCTAGCACTGTCTCACCTGTGATGTATGTCGGAGGACGGTTGATGGACGGTGTCGGCACGGAGCTGCGAAGGTCGAACCAAAGCGTGATCGGGTGGTGACGCCGACACCGACATAAAGTTGAGTACGGCAGCGGCGTTGTTCTGCCTGTCTGTCGTCGAGTCGCGATGGCCGAGTGACGACTGCTTGGTCCTGGAACGATTCGCAATGTTGGATCGCTGTGAACGACGAGTTCCCGTAACCTATACGCAGAGTCGCACTACCGTTCTTAAGGTGAGTGCAAGCAAAACGAGAGAACTGCACTGAACTGAAGTGTAGCCGCGTTGCACAGGCAGCTCAATTCGGTACAGTTCGTTAAATTCGTTCAATCCGTAGGCGTCTTTATTTCCTCCTTGGCTATCTTCTTTATTGCAATATTTTTGTAGTCTGCGATCTTCATATTCCAGAGACAAATGTGTGATTAATACAGTTCTGTTTATCAACGTTTTTACACGTTCTCGATCCTCCCAGAAAGCAGCTTAAGTAGTAAGTACGAAGTACAGGTACTCAAAATAAGAGGACAACATAATTTTTAGACGACATGTAAAGTGTAGGCCTAGTATAAACAAATCAAATTTCCTTCGAAAACGCATTGTTCAACTTCATAAGTATGTAAATCGAAATAAAATTCTACGCTGAGCGGGGCACAGGCATCCGGGTCTAACGACACACGAGCCGACTGCCCGGCTGTCGGCCACAAAAAGTATTGCATTGCAATGCAATGCAATACTTTTCTCCGTCTCGTCGGGTGTCAGCGACACACGAGCAGGATGCCCAGGCAGGGTGTCCTGGCCGGGTCAAAGCGGCTCGTGTGTCGCTGAACCCGGGTGCCCTGCCGGGTGCCCGGCCAGGATGCCCGGCCCGGATGCCCGGCTCGTGTGTCGCTGGCTTCACGCGTCTGCTGTGGACTATAGTATTAAAAACTTTACTTTACGAGCACACTGATTCTGCTTATCTTTAGCACTATGTCCACAACTGTATAAGGGGTACTCTCATTTCAACCAAACCAAAAGCAACACTAAGTATGCTGACTAGGCTAATGCAATTACGTTCGGTTCATGCGACGTTACTAGAAGCGAAATTTCAACCTCTTATTTGTCCCTAAATCGGACCTACGGCACCGGGCAGCCTCACGTTAAGTTTTGTTCCAAATTTTAGTATTTTTGGTTTTTAGTTGTTAGATTTTTAGTATATTCTTTAAATTTTCGTATACTGTACGACATTGCACGTGATTTTGAAGTGTTGTACTTGAAGCGCGTTAAATTATATCGTATTATTTAATGATAACGATGATAATAAAATTATAAAACCTTGCTAAACGTTTCTCTAGCGGCTTGACGCAGAGGTGACGTAACTGTGACGTCATCGTTGAAGTCACGCGCCAGACGTTCGATCGCCGACGTCTGACGTGTCACTCTACCGGCGCCGCCCGACTTCTGGTGGCGTGTAGCTGGTTGCACGTGTAAATTGCTATTATCAGTTACGGTAAAGACTTGCGGACGACTAGCAGCAGGTTGACTAATACAGCGGCTGAGTTTGCTGGCTGTAGGTAGCCGATGATATGGCGGCGGGCGTATACCTACTTGTTGCTGTTCCAGCCGCAGAATCATGTGACTGACGGTGCCGCTTGCCGTCATACCACCACTTCAATTTGCAAACAGTATCCAAAACAAACTGCACAAGTGTCCGTCATAAGTGTACGATAATGATAATCGTTATTTCACCAAACAAACATTGGTAGACAAAAATTAAACAAAAAAAAACAAAAAAGAAACAAAAAAACAACAATATAGAGTTAAACTCGCAAGATTGTCATGTTGAGCAAACAGCTATAGAGACAGCAATATCAGACAGGGAAAAAACCTGAAAAATCTCAAATCGCGTTAGTTAGTTAGTTAGATAATTTTACAGTCGTTGTTGCTGACGTTGTGTACGTTCGTTATGCGTATTATATATATTATTACTATTATTAAAAAAATTGAACTGAAAATTGACACATCGATTTTGGTCCACCTACGCCTTTTAGCTTTTGAATTAGTAGCTCATGCATACGAGACAGACAGACGGACGGACGGACAGACGAGCTAGCAAGACCTGTATACCTGTAGACGGACCCATAATAATAGACTACTTACTCGAGATGATGGCCGTTGACAAGTACTTCTTTGTCGCTGTAGTCAGCGCGCACCTGTGATGACATCATAGTGACGTCACTGACCACTGCAGGCGCCGCAGAAGTCACGTGATCAGCTCGAGGCCCTCTAGCGGACACTGGTCCAGTTTGAGTGTCGCTGTTGATAATCGGTTGCGCTTGCGTTGCAACATTCTTACTTGCCTGCATAGACAATATACGTAAATACGGCGAAATTCAGTCATTTCAAGCAATTGCTACATAGGCCTACGTATATGCTGTCTCGATTATACTACGATTTTAAGACGTTGGCTGCTTCTGTGACAAACAAAGCCATTTGGCAGCGGCACTGGTGTGTACAGGCTAAGCAACGTCGTGTTAGACAGTTCCGGATTCCCCAAAGGAAGGAAAAAATCGGGGAGTCGAAACTCCAGACAAAATTTTTCTGTGCAAGTTGCAAGTTGCGGGTCTGCAATGATGTCATCTAATGCCAAACGACTTTAGCCCCAATGGGCCGGATCACGGGTTTCGCTCGTCCGTTCCGACCGTCTGTTTTTCTGTCTCTTTCGTACGAGCTTCTAACTCTACAACAAAAAGACGTGCCAATTGTCAATTTAAAAAGTCAACGATCAAGTTTATCGGACGTACGTCAGAAACCTGCCGAAAATGATGCATGCCTCGCGTAAACTCGGCTTGTATTGTGGCGCTGTACAAGTGGACATTAAAGTATATTTTTTCACGACTGTTATTTCTAGTATTATGGAGCAAAGCCTCACGATGAGTGGTACAAGTATCGGTTGTTTGTCGGCTCCGGCTAGCCACTGTTCAGCGCTGAGCGCCGGTTGAGTACCAGCTGTCGGCGGAAACAAGTCCGACGTTACCACTTCCGTCTGTATACAGTGCAACACGATATTCCCGTCAACAGCGACCGGTATTAACCAACAAAATCCAACAGTTACTTTGTGTCTTTTATTTTGCAGTATTTCTGCACTAAACTACCAAATATCTAACTGTCGAAACGTGCACAACAATCTGAAAAGAAATTTTGCGATAGTTTGCGTAGACATCATTCTCACACTGCTAATAAATAAAAACGAGTTTAACAGTTCAAGTTCATCATTTTATCCGCCAATCTGGTGACATTGGCTGTTTCAAGTGCCCTATAGCTGCGCCAAGCCGTACAGCTCCGTCATCTGGTATCAAATGATAAAGAAAAAAAGTAGAAAAAAAGAAGAAAATTGGGCAGACTTTGACGACATTTTGAATCCACCATTAATAGCCGTTTGGTGTGTATTTGTATCGTTGTACTTGTACAGCTGAATGTAATGGATTGCGAGCAGCAGGACGGCCGCACCTTGCGAGGAATAATCATAGAAATGGGTTCACAGCAGTCTCGTAGAGTATGCAGCTTGTAGAAGCGCGCCAGCTCAAAGCGCTGAGGAAGCAGACCGACTTTCGGCATCCACGCTATAAATCACCAGTATCATCATCAACATTATCAGCACCTTTCACCGACTGACAGGAGTTTCAACAAAATTCTATGCAGCAGCTGAAACTGTCGCTATTAACCGATAAGCGGATTTTTTTTTCAATACAGTTTAGTCAGATATTTGGATTTTTCTGAAAATTTAGCCGCAAAATAAAAATGCATTGAAACATTTTCGCTCCGTGATAACAACTTCTGCAATTGCACAGTACTTTTTTCGAGTCAGTAAAATACAAGTTACAACTAAATTGCAAAAATCCGATTACTCTGTTCAATGCATGACCATCTGTATTTGAGGCTTAGAGCGCACACAAATTTATTTATACTATTTTATAAAGTTAAGCAGATACTCAAAGATACCCAGGTCTCTCTGTGGCGCAGGCGACTGGTATTGGTTCAAGTTTCGAATATACGGTGCATCAAGCAGGACTTCATAATAGCGAATATTTCCATCTCCCTGCAAAAACAGCAACAAAATAACCGTAAACAACTACGAATAGCTTGATGCAAGATGCATTTCTGAAATAAAAGAAAAGAAACCATCTGCAAGCAGCAAGCTTGTGCAAACAAACACAGACCACTAATCGGGTGTTTACATGATCCAGCAAACGTCCAGCATTAGCACGTGTATTTTGAATTGACTGTTGTATCGCACAAGATAAAATAAACCGCTTATCGTGTATTACATCTATGCTGCTAAATCCTTCCGCAAACTAGGCAAATTTCTGCATTTTGTGGGAACGAACCTTGCCAGCGAGGTACAGAATGCGAGTATCGTGGTCGAAGAAAGGAATAAGAACACTGCTTGATGCGTCAACGTCATCGAGCCGCAGAGCACCAGACAAGTCACGCTGCAGTATAACCAACACATGAATAAAAGATGGCACATCTTAGGCTAAACGCACCTAGCTGCCGAGCAAAACGATAACTCAACGAAAGTGATCAAGAGTACCCTGCTTCAATTTCAAAGTTCTAGTTACAGGACAGTGATATTGCGCCCTATTTAGTAGGAACTATAGCTTTAGCTTTTTCGACGTGAAAACGCTGTGACACTGGATTTGTGGCCTGTGCGTCCATCACAGCGGCGTCGTTGGTTAAGAAGCAGGGGGAGGGGTAAAAAGTTGCAATTTATCGACACGCAGCTGCACATTTTCCATATAGAACACTGTAGGTGTTCAAAAGTTTGTTTTTGTCCTTAACCTCCAATTGTTGCATTTTTGGAATGCACTTTTTGACATGAATAACATTTTTCGACAAATTAAAATTTAGAGGGGAACTTTGTGGCTCTGGGACGCAAAGATGCAGAAATTTTTTGGCCTGGGAACGGCGTTTCTGTGAGCTTCGACTCACTGTGGAGTTTCGATCGCGACCCTCCTCTGCTACCGTTGAGGAACTACTTTACATGTACATCGCTATCGCTGAACGTCGTCGTCAGGGTAGATACGTGTAGGCCTGTTTACCGAGTCCCAGAGAGCGAACTGTCGCTGTCCGGTGCTGGAAAAACCCGTCGTCACCAGCATGTGGTCATCACTGACGAACGTTAGCTTGGATGGCTTACCTTTGCCCGCATGACCTTGACCCATCTATCAGACACACATCATACATCAAATATTTGACATTGCTGTGTCATTGACTTCGATATGACGTCATTGAAAACCTTATTACTTCATGCTGTAAAATATATACCGGTACGTGCTGTTTTGTCATAATTCGTGAAACGGTTTAGTAGATGTAGGCCTACATGTACGTATCTGATCTCAAAGTAACTTTTATCTTTACTTATGGTAATTTCAACTTTTAAGAAAACCGAATAAGTTTAACCTATTACTGCATAATATAGTTTATGATTTACTGTTAAAATAGGTTTTTTTTGAAACGTTATAGCCTACAGTAACGGGTTAATACCTAATGTCACTGTTTATCGGAGGCGTCAGCGTAATAAACAAAGTTATGAACTTCATACGGAGACGATGGATCCAGAACGAGGCTCGATGACCCGGATGTGACCGTCACGTGACGTCGTAGCGAAGAGGCTGCCGTTGCGATTCCACGCCACAGACAGAATCAGATCGCCGTGAACTTCGACGACACGAGCAGCTTGAGCCGTCTTGATGTTCCACACGATACACTGCCGCCACACACATCATTATCATCATCATTATCGTCGTCGTCTTCGTCGTCGTCGTCTGCATACGAGGGGTTCAAAAAGTCTTTAAATTTTTAAAAATCTACACACCAGCAAAACGTACACTTATGAGCTTATGAGGTCATTAATAACGATCACGTCAAAGTTACAATGACGTCACATGCGTTTTAAGCTTGTACGAGTATAAGAGAAATATACGTTTCACTGGCGTACAGATTTTAAAAGTGTTTCAGTCTAATATATCAAGTTGCAAAACTTATTGAACGCCATTCGTACAGGATTTTAGCGCGGCATGTGAATAGTATGCATTATTCCTACAGAACCACGTCAGTAAAGATGTCAAATGTCATGTACACCATGGGATTTCTTATGAAAATACAAATATAGCTGACAAAAAAGAAAGCCTTGAGAAACTGCGTGAAGACCGACTGTGACGGCGCAAAAATGATGTCGGATGAAAGATCGTTCCAACAGGTTAGCGCTGGAAAGCGGAAATACTCATTTGCTGACTGTACTGACGTACGTGCAACGTACGCCGACATTCGTTACATAAAAAGAATTACATGGTGCAACAAGTCTACAGCAAATTGTGCAACAAGATCACAAAAAAACTGAATGCATCAACTCATCGTACGACAAGTAGAAGTAACGGAGTTTGAGCTTGATACCTTTAAGTCGTAGGCGACGCTGAGCAGTATGTTATCAGCGGTGGGATGCCACTCGCAGTGGCCAAGACGCTTCGTGTGTCCACTCAGCTCAGCGATACACTCGCTCTTCAGGGGATCTTCCACAATTCCATCCGCTGGAATTCGCCATATCTTTACCTAATCACCATATACGCCACACAACGTAGGGGGCCTACAATTTTCAGACACACAAAATGCTGACATTTTGTAGACTATACAAAAAAAGTCGCGGGTTTTTGTGCGATGCTCAGCTTTCTGTATTTTACTCGCATTAAAAATATGCTGAACGGAAAACAAAGAGGAAGAAAAATAGAAAATTACGGAGAAATAAACAATCGTTCGATAGTGCAAGACGACAAATCACTGTCTTCATTTTATTTGTTTAAATTGTCACAATAGACCTACATTAAACAATAACTAGAAAAATAGTGCGCGGCCTTTCGCCTGGTACTATAAAAATCTATTTTAGATGTAACCCCGACTCTGACCTGTGACTTCATGAACTAAAAATTGGCACACTAGTCACTTCTGCCCTGAAAAACGTTTACGCTAATTTTGGTTTGGCTTAACTATACGCTTTTTCGGACTTATAACAGACCAGCAGATAAACGAAAAATAATCGTATTGCAGTTTATCGTGGCGGCCGCAGAAGACGGGGACGCTAAAATCGCGAGACCTGACATCGCGAGACTGGACAACGTGAGACCATGTAGTGGACATCGCGAGACCTGACAACGCGAGACCATGTAGTTTAAGCACTAGACCAAACAGCGGTTGAACAGAGGGACTGAATAGTCCTTGACGGATTATCACTGCTGAGTAGAAATCAGAAAACTGTCCGTTGACAACTAAAAT
>Ga0056128_1007347_pt1 | contig 13915 bp, 6 predicted proteins | sample WorMetLIZISLAND2_FD_71113 | JGI IMG/M metagenome (GOLD analysis project Ga0056128, IMG submission 71113) | Marine gutless worms symbiont microbial communities from Max Planck institute for Marine Microbiology, Germany - Olavius geniculatus... ... | reverse complement strand
ACGGACGCACGCACGGACACAAAGGTGATTTTATACTCTGTCCAATGCTATGCATAGCATTGCATTGGACAGACAATTATTATCTCAATACTAATTGTTGGTGTTTAATGGTAATTGGTGATATGATCATGTAACACGTACCTGACTACTTTATTTCTAAGTGAATGAACAAAGGCATAATTATTGAGTAATTATGGTGCCTAAGTTGTCTTTGTTATATTTAGGTTAGAGTGGTAGCTTCTTTTTATATTTGTGCACGTTTTTGTTACAAATGAATATCATACATTTCACAATATTTATCTGTCTCATTGTTAGCATGGGACAAGTTATGAAAATAATCACATGCAATCGGTCTGTCTGTCAGTTTGTAAACACTCCTACAGCTACAATTTTGATTCGATTTTGATGAAATTTTGTACACTAATCTGGGGCCCGAAGAGTAAAACTGAGTTTGTTTGGAGTGAAAATCCGATGACCCCTTCCCCTATTTTGCCCCAATTTTTGCCCCCGCAATGCGTTTTCAATGGGAAAATTTTTATACCACATTAAATAAACCTGTGATAATTGCACGCTGTTTTCTGCAATTTTTGGCTGTGGCGCACATTTCAAGAGTGACCTTGAATGACCTTGAAACCCCAAGAAGGTTTTAGAGGTTTTTTTGGCAATTTTTGGCTGTGGCGCAAATTTCAATATTGAACTTCCCCGAAATGGCTGAAATTACCTGAACAAGCTGCGTATGAAGTTTTTAGCATAGAACGCATATCTTATCTTTAACAAGTTTCGACCACCTAAATTCAAGAAGTCTTATGCACGGAGGCTTCGGATTTGGTTACTTCTTCAAGACGCATCGTTATTTTATTGCACACTGTAGACTGGTTGCCCAAATGATAAGACCTCTGCTGTCGTGCGTTACGTGAGCTTTGCTCAAATTACTTGTTAAACTTACTGTTCCAACGTTTCCAAAAATCCGAACCATTTTTCTTCCGGCAAAACGTAAACAATTTTGATGCTTTATGCAAAAACCTAGCTTTGTGGAAAATATTTGTTAATTGGGGTATGTACACGTCACTGAAATGTCGTTTTTCCTCATTTACATGAAAGTTGAAACTGGGTCCAGGTACCCGGGTAATTGCAACCGGGTACTCGGTTCCTAAAACGGGTAATGCTGCAAATCGCTAATAGTGATTTGTACCAGGAACTCGGTACCCTGACCAGGTTCCAAAGTTTATTAGGCCTACCGGTTCCAAATCCGGGTATTTGGTACCCTTTTTTGCACTGATTACTGATGAAGTCGATAAAAATCTCGCTACTTGCCTTTGTGGCAAAATTCAGTAGGCTGTACTGCAGGGGAGATTCAACTTAATTCATCCATTTTTGTTAAAGAACTGTATACATGTTTGGTATCACAGACACATTATAGGCGTTTTATGTGGAAAATATTGGGCAATTGGATGAATACATGTCAATTTATTGTTGCGTTTCCTTTACTTTCTTTGGTCCGGGTACCCGGGTAATTGCAACTGGGTACCCGGTTCCTGAAACTGGTAATGCTGCAAATCATTCACTGAGTTGAAAGACCTATGCTAAACAGACAGCTGGTGACATTACTTACTTAATTTATTGAGCAGAAATTTAGGTAAATTAAATATTCATCAATGTAGTAAACAAACATGGCGGTGAGTTTGGAGGATCGATTGCTTGGTGAAAAATCTCATTATTACTGCAGTAGTAGCGACGAAGAAGCAGAAGATGACAAGCCGCATAAGCAAGACAACGTGGCTGGTGCAGCGCCTGACGTCGATGTCAACAAATATACTGGACATTGCGTTAATGTATGTTTTTACATTCTGCTTATCTGAATTTGCCTGAAATAAATGGGAAAGTGTACTTTGCGGAATGCGGAATGCGTAAATTTGAAATGGTGTATTTTGCGGATTTTCACCTGCGGAACGTTTCGCACTTGAGGCAAGTCTTCCTTATTGGACCACTGTCAAAATCCGTTTTAATCACGTTTGATTGCTAGAAATCTATTAGTAGTGTTACATTGAAGTAATTCTATTGTGCGGAAATTGATAATTTTTGCATAAATTGAATTTTTGTAAAGAATATTTCTTCTGTCAGTTTTCTATCACTGCTGCCTCCGTTCTAGCCATAATTTGTTGGTCTGAAATTTGTCAGACTGGACCAAAGGGAGTTGTGGAAGATTGGCGACGATATAAACAACTTGAGGTAGAGAAACGTGAAGAAGCATCAAAGGAAAAGGCTTTGCTAGCTAAGCATCTGGCACACACATGTCGGTCTCATGTATGTACTTTGATCAGTTCTTTATTGTTGTCTGTTTTATCTTTGCTTACCTTTGGGGCAGGCAAGCTGTTACACCTGCCTAGCACTATGGCCGCGCACGACTCTAACTGGCTGTGAAGCCAAAATCAGCATTAAAGCCAAAGACTCAAAAACTAACCAGTACATTAGAACTGGTGATGTGTAACGTATTTGCTCAAAAAAAGGAGCTGTTCTGCACTTGGTTGGCTTCTTATGTTGATTTTAGAAAGTTTTGGGGTCTTCGGAGCACTAAGACCCACCAGCGCGACAAGGCGGCAGACTGCATTGAGGTGATGTTGTCATTTTTTCACTTGACACAACAGCGGTGTTGCATTAGTGATGGCAACATTTGATGCATAGCCGGTCACCTGTCAAATATAAACAAAGCACGAAGAGTTGCATTGAATGATTTTGATACCGGCCTAGAGCGTCAATGTTAAAACTGCCACTATATTTTTTTCAATTGCTGAGTATTTCTGATAACTTTAGTTTATAAGTAACTTCATTGTTTGTTTCGATGATTTTGCTAATTTTCATTTTTTTCAATTTTTTGACTTACAATGTGCCAACCAGTTAAATTGCTCTCTCTCTCATTCCTGGTCTGGTTAGTTTGAAAGTATGTTTTTCGCATTGATTATGTGTGCAGTTGGTGGCATAGAATAGTGGTTAGAACGTCGGTCCTGGCCGGCGGACTTTCCTTATCCTGCGCTAGACTCATGGATGGCTGCTTGACCACTTTGTGGGTATGGCGTCCGCTATCAGTCAACCATGAAGGCCAACTCAGCCTGCAGTCCCTCCGGGGTCGGTTAAATGAGTAGTAACCCATTATGTGGGTTACGGAAGATGAGGACCTTTGTACAGCTGACTGGGCTGCATGGCCGCCCGGTGTGCCAGCCTGTGTTTGCAGGCTGCACGCGGCGGCTGTGCGATCGACGGCTCTGGTTAGTGACGAAAAGCGCATTAGAGGTGTGTATACATGACGATGCGCTATACAAATTGACAGCCTTCTTTTTTGCACTGCATGATTGCGGCACAGCTTGATGATGAGCGAGAATTGACAAAAGATGCAGAGTTTGCACGTCAGCTGGAAGATGCGTTCGATGAGCTTGACGAGCAGTTTCTCCGAGAATATCGACTGAAACGTCTGGAAGAATTGAGGAAAGCTTACGAAGCAGAGTAAAAAATGTTACTTGTTATCAGTTTAGTATTAGTAGCAGTTTTACTTAATTTAAGGACAATCACTGATGAGTTGTAGATGCTTGCTATATCGTGCATTTATTTTGGTCTATCAGTGATCATTCTGTTTTTAATTAGTCTTTAGTTGAGCATTTATATGACATATTTATCGATTTTGTATATTGTTTTTATGTAGAATTCTGCTGCTATCTTTTCATTGGTTTGTATATAGCAGTGCATGGCTTTTTTGTTAGTCAACTGCAGAAAGCTGTAGATTTGAAGTATTATTTTAAAGTAATTGATGGAGTCAACTGTGATCTCTGGTTACTAAATTGTCAGCATTTTTTTAAAATTTTGTGCAACCCTGAAATTATGCAGTCAGACGTTTTTCGTTTTTCTGTCCTTTGTAATTTCTTAATGCATTTGTGATCAATTGGCGTAACTGTCAGCTGTTTTCTGCAGCGTACATTGCTGGACTAACTGACATTGAGAATTCTGCTTGATGTGACATAGGTCAAAGTTTGGCACAGTATTTGATCTCAGCGCATCGGAGTTTGTTGACAGCATTGACAAAGAACAGCCAGCAGTATTTGTCATCGTTCATATATACGAAAAGGCAAGAACTTCTCATATGTGTAGCAAAATTATGTTCGTGCTAAGTTTGAAGTATTCCACATTATTTGACAAGCAGTCATTTTATGTCTTATAGTTGAGCATTTTTGCATTGACCACCAGTCAACAAAGTGGTACACCATACACCGTGTTTTTGTCATAGAGAGCTAATTTAGTTTTGTTTGTAATTTGAAGATATACTGAATTTAAATCTTATCTTAGGTTTTAGGCACCAGTAAACCATTAGTCATTTTTGTACATCGTTATTTTTTTCTGACTGAGGGCTGGTTTCTGGATCTTTTAGTTAACTGATCAGTTAGTAAACCGTCTGTTAATTGTAACTCGCTAGTTAAGTTTGTGCGCATTTCTGAACAAAATCTGACTGGCTGTCAGCTAACTGAGCAGTAAACTATAGTTGCTTAGCAACGATGCACATGACAATTATGACTTTCGCCTAGTGCAGGCGAGCGTCATGAATATTAATGAGCGCAAGCGCACGTCAGCCAGCCCACGAGCCAGCCAACCGATTGCATATGGCCATTTTGTCCATTCATGAATGGGTTTTGTAGTAAAATTTGTAGCAGCAAACATCTCCTCGTGCATTTTGCAGACATTGCTATACGGTGAAAATCGTTTTATAGTATCACATTCTTAATTAACTGCTTGCAAAATGGTAGAAAAGTTGTGTTACATATGATAACTACGATCAACGGTTAGCTAACTGGCCGATTTTGGCCAGTTAAATTTTTCGGCCATTTTGACCGTTGGTTAGTGCAACAGAAAATGCGAGTTATGCAAATCTGTCAGTTAACACTAACTTGACCGGCCAGTTAAGATCCAGAAACCGGCCCTGAGTGATTGACCTGCCAAATCTTGATCCTTTTTCAAAGTTTTATTATTGGGACGTTTTCCAGAAACTTGCAACAAAGAGTCATTTTGCTGAGTTTGCTGTGCTGACTTGTTGTGTGTAGGGTGTGGCTGCATGCAATGCTCTTAACCGCTGTCTTGACTCACTTGCTTCGGAATATCCGTCTGTGAAGTTTTGTCGCATCCGTGCCTCAGAAGCAAGCCTCAGCATTAATTTTGTACGCTTGTTTTGTGTTTTCTGTGTTGCTAAGAATTACCATTAAATAAAGTCCTTTTCTGTACGTCTCAAAAAATTTTTTCTTTAGATCAACACTTCTAATTTATGCCCATTACACACTACTGGAGAATTTGTGTAAGTAACATTTTATTGTGACATTGCTTTTGTTTTAGCGCTATTGTGATTGTTATCAGTGTGTACCATTAACGGTATTTTCTGTATTATGTGTTGAGCATTGTGAGGTTGTGTGACCAAGAAATCTAGCACCACTATCCTGTAACTATTGAAGTTTATGAACAGATATCTTTCGTACAAACTGTTTAGTATCTGTAATCATGTATGATATCGAATTGTACAAGATATTATGAATATAATGATAATCACAGGGTTTATTTCTACATAGTGCCCAGAGGCATTTAGCAGTTAGCACTGCTACATTGTATTTCTGTTGTGTTTCAAAGGCTGTTGGTGGTTTGCCTGCCATACTGGTCTACAAAAAAGGCGAAGTCATAGGAAATTTTGTTCGGCTAACCGATGAGTTTGGCGATGAGATGTACCCTGCAGATGTTGAAAGTTTTCTCATTGAGTATGTTTATGTACTGATTTCTCACTTTCATTCGTTGATGTGAAGTTTTAGGATATTCATACATGAAGAAATGAATACTACATGCTATGCTGATGTGCAAAGTATGTAAATGTAAACATAAGGTCCTTCCCAAGCCTTACGGCCCATAGGGCGGCGCTGATCTCCGTTTCCTAAGGCCCTCAGCCAGACACCAGTTTTTACACTGCGAGACCACGAATACGGGGCCAGTGTAGGCCTATCGCGCGGTGTGCCTGTTTACGTCCCAGCGGTGAAGCCGGTACCAAATTATACTGCTTGGTGACAGAGGCACATGTGTGTGAACAACTTGCCTAAGGTCGTTACCCGGCAGTGTCCCTGTGCGGAGTCAAACCTGCGCCCCTGAGTTACCTCAGGATTACGAGTCCGACACACTACCGTTAGACTACCGATCCACAAAGTGGCTGTACACATATACCCACTTACAGCTCTTCCTTTTTCTCTGTGACTTTGTGGTGTCTACTGTAGTGCTTGTTTAGCAAGGCTGGCATTATTTTTTCTCAGTATATGTCAGTTCTATTTTTTGTTTTTTACTGGTTTGTCACTTGTTCGTCACTTGTTCTTGGTCAGATTTCTTCCACAGTTCTCTGTTTGTTGTATGTTAATATGATTCTTGGAAAACTGCTAGCTGATCTGTTGTTTTCTACCTGATGGTCACTTTCTTATAGTGATGACACACTGGCCAGTTTCAGGCACCGGTTTCTGGTACCAGTCAGGTGGTAGCAGAAACTGGTCAGTCTGTCATACTTTTTCGGTGCCAGAAAAATCTGGTGCCAGAAACCAGTGCCAGATAGAGCATGTTCAATTTTGTGCCGGAAACTGGAAAGCTGAACTGTGATTGGTCAGTCCGAGCCGACTGTAGCACTGCTCGTTTGTTTGTAAACAAAGATGAAAGATGGAGTTGAGTGATGAAAGCATTTTTCAGCTCACAGAGCAGTACGAAAAAAACAGCGGCTATAACGTCATCATCCTCAAAATTCTCACAATCTGAATCGTTTTTTGTTTTTTTTCTGTCGGTATCGTTTGCTGGCAAAGTGTGTCATAGTTTCTGTCACCAGACAACTGGCCCCGGAAACAGGAGCGCTGGAAACAGGCACCAGAAACTGGCCAATGTGTCATCAACTTAAAGCCGATATCATATGATTGTAACAGTTGGTTGACTTTATTGGGCACGGTTCCGTCACTTGACAAAAGCGATGGTTGAGTTCCATAAATTCAGCATTCAGCAGCAGATCACTAAGATGATACTTGCATTATTTGATCTCTATCCTACATAGAATAACTAACTGGAATAATTTGTTAGATAAATAAATAAGTAATATGAATATTTGACTCGATCAATCTCATGTGTAAGCAAATGTCTATTGATCGGTGATTCGTGGAATGTCATATCTAACCAAAGTCGGCCAATTTTATTGATCGAACGACATTGGCTTAACTATGTTCAGAACATGTAGCCTGCCTAAGCAAAGATTACAGCATTGTATTGGTAATTTGTTGGATGTTGCAGACACGGAATGCTGCCTAGCCAGCCTCTGCTGCCAAATAGCATCAAGTCAACAGCAACAGTCACAACAACTAATGATTCCGATACTGACTCGGAACTGGACTAGCTTTCGTGGAAATAAGAATTGAGCTTAATGATCATCATGTCTACTCCGTTCTTGCCCATATCACTCACTGGCCAGTCACATGTGGCTGATGCACAGCAGGATGATCTACACCATCAGTCAGAAAAATCTGTGCCTCTTTTTATTGTCCATATCTTCGCCAAATGTACAGGCCTGCTGACAAAATTTTCTAAAAAAGTAAACAACATTTTCTCAAAGGGATGACCTCTTAGCAACATCTGATCTAGCCCATACTGGCCGCCCATTCAGCCATTGAGGATGATTTGCTGGTAACTGTTCCATGTGCACTGCTGTTGACGACCTGAACAGATGGTTTACCCGGAAGATCTCGTTGCGTGCACCAATGAGATGATCCTGGGGTTGTCCCAAATTTCTAGTTTTTGCAGCATCAAAAAAACCTGAGGTAAATGACTACAGCTTTGCCCACCTCACCCTAATACTGTCACTACACTACCTTGTGAAATGCAAAAAGTTTAGTCTGGCCATTTACAACAGTGAATTCATAACTGGGTAGTGCATGAGCTAGCTCAGAAATGATTAACACACACGACTGGCGATCACTGTCTCTCAAAAAGTCATGCTGCCGCTGCACGGCTGGTGGGATACACTACGTCACGTCAGGGAATGGGCAGTTGCTTCGGAACAAGATCCGTCTAGCCAGGTTGTATGGGCCCTCGGTATTGCCTTTGCCATCTTTCTCTGCCCTGCCGCAGCCCAGATCTGAGGGACCATCTGGTCCATTCGTGGCTCGGCAGTGGCTGTGATGATGCATGCAGAATTTTGCTACCGTACTCTGTGTCGTTTCGGAATCATTCGGTTTTTTGACTCACAGTGTAAATGCTGTTTTGTCTGTTTCTGTGTGTTAATGTTTGTGTTTGTTGGTGTATAGTGAAAGTCAATGTCCACTGTTCTTGTTTTTTCTTTGCTGTTATATATTTATTACCATGTTTGCTGCTATGTTTTCTGCCATCAAGTTTATTATGCGACCGTCCCAATGGGCTGCATAATGGGTCGTGTTCGTCTGTCTGTCCGTTTCTCTGACTGTTTCATACACTGTGCTAACTCAAAAACAAAAAAAAACAAACAGACATCGAGAAACCAAATTGATGTGCACGTTATCCTTAATGGGAGCGACTGTTCCATTCTTTATTCCAAAAGTTCATTTGTTGGGTTAGGCTTTAGCGGTGGCAGACAGCTGCATAATATTTCAGTATTGGGCCAACGTAATTTTCCAATAACCTCGTACCTTAAATTGCTGGCATTGTGCAGGTAATTTCTGTGATTCGCGATCGTGCATAATCACACAGGAAGAAAGTCCTTGTTTTTTGGCTTTCGTTGAATTGCTATTTTGTCTTCATCTTCCACAGTGACTGAGCTTTTGAGTATATACACCATGGGCCATAAAAACGTGCAACTTTTATATGTTGAATAGCTATGCGGAGCATTTTCCAATTTTGATAATTTTTGGCATGCAGCATTGCGAAGAAACTTCACACAAATGTCTGTAGTTTTGCCCACCTCACCCCAATACTGTTGCTACAGCTACACTACTTTGTGAAATGCAGAAGTCGTATTTTGGCCGTTTACAGTAATGAATTTATGCTACATAGCGCATACTTTGGCTCAGAAAATTACTGAGACCACAAAATTATTGTAAATCTGTTACTTATTTAACATTAAATGTATTCGTTTTGAGGTCGTATGTCAAGAAAGTGAAATGATGCATCAACGGCAAGTGGGCTGCTCTGAGTCATGCAGTTACCGAATTTGCTGTTGGCAAGTGGCGTCAACGTCTACGCGCTTGCATTCATGCTGGGGGAGGACATTTTTGACATTTTGAGTACATGCTGTGATAAATATAATGTGATGTGACCAGTGTGACTTTTTGAGAGACCGTGATCGCCAGTTGTTTGTGTTAATCATTTCTGAGCTGGCTCATACGCTACCCAGTACGAATTCGTTGTTGTAAATGGCCAAACTAAATCTTTTGCATTTCACAAGGTAGTTTAGTGACAGTATTAGGGTGAGGTGGGCAAAGCTGCAATCATTTACCTCAAGTTTCTTTTTGACATTGCATCCCAAAAATTATCGAAATTGGCCAACGTTTCACCGAGCTAATCAAAAAATAAAAGTGGCACGTTTTTATGGCCCATGGTGTACGTGCATGTCACGTGTGCATTATAATGACGATCTTGTGCACTTTTCTTGTAAAGGGTAAATAATGATGCTGCAGCATAAATGCACAGTTCGACGCAGCTTATAGTGAAAAAGCGTTCATTTATGCACGCTTGTAACAACAGAAAACTACATCAGCTCATATCTAAAACAACAGCAAACAGGCAGCAGTCGATGCAGTACAAGCATACAACAACAATATTGAAATTATCAAAGAAACCTAGTCATTGAAACTGCATTCAGTTGTGCACCCTGTACAATTAGCACTATTCCAATTTAGTCGCAGAACAGTCAGTGGTGCAACCACTAGATGGCGGGTGAGACGTGCCCCTGAATTTCGGCTGGCTGACAACTGCGCAACTTTTTTGCAACTGGAGCTGAAACTTGTGATGAAGCATAGCAAATGGCTATGAGAGACTTCCATTCGGTGGCAGACTGAAATGTGTTCAGTTTCATTCAGACCTGCTCGGGGTTCTTACAGTGCTTTTCCATAATCCTCTAATCACATTTGGAGGGAGACGAGGACTATACAGAACGAGAGAGAAAGCAGGAAAAGTGGAAAAGAGGGATGAGGGAAATTTGAGGCAATGGGGAGGAAGGGGAAGGGGAGAGGGAAAGAAAGAGAGTAGTCCCCTATCTTTCAGAATATGCATGGTTGATCTGAGTACAGTTTCATACTGATGAAAATTATCCAAGTTTCTTTGAAACATACAGCAACAAACTACCTTTAGCCCTGAGAACGTGAACTCAACCTTGGTTAGAAAAGTTTAAAACGTATCTAAAAATACAAGACAACAACAGCACAGAAAATGTTAACGAGAACAACAACGTTGACAACAAGCAACTGTACTCAAAGCACACAAGTCTGCCTCTACCAACTTGGTCACTAAGCACCACCTCCACAACCAATAGGCCAACGGGCGAAAATCCTGGGAGACAGTGGGAGATAGGCCCCGGCCCCAAATATTGGGGCATGTCCTGTAGTGTAGCTAAAGTAGCCAGGATAAACGTCCCAATTGATTTAATGTATTCATAATATTGGGAAGAACAAAAAATCCAACAACTAGACGACACTTGCTCGATCACTATGCCACTATTCTGCCAGAAGTGTTCTGTGAAGCTAAAATGTGCCAAAATTATTTTCGGCTAGTAGCGCTCCACCAGACCCCTTAGTTGGGTGGGGAAGATGATATCCCTTCCCCATGCTCCATCCACTCTACGCCTTTGACGTCTCAATCTTAGTGCCTATAGTGCCTCGACCTTTGGCTCCCGCCAATATTGACAACAAATAGACGCCACTGACCATAGTTTATACATTTTGCCTCCAAAACTTCATGGTCACACTCCTGCCTTGGTCGAGGACATTCTTAATACCGGTACTTAGTTTGCAAAATTTAACCCATGTGGTCTTGCAAAGAAGCGTGTTATTCAGACATTGCTTATGCATGGACAGACATACAGTACTTAACCGTCTATTTGCAGAGCTGGGCAAATTACTGGCTCAAATGTAATTCAGTTGCAAATTACAAATTAGTTTGTAAACTTATTTACCGAACGACCCTCGTATATTTAGAAATGCAGGCCTAAGTTACATCATGTAAGTCACATGAAGGTTTATATGTCACACTAAAGGTCTGGAGAAGTAGTAATTGCAAAAATGTTTTATGACTTGACAGCGATTGGCGATGCAGACTGTTCAGTGTTCATCTGTTCATCCCGCGATTAGCAAAATGGAAAGCCTGCTATAATAGTCTACACTATTTGCAAAAAAACAACTTGTGCAGAAAAAAAAACAGTTACAACTGTAAATGTAAATCACATGACAAAGTGTAGTTAAGTAAGTAAGTGAGATTGACATGATGCTTAATATAAAACTAATATATGTTACCATTTGAAACTTTCAGATGTAATTGAAAACCGTAGGCCTAATGTAATTTGAAATTACAAATAACATGACCATGTAATTGAATTACAAATTACAATTTGTAATTGAATTACATATGTAATTTCGTTACTGCCCAGCTCTGAATGTTCGTCTTCCATTTTGGTCAGATATCCGACGGTCAGTATGGTAATAATATCCTCTTACAAAGTTGGCAGAGGTAGTAAAAACTATTTTAAAATGTTCCATTGTAAAATAAAGCATTCAGCTTCGCTGAAGACGAATTCACTCCATGATCCACGACAAAGAAGATTCATGCCAATGGCCAGGGTAAAAGCAAGCAGCAGTCATAACGTTGAAAGAAACACACATTACATCAGAGCAGACAATAACAACATCACGTGACTCTGGGAAACGTGACTCTCACAGCGAAAAAAAGCAATCGTTGGGCATGATTGTTTTTCGAATGTCGTCACTGCCGTCACAAACAGGCACTGAATAGGCCTACAAATTCTCGTGTCTATTTGACTAATTTGCAATATCTTACTCTGACTGGTTAACGTGTCGAAGGACTGCATGCATATTGACAATGTGAGTGGGCAGCTTCTTAACCGCAGTGACCCTCAAGTGATTAACAACAACGTGTACTTATTGTCAGCTCTGGTATAGACAATCAACGACGCAGTAGGCCTAGTGTACGACATTTACCCGGCCAGCTAACAGAACTACTTCGCGGACAGCGGCCGGACGGTCGAACGCAAGCAGCTTGTGTCGGTGCTGTGTTTGACGACGTCACGTTTGACGCGTCGTCGTTCAGCCGAGTTTCCATTCAACGCAGCGAACGCAAGAAAGTACGCAACACACACAGCCGACGCAACGACCAAAACGCAGATAGAGGCGATCGACCGTACGTTACGTCCGTTACGTTGCGTACGTTGCGTGCGCTGCGTTGGGTGGAAGCTGCAAGCTTCAGTCGGTTGCACGCGACCAGCGAACTCGTATCTGTGAGAAGATGCGACCGGCGGCCTCGTACAGCGGCGCCAACAGCGACCGTGAATACATCTGACACATTAACACAATCTGCTCTTTACCTCGCAGCATACAGCCATATTTTACAACGCTACAACGTATAGTCGGTGCGAAAGATGGGATTTGAAATTGTCTATCTGATAAAGTTGATTTCAATTCGCACTTTTTATGCGCGAAAGCAGCTACTGCTTTCAGCGCGTCTTACCCATCGCAATTCTGTCCGTCCGTCCGTCCGTCCGTCCGTCCGTCTGTACGTCTGTCATACGGGTGGATCAGTCAAAAATGGTGCAAGCTAGAATTGCCAAATTTTTACCGTCGGCTGCCCGGAAGACTCTAGTTTCAGGAAAACCGTAAAGCTTTTTCATAAATTCGAAGGGGGTCACTCCGAACGAGGACGCTAAATGAGAGGGGTGGGCAAAATTTGCGATTTTTGGCCAATAAGTCGCTGTATCTCAGTAACGGTGCGAGATAGGGTCTAGGTTACTATTAATCACTAATATAAAGTCGTACACTGGTTTTCTATTGGCGCCGAATTCAAGGACCTTGAATGACCTTGAACGCCAAAATAGGGTACGACACAAGGTAATGTAGCGACAAACTTGAAATGCGGTGGGATCTATAATAATACTGTTGTTGCAGCTTTTCTCCTGATTCTGAGAGTGAAAAAAAATTTGAAAGTCGGTTAATATTTGGTGAAGTTATGAGGCATACAAAAAATGTTGCCAGTTTTTTGGTCCTCCTTGTATGGTATACAATACTGGCTACAATATCGAGAGCGACTAAATGGACTGGAGTCTAAGACTGGAGTCTACGCTGTATGCAGGCAGTAGCGGATCCAGAATTTTGGAATACGGCGGAAGGGTAGGGTTTGCAAAAAATTGTTCAATATTTTATGCAAAATTAATGCATGATTGTGCAAAATTTTCACTTGTTTTAGGATGCATGCCCGCCTCCTTCCACTTGAATCTGCCACTGTGTGCAACTGTACATGGATATGGCTATATAGTACAGTGTAAACTGCTAGTCATCAATGTAAAAATGCTTGCACTGATGCAGCCTGTGGTTACCAAGTAATGAAGACCTAATGATAAAGGCCGGCAGCCGTCTTCTACAGACCGTTAGTGGACTATGGAATAGGCCTACATCAGTCTGATGACATAATCACGTCGTGCTTCTTGATAAGCAGGATCGCATTTAATTACCTCCGCCAAGAAGGTAATGTTTTTGCCAGACTTTGTCTGTCTGTCTGTGTGTTACAAGACAACTCAAAAAGTTATGGACGGATCTTTCTGAAATTTTGAGGGTATGTCGGGAATGGCACAAACTACCAGTGATTCAATTTTGGGGGTGATCCGGAAGGAATCCTGGATTCTGGATCACTT
>Ga0056128_1007344_pt1 | contig 13916 bp, 10 predicted proteins | sample WorMetLIZISLAND2_FD_71113 | JGI IMG/M metagenome (GOLD analysis project Ga0056128, IMG submission 71113) | Marine gutless worms symbiont microbial communities from Max Planck institute for Marine Microbiology, Germany - Olavius geniculatus... ... | reverse complement strand
TGGCAGCACCATATTCGGTTTGGCAGCGGTTTCCCTTATGCCCCATTGAAAGCAATGTTAACGAAAATTTCAAAGTGATCCAGAATCCAGGATTCCTTCCGGATCACCCCCAAAATTGAACCACTTGTAGCTTTTGCCATTCCCGACATTCCCTGAAAATTTCAGAAAGATCCCTCTATAACTTTTTCAGTTATCTTGTTAACACACACAGACAGACAAACAGACAAACAAACTCTGGCAAAAACATAACCTCCTTGGCGGAGGTAAAAATTTTAATAGCCTTGTTGATCGCTCTCTATACTCTCTGCGGCATGTTGTCCCAGATCACCTGCAGCACCGGCTTAAGTTCAGCGACGAACTTTGGTTTTATTGAGCACTTGTCAATAAATACAACATGAAATTAAAAGAAAAGACTTTGCAAACTTTGCTTATAAAGTTTACGTCAGTTCAACACCACTAACAACAAACTGAATCCCGCTGTTTTTGAGCGTGCAAATAACGAAGTCCCCCCCCAAAAAATCATCACTTTGTAACAATAAAAAGTTAACAGAACCCGCTTGGCTTTTCTATACGGGTAATAAGTGGGTAAAATTTCGCGTTAAAATTCCAGGCGGTTGCTCAGAAAATGGCAAGCAACTTTAGAGTTACTTTTTGTCGCACTCTGTATGCAGACTGTATAGCTTACAGTTAAAAGTCCCTGGACTTTTCATTGGCTGTAAGTGACACAGTTCCTCGCAACAGTTACTGGTGCCTTAGTTCGTGTCAGAAGCTCGTTTTCTTTCAGTGACACGTAGCTGGTGGGCCGTACATTTTTCATGCGGAATCCATTTGCCATTAGCCGACACGCTTCTGCATGCTGGTCGGTTATTTAGTTACGCTAGCTGCTGCTGCTGCTGCTGCCATTGCACCGCAGGAGATGCCCCCGTGCAGCGCGTCGTCCAGTTCACTAATCAACCGTTCGACTTCGCCAGTCAATCTACTCGCTGCTCAAACAAACAGTGATGATTGACTACCTGCCACACGGCAGCCATTCACACATGCAGACGGTACGCCTCAGTTTACACAGCAGATAATGCAAAGTCTGCTACGGATGTGCTGCTAACGACAGTAACGCGCCATCATGTGGGCCGTCATAGCATACGGGCGTTAGGATTGTCTATAATAAATGAAAAACAGTGTGAGCACTGCAGTGGTGTGAGACCGTGAGCACAGCGCTGCAGCAGAAGCTACAATGACAAAATGGTACATCGTACACCGTGCCTGAGCCCCAAAAGGTTTTTGTAGTCTATGTAACTTTAAAAATCTTTCGGCGCGAGTCATCCTGATGCCGTGCTTAATTTTACCGAAAACATAAAAGTTGCCCCCTGAAACTTACGACGTCGTCAGAAATTCTGCTTTGAAAAAGACAGGGGCTTTTGCTTGTCGATATTTTGTACTTTATTTGTTTGTCGTTTTTCTCTTGGTTTTAAAAATTACAGTTCACGCGTTCTCGTAAAAAAGACCAACAATTCTCGTGTCCTTTTTCGTTTCAGTTATTGAAACATCTCAGTGTGATGACGATGATGATCTAAGTATGACAACTGGCGTATTGAACGGCGAGTTTATGACGGGTCTTGTTGGCTTAGCACCAGCTCGTCAAGCACGGTCACATTTCGTTCCACTTCTCTGCCGTGCATTAGATCGCTGCGATGTCTGAATACTGATAATAATCACAACAAGGCAGTGTAGTGATCGGCACCGAAAGTCACGAGGTCTGACTGAACGTTTAATAATAATTACGGCGTTCTTAATGCAAATTTTCTGCGGTGTGCCGTGGCAGAATTCCAAACATCGATCAATTTTTGACGCAAGTAAATAAAAAACATCTCTAAATTTAGGCTTTATCTAGTCTTACAGTAAACTCAAATCGAACTCGAGTCATTATTTTCGTGACTCGAACTCGGATTCGAACCCACTGGACTCGGACTAGTAACAACGGGAAAGTAAGTAAGACTTTGTCACTGTTGTTTTTTGTTCTTAGCCGACCGTACTAAAGTAACGGTCGAGCTTATGGTACGGTTGTCGTCCGTCTGTCTGCAACGAATGTATTGTGGCTAAACGGTGCGAAATAAGGCATTGATTGTCATTGATCACTAATAGAAAGTCGCACAGTGGCTTCCAAATGACATGAAAATCTATGACTTTGAATGACCTGAAAGGGTCATAACGCTGCTAACGCACTATGGCATGCCAATCGTGCGTTATTGTGACTAAACGGTAAGTCGTAGGGGGTCGACGATAATGCCATCGGATAGGGCGCTTGTGACTTCCTATAGGTTGTCAATAGTAACCATGTCTCCATCTGCAGCAGTTGGACCGCAATTTTTAATGAAAAGTTTCAAGTTATGAACGGCTGTATCTCGGAAATAGTAAGAGATAGAGCCAAGATTGTTATTGATCACTAATAAGAAATCGCATACGCCCTTTCAAATGAGGTAAAAAAATCATCGACGTTGGATGACCTTGAAGGTCACTGACAACCAATACGGTCGGCTATCTTAGCGACAGCTGGGCTTCTCGTTATTCGTTGGGGAAAATGTTACGTATGCCGTGTTTTATGTATTTGTGTTTGCTATGCAATCATCCAATCTGGCTGTGGACTAAAATCCTGATTAATTTTTTCTTGATTTTGGAAATTTGGATGTTTAACTGTTCAATTTCACTGAAGAGCTATTCAATGCAGAATTGATGCAAAACCGTAAGCTTCTCCGTAGTGAATCTTTCTAAACTGTAACACGAAAGCCAATTAAATTATCATGATCATTAAGCAGTAGTATGCATAATGGTCACATCATTTCTGCTGCGCTTGCAGAGTCGTGTGAAGTTCAAAACGACAATATATTCCTGCAGTATTTTTGCTTCAGATGCGAGTTCAAGAGAGTAGTGCTGTGTGGTGTTGCTTGTTTCTTTGCACCGACCGCGGTTGTGTTTCTTCTCGGCGATGTTTGCTCAAACGGACGCATTCGTTATGTGGTTGGATCTTGAATTACAGTAATAAAAAATCGTGTTGCAGACACGAACGAGCGCTATAAAGCCAGTGCACTCATGCAAGGTTCAGCTTACGCATGCAGTCTGCTACTGAACGGAAATTAATCCTTGACACAGACAAGCAATTATTATGCATAGTACGAAATTATTTGGTCTTTAAAGTGTGATTTCGTAGCGTAACGGTAAAGAGTCAAACTTGCGATAAACACGTTGTGTGTTCGACTCCCGATCGAGTCGCTATCAAATGGATATTTGCCACTTTAAACAGATAAACTATCTCGGCATAGCCAACCGCCCAAGTCAACTCAGTCTTCCGTCCTTTCTGGATAAATAAATCAAATTATGCTTAGTTCGGGTTAAGGCTGAATATGTTCACCTGTGTCGTGTGGCAGTACGTAACACTGTGTGATCCCACACGGCAGGTGACGCTCCGTATAGTCCGTAACTCTGGGACGGGTTCCCAAGAGGAGCTACGCTGCTGCTGCTGCACACCCCTAAGCTTATATATCATGCAAGTTGCTGTTGAAGTGAAATTCAATAAGGCGTAGGTAGCCGTGACAGACAGCAAGCTGTATGGGAATGAAGACTGACGATGATGAGGACTGCATGTGGTGCTCACTGCTCACTAACTGCGCACGCGTCGTATGTCGTCTGCTGCTAGAATAACGCATTCAGCACGACACCGCACTGCCGTGGCTGTCCACTGATACAGGCTATGTGCCGCACACACAGTAAATCAGCATTAGTCCTCCTCGACATTTATCTCAGGCAGTACAGCCGCAAGAAAAGGTGTCGGCGCCGATCGCGGACATAATATGCGGTCGTCCTCGTTACGATCGCGCATCAGCCACTCATATAACCTCCATTTACGCCAGGACATCAAACGACACGCATGGGGCATTAAGAAGACTCTTGGCCGCATCATCTCCACACACTGATGACTGGCTCCATGCACGCCGATAGCATCGGTTACTGTCCGACGAAGCAGTGCGAGTAGCCGTGGCACACAGAATGGAATGCAAGGCCTGTAAACCACTTATGTGTGTGGTAGTGTGGTACTGGTAAAGCAGCCAGTGCACGAGGACTCCAAGACCTGGCGTGTCGCAGAAGCGGTCCGAGACATCAGCTTGATAGCAAACTCAAAGACATCTTATGGCGGGCATTCAAGGAGGCACAAGTCGCAGCAGTCAAAGAACCGTCAGGTCGAAGTCAAGATGACGGCAAGCATCCAGATGGTATCACGCTGCTGCGCTGAGAAAACGGCAAACTACTGCCTGGGATGTCACAGTCCCAGATACCTAGACTGACTCCCACCTTATTGACACTGCGACCACAGCAAGGGCGGCAGCTGACAATTCGGCAGGTAACAAGGAGGCCAAATACACTGCAGGCAACTAATTGCCAACAGCGGTTTATACGATATCTTCGTTCCAGTTGCCACAAAGTCAGCCGAAACGTCGCACGATCAGCAGTGGAATTAAAGGCCGCGTCACACGAGCCGTCTTGACGCGTCATGAAAACCGCTCGTGTGACGCGGGCTTAACGCGGTAGTTGGGCTGACGAATGGCAGCCGTCACTAGAGATCGAAGGTGGACAGCTTACTTATTCAGTGGCTGTCGGTGACTGTAAAACGAACGCGGAAATGCGCTCTCCGTCCACAGCACTTTCGCCAGCGATTAAACGTCGCTGTGGTCACTTCACTTTTACTACAATGTCTCCTGTTTGCTCACTCCTTGCTGTGGATTAAAAAAATAATAAATTTTTTGATAATGATAATAATGTTTGTTGAGGCGATGATGGGGTAAAGTGGGGGCAAGTCTTGTGTCACCTGCTTTTTAACTTACAGCTTCAAATTTCGGTTCATCGTTCATTTATTTATATTCGTCTAAAAACGTTGACAAATCGAAACAAATTACATGATATAGTAATATACGTAAGAGTTAAAAAACCATAATATAGAGTTAACGTATCAGAATGAGATGAAACGTTTGAGTATGATAGACTACAGGCTGACTAATAAACGTCTTTAAACAATGTTCTTATTATAAAAAGTTTATTGTGCAGATATGTTGTCTTTTGCGTCAGTTGTAGTTGATGCCGTGGATTGTGGTGCCACTGGTCGTCAGCGACATGCTGCTGCAGACCAGACCATGTAGCAATCAGAAGCTGCTTCAATCAGCAACGTCGAGTATAGGCGACTCAAGGGCAACATTTTGAACATTCTGCTTTGATGATATGAACATTTTTAAAAACTTTTACTACAACGTCTCCTGCTTGTTCGCTTTTTGCTGGTAGACTTGTAAATGTTAATAAACTTGTTAATGATAATAATAACAAGAAGCCCAGCTGTCGCTAGGATCGCCGACCGTACCGGTTGTTAACGACCTTCAAAGTCATCCAAGGTCGATGATTTTTATTTTATTTGCGGCGTATGCCACTTCCTATTAGTGATTAATAGAAACCTTGGCCCCATCTTTCACTGTTTCTGAGATACAGCTACTTACAGCTTGAAAATAGGTTTCTATTCCACGGCTCAGCGCCGTAAGCTCAACATAGGTGCAAAAAACTAAACATGCCTAGTGTGTAGCATAATTCTGCAATAGACACAGGTGGAAAAATATCACGTCACTAATTACAGTCTACATTATTAGAATTCACACGTACAGAGAGACAGTGATTGACGAGTGAAGGAACAGACTCACCTGGCCTGTGCGATAGCTTCAACCCATATCGTACACTCGGACTCTGTCTCAGCACGTAGCTCGTACTGCCGCTGGCGATCCTTGCGGTATGAGATAGTGAAGCAGTACTGCACTCACAAACAACACAACGTAAGTTACGACGTCTCCAAATTAATCTAATTTCACCCATACGCTATTATAGTCTACTCTCTCTGTAGTCTCACGGACCTGATTTGGTGTTGAAGGGTAGTTTTGGCGTTGTTGACATCGATGTGCCGATACTGGTTATTTTATGTCTTACACAACATTACTTTCCATTTCAATTTAATCTTTCATTGCAGTTACTCCAAAACATTTTGAGTTTTTTAGTTTATGTGTTAAATTTAACTGGCAGCTCGTGTGCTAGGTTTTCAAACAAGATCATATATCACATTATGTCTGTCGTAGCAAATCATTTCTTCTTATTTGGGCTTAATATTTCTGTTTCAACCAGACGGCATCAGTATAAATTATATCAGAAGCGTACAGTTTTTCGCCTACGTATAGTGTTTGAAATTCTCTTCCGAAAGATATTGATTTTTGCTTACTTTTAAGTTATAAACGTGCTATTTGGCATGTTGACTTTTCGTGATTTTTAAAGTGTTTTTAGATTGTATTAGTGTTATTGTGTCTTTGTGTTTTGTGCTTAATGTTTCCTCATACGAGGACAACCGTAAGCGGATTTTGTTTGGTTGTTTCCGCTACATTACTGCTTTAATGTGCATTTATTTGTACCATTTTTGGCGAACTAAATGATTAACGAATGATTAAAAGACTAACTGCAGCACAACTTGCAGTATTGCTGGTCTTTAAATTTTGTGACAACCTGGTTTCTTTCTGGTTTTCATTTTTCCAGATTTTAGCGCGATGTTGCCACCGTAAGTAGTCTGTCCGTCTGCCCGTCAGAACAACGATGTTACAAGACTGGTTGGTTTGTTGTATGTATAAACGAAGCAGCAAGCACAACCGCAAAGCGAGGCGGAAACCATACCTTGAGTACGTAGAGGTGTCTGATATGAGTTTCGTGTCGTCATCAGCTAATTGCTGACATTTTCAATTCCCCGAACGAACTGCACAGAGATGCCTATCGTCAGCGCTGTACTGCGAAAATTCGCGACTTTTTTACATTCTCAGATTTTTCGAGAATAATGCACAGAAATTGTGTAATTAGCGTCCTATTTATTGAACCGCATTGCGTCCCCGATTCCAACCGGTGAGTGGCTCTGTTTAAATTAACATTAACGTTAAATATTTTGCAAGCAATCATGTGCCAACACCGTATTGTTTTCGACAACACAAACACGTTGAACAGTTGTACAGTTGAACATTCATAAATGTTCAGCTGTACAACCTTGCATTTTACAGGTGGCAAACACGCGGCGGTGGTAGGATACTTAACGCCTTTTCCTCCACGCATGAGCCAGCATAATCGTCTCAATATTGCGATCGTTAGTGCTGTCGAAGACAATATAGGCATGAGAGGGCTCGGTCATCCACTCAGGCATGATAGCGCCGCCGCCGACTGCTGCAGCTGACAAAATTGATGCAAGCTCGCGGAAATAATGACGCGGACTGATTACACTGCAATTAGAGTCTATACACGGCTCCCGGCTCATTATCCGCGCTGCAGACTTGCCGTAAACATCCGTTGCAAACTGATCACGGACTATCGATTAGCGCTGCTAACCACTGACGGTGAGACATTTTATTCTCGTGGTACGGGCATGTTGTTCGTCTCCAGATTTTGTAGTCCAACTCGCTGATTGCATGCATGCGTACGCTCAAAATTCGTCGATTTCAGCCGCGGTTGCTGATGGGGGAAAACTCACGACATTTCATTAGGTCCCAACTGTCATCTTCGTACGAGATAAAAAAAATCGATACAAAGTCGTCGTATAAAAAAGAACAGAACAAAACAGAACAAAAAATGACCAATTTACATGTGGCAATTACAACGCTACCTTATGGGCGCCCGATTGGACATCATTCCCTTAGCTGGTCTTCACTATTGTGGCTGTTCGAAACCGAGGCGGACCGGAAGTAAGTAAATATCGTTATACAGCACCGTCATAATATTACTGTCTGGCATTTTATGTCGTCGGAATGGTGTGTCGCTGCAGCCTGTATGTCATAGTCTATTAGTGGTCAGTAATAAACCTGGCTGTAAATGGCTTCGTTTGTTTGAGATAATGTTCTAGGCGAGCCGAACAGACAAAAAAAACAAACTGAAAAAACGGACAGGTACACGCTCGTTGCTTCGCCGCTTTAGCTGTAATTCGACTTTAAAATAAAAATAATGTTAAAACTTATACCAAAAAAATAGAAAACGTAAATACATATTTAAATTTTGAGTATTTTTTCCAATTATTTAGCAATCTAGAGTTACAAGTGATTGCAGGTTTAGTGCGTGTGCGTGCGACGCGAGGGCAATGCAATGACGTGAATAGCGTCGACAATGATTACGCTGATTGTGTCAGTCACTGGCTACTCGACTGTGTGACACGGCAACATTTATTGATCGTATAGTCACGACGTCAAACGGTTAACCTAGCGACACACAAAACACGGGCGCGGCGGATTTTTACCGGTAAATTGTCTGCCGCGGGGAGACTTTTCTGGGAGGGGCGATCCTATAATGGGGAGACTTTTATGGGGCCGGCGATATTTTAACAAAAAGGAGACATATCAGTTCCGTGATTCACTCCGCGGGCGGACTTTTCATCGAAAAAACATTTTAATGTGACACCGGCCGACCCGCGGGAGGGAGGCCAGAGAAGCGTATGATATCGGCGGGCACGCGCTATTAGACTAAAATAAAAATATCCTTCCTTCGCTCCCTGACGACGCGTAAGCTTCCTTAAACATTTACGTGCACGAGCTTGCACAATTAAATACAGTGACAGCAGGATCTGCAACAGTGCATCGATCGAGCATGTGACGCACACACAAGCAGGTTGTTGACGGAGACCGCATAATCAGCGGGATTACTGCCTCTTGTCACAAAGCCGGCCAACTGCTCTGCAGTATCTGCTGCCTGCTTAATACTTTATCACTGATCCCGCTTTATCCAGCAGCATTTAAAAAGGCAAAAGAAGATCACGTTGCTCGTCGTCTTATTGCATTACCTACCTTACTTTCCTCCGTTTGCTGTCTCCTCCATTTATTCGCCTTCTTCCTCTTCCCTAATTCCTTCCAGACTTTATTCTCTCCCAAACGCAGGTTTTCTGTCGCAAGGCACTTGTGAAACGCAGTAAGCAACTTATATGAACCGGCACTTCGCACAAATGCCTATCTTAACGCCTGTCGTTACGAGTGACATGATTACTGACCTAAACCCTAAACCTTTTCTACGGCCACGTGGAAAGTCACACACGGGCATGCACTCAGTTCGTCAAATATGTCTGTAGCTACCTGGTACTTGGAAGAGCACAATAACTTGTCAATAAACCGTTGTTATGATGGAGTTTAGTTCGGCAACGGAGCGAAGATATTGCAGTAGCAGTTGCGGATGCTGCTGCTGCTGCTGCTGCTGTTAAGGACGTCAGCAATGAGTCTACAGTCTAAGCTGTTCATCTCACAGCATCGCATCTATAGTCGCACCGGATATACGTACACGTTATATAGTACCAGTTAATAGGCTCATTAAGCCGGATGCATATAAACGATAAAATATTCTATGGGATACTGTCACCCCTAGTACTCTGCAATCAGATAAACGATGTTGTGTATCTTATACCCCGTTTACATGATTAAGCAAACATCAAGCAACCATCAAGCAAATATATTCAAAAAACTCGTGCACGTGTGCTCTAATTGCTTGGTGCTGTTTGCTTGACGTCTGTTTGACGTTAGCTCGATGTTTGCTTGATGTTTGCTTATGATTGCTTCGGGTAGGCTATGCTTTATGCATGCTTCATATTTGCTTGATGTTTGCTTTATCGTGTAAACGGGGCATTACTTTTTAGTCATATTTCTGTGCACAATTCTAGTGTGAATATTTTCAAGCAACAACTAGCCAGTCCAGACGTGCATGCAGACTGTTTTAGCGTGCGTGTCATCAACATTTGGAATAAATCTCTGTTTGATGGTGTTGATTTTAGTTCTTTACTACGCTTATACGTACTGTCAAAGTGTAATATCTAATAATCGTTTAATGTTTCATATAATACGCGCGTAGTATCTACTTCTTACAGTGTCATCTTCATTGTGGGCTGCTGTTAATGCACTGACGGCCAGTGTCTAGAAGTGCAGTTCTACTGCGGTTACATGTTTACTTTTTGTCCTCGCCAATCTACACGACGTGTCCTTTTGCTGTTTTGCACAACCAGTATAGAGACTGAGATGAAACGAAGTAAGATTTTTTCTGATTCTTGTAGTCTGAACTCCGCTAACGTGCAACGTAACATGCAGTCGTTGAATTAGCGTTTTTTTCGAAACTGTAATTTCGCCAAATACTGCGTATACGTAAAATGATGTCTGCATGAAGTCGACAGGTCGAGACACTGAGCAAGACAACGACGACGACGACGACGACGACTGTGGCGCAAGGCGGCTGCGGCTATCATCAATCATTCAAAGGCGGCGCCAGGTAATGGCTCAGAACCGCTCTAGCTGGGTCCGACCGACCGCCGGTGACTGCGGAACCGGCGTCTGACTGGGTGATAATGCGTCGCCTGCCTACATGTAAATGACTGGCTGGCCGACATTTCATCAGCTAGCGCTGCTAAATAATTCACTCCTATCTACAGGTATAGAGTACAAAACAGAGAAGATAGACGACTGGCTGTGGCAGGACATGCATGCGTTATGGGTGACGTACGGACCGAAGCATATAACATACGTATAGTATAGCCTAGCTAGCTTAGCCGCAACGTCGTCACGGACAGAAACAGCGTTCGTCTGCGGCTGCAAGTTCACATGACTATTCACTAGCTTAAAATTATTCAGCGCTTCGCTGTCCTCGCGGATATGTACGAAGAGTAGATCACTGAACATACATACATGTAAGCCTAGTTAGTCAGGCGCGAAAGCGCGAAATGCAACGTTAGATTGGATAATGGAAGACGCGTCAATCGATACAAACGTGTGTCGTTCATATTATTCGCATTCGCCGCAACAAAGTGCAGCGCATTGTACGACGCCACGAACAATCGTTCATCAGATCTGTTCCGTATATATGCTGCTGCTATGTCTCGAAAACCGAACGGCGAACGGCAGTTACTGTTTGCGCCTTGGCATTCATGCCTGCCCGATCCCCGTCCGCTCTGTATGTGGAAATGGAGCGGTCAGGGTTCAAGAGTTGGGACCAGTTCTAGCGGGAAACGGCCACGTGGACCGTAACCTGCCTATGCACCTGACGTGCGTCGTGACCGCGTATACACACGGGACTGCAACAGCACGCTCTACAACTGCTGTGAACATACATCAGCCGCTAAGAGTGAGGTCTACAGGCCCCACTGGGATGCGGGAAAAATCCCCGGCGGAGTCCGGCGCGACTTCGTTTTCATCAGCCAAAGCATTTGCCGCATTTCTGTCACCGTTGAAGCGACCTCGTGGACAAACTGTTTTAAATTAGGACAGCCCGAACGTTGCCTTTAAAACGTAAGCATTAATCAGCAATTGCGTAAAAGGTGCTGTGGCCAAAAACGTTAATGGCCACAGGACGCCAAGAAGTGTTAAGCAATTGGCCATCTTATGGCGCCACCACTGACCGTATATTCTACAGTGGCACTCTGGTCGGTCTATCGTTCATCGTCAGAACTGAGTAGAGTTGTGACGCCGATGTATCTTGCATTAGGGCGTCACGGAAAGTATGGAAAACGGATTATCCTACCCGCTATGCGATACGTCAATGTCGCTTGTTATTTTCCCCGCTCTGTGGTCTATGGTTTGATTGTAGCTGTGACGTATTTTAGTTTTCTTACTACGTACTCTATTCTGTATTTTCATTCGAACTTTTAACTATAAAACCAAAAGCGAAAAACCCGAAATCGGTGTTAACGTTTTCCAGACCAGAAGTAATCAGTGTGCCAATTACCAGCTCAAATTGTCAAAAGTCATGAATTAGGGTCAAATTTACGATTAGTCTAAGATAGCGCTGCTTTAATCGGACGGTCGCATCATATGCCAGCACTGAACTCATACATTTTTGCACTGTGATGGTCTTTAAAAAACTGAATGAAAAGCGCTAAATAAAACTTGCGTTGTGAGAAGCAAGCAGTGACACAGTCCAAGACTTGGTCAAAAGTCTGCAGAGCAGGTCATATGCACATACACTGGGCGTCGAACACGTGACATGACATGCAGTGCAGGCTATCGTTTGCATCATACTGATGAGAGAGCTGACTGTGTCTGTGTGTCACACGTGGCAGCGCCATGCTGTGGCGTCATGGCACGGGCAAAGGACAGAAGAGTGGAAAGGGCAAATGCCGACCCTAAATTTTAGCCTGCCGGAAAATTGTTTTCCTTGTCCAGAAATGCAAAATCCAATGCTAAAAACTGTATTTTTGGAAAATTTAAGGAGGACAAAATTAAAATTTCAACCACCCGTAATCTTCTCTGTCGAAAATTTGCAATATCTGCGAGAAAATGCAGCTCTCTGCCGCGCCTACTTTTTAACCAACGACGCAGCAGCTGCATATGCGCTGCGGGATGCTGAGTTGCTGACTGACTGACCGCCGAGATGCAAACGGAGAGCAATAATACTTTTTATTCATCCATTCACAGTTGCCTCGGTAGCATAGTTTTTACGCTCGACAGCACCTGGCCAGATGCTAAAAGTGCGTATTAGCTATCGTAATTTTGTCTGTTAGTCTGTCTTGGTGTCACGTCCCGGTACCGATCAAAGACCAGGTAAGATAGAGATTTCGGGTTTTCACCGTATCTTAAGTCTCCAGTATTCTGTAACAAAATTTCATGCAGCGGGGTGAGGGGGTTCATTTCAAACGAGAGCGTGAAAGAGGGGCACCCTCCCCCGTAAAAACGCAAACGTTATTTTAGTATTTTTACTGATATTGGCTCAATGTAACAATAAATCTGAGCTAATGCTCACGAGACGCGCGAAAGCCTATAGCAGTTCCGGTTCAATAGTTTAGCTGAAAATTGAAGTATCACGCTAAGTTAATATACAAATACCAAAATCACAGGCTAAACGGTAGTTCAAGCCCTGTGTTAACGGCGACTTCTTTTTCCTATGAGGAAGCCAAAAATTCGACCCCCCCCCACAGAATCAAAACCCATGACCCGATTGAGATAAAATTTGGCACGGTTGACTACGTCGGCTAGATGACCCCTCACGCAAAATTTCATGTATGTCTGCCTAAAAAAATTTCTCAGCAAATAGGTAAAATATACGCAAATTTTTTTTATAAGCATATACCTTTTTTCTTCCACGCACCTACAGGTCAGACCCCTCAGCGGATTTTTGCGCGCAATCAAAGTGTATAGAAAATTTTCCATACACTTTGGCGCGCAATGGCTCAAACGATGCAGTATCAGGCAAGGGTGTGGATTTTGGGGTTAGAAAATTAAAATTTAGTATTTAACGTATTTATTAGAAAAATTCGAAAAAATTACAATGGCGCCTATAAGGAAAATTAAACAGTTGTTTAAACGCTCATAACTTTGGCTGTGTATAAAAGAGAATCGTAATGTTTAGTTCAATGGTATGGTTTTCAGCGATGGCCTATCCAATGGTGTTATTCAATTTTACCCCCAGACCCTCCCAGGTTGCCATGGCAACGAAATTTGAGAAAAATGGGCTATAACTCGGCTTGTATAAGAGATGTCTACGAAATTTTTGCGTCTATAGGGGGGTTTTCGGGAATGGGCCATTGAATGTTGCCAATCGCATTTTTCCCCGACCGACCCCCGTTGCCATGGCAACAAAATATGGGACAAAATTGACTATAACTCGGCCTGTGTAAAAGATATCTGCGAGATTTTTTCGTCCATAGAAGGGTTTTCAAAGATGGGCCAGCGAATGCTGCCAATCTAATTTTTCCCCGACTGACCCTCTGCAATGGGAACGAAATTGGCGACAAAACGAGCTATACACTGTGTTTCAAAAAAACGGGCACCCTTTTTATTTCTTTCATAATTCACTCAAATGATGATCAATTTACACGAAATTTTTAACAGATGTAGCTGAAGAAATGCTAATTCAAAATA
>Ga0056128_1007341_pt1 | contig 13916 bp, 7 predicted proteins | sample WorMetLIZISLAND2_FD_71113 | JGI IMG/M metagenome (GOLD analysis project Ga0056128, IMG submission 71113) | Marine gutless worms symbiont microbial communities from Max Planck institute for Marine Microbiology, Germany - Olavius geniculatus... ... | reverse complement strand
ATTAGGCCTATTATTTGGATAATTCCAAATTCCAATAAAAGTTTTTTTCATTGTCAAAGAATGTCTTACTCCAGTTCTGTGACAACCGTTTTACAAAAGTGCCCAGAATTCACTCACTTTACTAAGTTGCGTTGTCCTGTCCACTAATTATCTTCGTCGCTGTCATAATTTTGCTTCATTTCGGTCATGTGATTTTTATTGAGATAAACGTTGACAAAATATAATAAACACGTTTACAAAGATGTTTTTGTAAACGTTGTAAACGTTTATCACATCTATGCTCAAATCATTTGACTTTGACGTAGGCCTAACATTGTATAAATGTGGCTGGTTTTTGTTCTCGTTGTTAGCCACATTCATAGACATTTTAGTTTTAGTGTTTATATGACTTTTTAGCTATGAAATTTATAATTAGGCCCCTGCTATAAGCGCCCCTCCCTATAGCCGGGAGTTTTCCGCCATGAAGCACTACACGGTGCACTAAGCTGACGGGCTTGGCAGAATCAGCGGGGAAAGAAGACCCGGCAACACAATCCTCTGCCCCCTCAGGCTGCCAGTGGGGGCATGTGAAGGTCAAGGTGGGGGCACGTAGGCCGATCGTATCCTAGCACGCACTGTGTTTGATATAGCACCGTCACCATAGCGTGTATGGGACTGTAGTCACTCTGGGAAATCGTTTTTCCGCGACTAGGAAGTCGGACGCTGGCCTTCGGATATAAGCTATGCGGTACGGTCGGCCCATGCACCTTAGCAAGAGCTGGGCTTCTTATTGATAATCGTTTTATTTTCACATGGTCCAGTAAGCGTGTGAGATCGTGTGGAGGTCGAGTAGTGGTCGGTAACAAGTCGCGTACAAGGATCAAGCAGTTGGTCGAGCTTGGTCGGGGAATTTGAGAGATCAGGATAATCGACTTGGTCGATCTGTTGATCTGATCGGCAGTGTGAATGTAACGTTACGTCTGCATTCGTTGAAACAATGGAAACCTCCGGTTTAGGTTTAGGCGTAGTGTAAAAACAAACGTGCAACTCTGAAAAATCAGTTTGGAGAAAACGCAAAAAAAAACTAATCAAGTAGGCCTATAGGCTTACACACTACACACCATCCCAGTTACGTAGGCCCTAAATTTGGAATTCTGACGATAGGCCTAATGCGGACATCCGCATATTATGTCGGTACTCAGCGGAAGACATTTTTGTCCATTCCATTTGTTCCATAATGCAGGCATTGGGCCTTGAATCACCTATTTAATGGAACTGACAAGAAATCTGAGCTAATGCTCATGATACGCGCGAGAGAATATAGCAGTTCCCCAGTTCTTGTTCGCAGGTGATCTTGTCTATCCACCCATTTCGTCGCAATTCACTCTTTTGCAGCCAAAAATCACTAAAACCCCTATTTTTAGGGTTCAAGGTTATTCAAGGTCATCGATGTTGACATTTTCAAGAAGCTTGTCACCAGTGCTTGTTATGAAAAGCAGCATATCTGTGCCTATCTGCAACATTTTCACGTTCGACGAGCCAGTAGCAGTAGAATAAGTTAATAACGCCATTCTAAGATGGGTGCCCCTCTTTCGCCCCCTCGTTCTTGGGGACCCCTTTTACCCAGTGGCATGAAATTTTGTCACAAAATACTAGAGGCTCTATAAGCTATCATATGGTGAAAACCCTAAGTCTCTCTCACTACCAACACCTTTCGACAACATCTCAAGACTCATTTTTTCTCCGGCAACACCCCCATCGACTAACTGTTACCATCCGCGCCTACGATTCGAACTTCTGTTTTGACATATGACGCGTTACAAATGCAGACTACTTATTTACTTACTTACTACTTACCTGGTCTCCAAACGGTATTGGGTCGTGACAGACAGACGGACGCGTATGGCTCTCATGCGTAATTTAAAACGAGGCCAGTGGTCACAGTAACGTTCCCTTGAATAAGAATGTAACCAAGTCATTAACAGCGTTATATAAGTGATCGAATTCGCTGTCAATATAAACGCGGCACAGCACGCGAAATCGTTTAATGGGTCAAGCACTCAAGCACGGAATCGGTACCAATGTCCGGTACGTGGTGTTATTTTGCGACGCAGATTACATAATCGTTTTCTGCGAAGCCTGCTTGGAGGCGGCCGGGATTGAGGGCGCGGCGATAAGCGTCGTGAAGCATGTCACTCGGTCGATCGCTGATAGAATTAATCATCAGTTTGTCACGCACGACAAAGCCACCGCGCATGACCATACCAGTCATCACTGCTACAGTGAGCTACGCTTGTACGTGTACATTCACATCTTTCCTGTCTTTTACCTCCCCAGACACTCAGACAGAGACAGACAGACAGATAGGCAGGCAGATAGGCATTGCACTTTGTTATGGCTCTGTTATTGCCCGAACTCCAGTGATTTCAATTTATCGTGGATTTTTTTTGTATAGGCCTAACATGCTGCACAACGAGCTATAGGCCTAGAACAGATCCAAAGAAAGTTGCACGACTCTGACCAATCAAACGGTACCGTTTGGAGACCAGGTGAGAGAGACCTTGGATCGCAAATCCACAACATTTTGCTTCTGTAATTCGAATTACGGAAGCAAGTGGAGTTTGGGCCGCATCTAACCCGCTTCCATTGCTGGTCGTTTTTTGCGCGACTGCACCCGTGACTGACTGCGATCATTCGAGATACACGATGGAGTGAGAACGGGGCTTGGTGGACTGGCCGGCGGCACGGGTGGCCGTGGGTGACGTCAGCGGGCAATGAGAGTGCGTGCGCTTGCTGCCTGCTGGGGCCGAGCCGCGCCGGCTAGACTGGAGGCCGCGCGCCGGCATGTAGGTGCGCCGCCGGCAAGCGTGGTAGGTCGTCATTTAACGCAGATCTTCCACTCAGTAAGTCGACAGACGAGCAACGGCGACATCGATTGAACGTGGTCAGAGTCGTGGAAGACAAAGGCGCAACGACGACGACGACGACACAGAGATTACGTAAGTTGACTTGAGTTGTTTACTGGTGGTCAACGACGTCTACCACTAGTTTAACTGCTGTTTGATTTAGTCGAGTAGTCGTCAGGAATTGTTTAAAACAGCTGCCACAACGGCATAGTGGTCATTGTCGTAGATAGAGATATTTAATGTGGTCCAAATATTAAGCATTATTTTAAGACCACGTCAAACGTCAGACGATAATAATGTTAATTTCAGCTGTTGCAACGTACGTGAACTCGAGTCGATACTGGTTAGATATCTTGATCTAAAATCTTGATGTTGATAATTGATATTCAAAAGCTAATAACTCTGGTAGCAAATAATATTTTTCGACGAAATTTGGTGGTCACATCAACAGTTTACTGCGGAATAAGTGTACGAAATTTTATCGAGATTCGTTAAGATTTGTCATATCTATTGTACATTGTCAAGGGGGTTACTTTTTTCGGGACACAGTGTAGTTTTGCTGTAATTCTGTCATTAAACCGAGTCGATGTAGGTCGTGTCTCTTTATGTTCAGAAATAAACCGGTGAACCTTGCGAATTTACGTTACATTTGATAAAACAAAAACGTGCTATCTACATAGACGAGTGATAGTAAACAGCGCTATCGATCCATTAGGCGGGTGGGCTGCGGGTGGGCTGGCGTGCGGGCGGCCGGGTGACAGTGCGTCTCCTGTGAATGAATGTGCGTGTGAATGAATGAGTGGGCGGAGTCTCGCCTGGCGCTTTTTCTACGTCGCAGTTGTTATTACACCGCGGTGCATGATGCACTGTGCAACCCCGCACTCAGTTCAGCCCAACTTGTCATTGTCCTCTTCCGAATCATTCCATTGATCACTGAAAGAACTGATGATCAATGATTGCATTGCGCGAGTGCGCTATGGCGGCGGCGGCGGCGTTCCGCGAAACTGATTGTAGTGAAGAAAAAGAATCATTTGACCAGGGTTTTGTCATCAACAGCGAGTAGAGTAGAGTCGCCGCCTACTCCTCTGTTTATTATCACGGTAGCAATATCGGAGCAGCACGTGTGCGCAGTTAAATCTAGCGAGTATTGAGTTGAGTGATTTCTTTGTGCTTCAGGGTCCACAGTTCAAGTGTCTGGATAACTCGGTGGCTTGTAACCCAGCGTACAGGTTGGTACTATCTCATGGTGGCATGAGACTTATCTGCATATCATTCTTTGGGCGTATGTTGCATTGCAGCGTGTTGAAGCGGTGTTCGATAAGCCTACGCGTTTCAGCAGACGTGCAGGCAGACCCACGCAGTCATTCACAGATGACGTTGTGTGCGGCACTGCAGGCCTCCTATGTGTACGTCCTACGTCGCTAACGCCTGCCGCGTTTATCAGCTATTCCAGACGGTAAATAACGTACCACTCACTTTGTGTGGTCACTGACCTATATTAGCATGCGGTTTACAACAGCGATTAAAATGTTTTTAAAAATTATTATTCCCTGGTTTACAATTGAACCACTTAGGCCTATAGTCCCAGTTTTAGTTCTGGATGTCCGCATTCAGACAGCTTAAAGTTTTTGCATAAAGAGAAGTTAAGTATATGTTTTACAAAACGCAATGATTGACTTGTGAAGAATTCTTACACTTAGCACTTAACGTGTCTTTTGTTTTTTTTTGCATTGCAGAATAAAAATGCCTGCGTTGTCTTAGCCTCTATTTGGTATTATGATTATTTCAGTAATCAGTATTGGAATACGGCCAGCCTAGTCGCCGCTGCGTATAACGTTGCGCCTTATTACGTAAGTAGAAAACGTTAATGATGGAGTGGAACTGGGGCTGACTGGAGTAGCGTCCTGTTTACGCGAAGCACGTGGCCCACTGACCTGCTATCCGCCAGTCAGCCAGCCAGCCGGCCGATCAACCTTCACCTTGACTCAGCGCTCTGCTCTGTCAGACGCGCTGACGTCATTGCCCGGTATGACTGGCGGCGCCGCGGATACAGCAGCAGGGTGAGTCGCTCACGAGTTTCTGCTCGTTGAATGATTCACTGTCCGCATCATCATCATCATCAGCAACAACAGCAGCCGGCCGACACAGCGCATTCGTTGCCTACTGACGCTGTTAATTCGGGCCGCTTAAGCCCAAATTGCATTAGTTTATTACGCCGTCGTTGAAAATCGCGGACGCAAACCGTGAAGCGGGGAATTTTCGGGCTATCGAACCATTTCGACGTGTCGATTGGTGCGCACTTTGTCGCAAAGTCGGCGTAATAGAATTTAAGCTTTACATGCATGTACTACATGTGTAGGCAACGAATGCGGATAGTACATGACAGCAAGCATTAAGCAATCGTTCATTATTGCCTTGCGGGTGCGGCTATTCTTATAATAGGGTGTTTACACGATCCAGCAAACTTCCAGCAACTGTATTCAAAATACACGTGAATTGCTGGACGTTTGCTGGATCGTGTAAGCACCCCATAAGATGCAATAATGGTGTTGCCCATTTTCTGCTGAAGTAATCATTGGCCTTCAGGTTGCATGATATGATAATATTTATCTGTTGCAATATACTGTACTCGTTTAGATTTTAGAATGCAAAGCACAACGATGTTGATTACACTGAGGTATAAATAATTATTTATAGCTTAGTGAGTACAGTGAAGTATGGGACTGAATCACAGCCAAATGTTTTATCTTATAGTATACACTATCTCAGGGAAAAGCAGCCCTAGACAGCGTAGTACAATGGTAAACGGGGATATTTTGTCATCCATATTTAATAACTCTGCTAAGATATATTTTTTTCAACGAAATTTGGCGGTACATTGCGTCGACGATGCGAAACCGTAGGTCAGCCGCTTTGACTGAATCATTCATTCAAGTTTGCTGGCGATTGACAGTAGCCCGGCGGTGCAGTCTGTCACATCGTCGAGACGGCAGATGTCGTAGCGGCGGCGAGTGTTTTGTTGGTTGCGCCACTGTACCGGCGGTGCGTGGGTGGTTGGCTGTCCGTCTGTCTGTAGGCTACTGACTGGGCCACCAAACAACGAGCGACCGTGCAGTCCGTCCGGTTTGCCCGGGCGTGTTTGCGGGCTCCCTGCCGCGCCGGTGTCCCATTATAGGATCCTTCCCAGGAAAGTCTCCCCCGGCCGACAATTTGCCGACTGGGGGAGACTTTTATGGGGCCGGCGATAGATTAATAACGGGGATACATACCAAGTCTGTGATTATCTTTTCCCGGGCGGATTTTTCATGAGGGAGACATTTTAATGTGACACCGGTCGAAGCGCGTGATCAAGTGAGGCCTAGCTGCACGCGTTCCGCGTATTGAGGCCCGGTCGACACGCCGGCTGCGTGACTCAGAATCTTTCGTGGAACTGAGTTCGATGAATCGAGACCGAGACCGTCTGTCGGAGGAGCGTGGCAGCGCGTTCATCATCATCATCGACAACCGTGGGCTCAATGCCCGTTGGTGTCTGACGCTATTCTTACTATCGCTGCCCACCGCTGCCTATCTAGTGGCAGCGCGTTGGTCAGTCATTACTGCCTGATAGCACTCCTCGGCGTCCGCGCTGCTGGTGCTGGTGTCGACAAGTTCCTGAGCGATTGACGCGACGCCCTGTGGAGTCAGCAGCGTAATTAATAGCCGTTCGCTGTCTTTGCTCCTCACGTATGGGCTGTATACGATCAACTCACTTTCTGCGATTTTTTGACGACGTCGTGAACACTTTCAAAACGTTATCCACGCACATACTCATCTATCTCAACAACTTACTCCAGCTTCAGATCACCTCACTGCAGTGACGGTAGGCGTAGGCCTACCATTGTAGTAGTTCCCGGAACCGTTAAGCCTTAACGGCTGGTCTGAAGTCTGAAGCAATTCACGTGTATTTTGAATATATTTGCTGGACGTTTGCTGGATCGTGTAAACACCCTATTATAGCAGCTGGCTAAGCCGTTAAGTTAGCGGCTGCCTGGACCGCTAAGCCTTAGCGGCGGCTTAACGGTCCCAACCGCTAAAACGTCTGTCACCCGCAGGCCCGTCGAGAGACGGGGGTAGAGGGGTAAGTTACCCCAGGCCCCGCGACGTTTGGTGACCCCGTCGTCGCTCAGAAATATAAAGTACACCAAAGTGCGCAGTTTTTAAAGAGCACAATTCAAAAATTGTCTCATCAGATGGGGCTCGCGAGAATATTTTTTTTTTGCCGTAACACTAAGTTCTACACATCCGACTTGCCACGTGAGCGAACATAATTATCTACCAATTATGCCGAGCTTGACTAATAATGAATTTATGTCCCCCAGTTCATCAGGTGTTAAATTGGGCTACGTCGTACGCTAACGAACGTATTCTCAACGTTTCGCGAAACCATTGTTATTTATAAAAAATAATACAAAATTGTCGAAAGTTCACGTCAATCTAATGCTCATTAAGTCGTGATCATTAATAGTCCTATTCATTCACTGACTGTCAGCCACCATTGGCATTTGGCACTGTGACTGTGTCTATGACGACTGACGAAGACACGCGCACTCACGCTGACGCTCTGCTTGCAGCAGTGTGAGCACAGCACAATGTAACCTTAGCCGTCGGGGACCGCTAACTTAACGGTTGGTTGCGGTCCGAGGCCTTAACGTCGGCGGCGGCAGCGGCGAACGGCGGCGGTTCCGGGGACTACATTATAGGCCTACTCGGCTACTCCACGTCGCCGGAGCCATGATCGGCTGGACGCAGGACCGTGTTCTGCATCCGACCGAGCTTTCTATTATGATGCCGCACCAGCCACCAACTGTCTGGAACTCTTTATCTCTTTTTATTTGACGGATGTTTTAGCACCACGTTTTGCATAGCTTGCTATGCAGATGCCTTGTCGTAGAGGCATCCGTCTGTCTGTAGGTGTAGGCCTGTGTGTATGTATCTCGACACGTAGGAGTGCACTCTGCAACCACTGCAGGCCTATAAAACGACGCGTGCTAGGATCAGAAAATCTTAACTGTCACGTACGTCCTTGAACGAATATTCGGAAGGGGTCACCTCTACCGAGAGCAGAAGTAAGAGAGGAACAGGGATAGAGAAAATTTGCGATTTTCAATCATATTAAGTCGCTTTGTAAGACACGGCATTAACAAACTAGGTTATAGGGCCTATTCACTAAGCTAATAGAAAGTCCTGTGGGCATTCTAAACTGCTACTAAAATGACCTTGGATGACCTTGAACGAGACCGCACTTTAGGCTTGCAAACTTTAAAAGTGAAAAAAGATTGTGCACTGTGATAACTGGTTAGTCTTAGTGTTTGTAGTCGCAACTAAATTGTATTTTGTATTCGCTAGGTGGCAGCACGAACAGTGAAGTCAATTCGGACGGCGATTAAGACACCCTGAATCCCTGACAACACCAAACAGCATGTAATGCGTTTGATGTATTGTAGACTTTGCAGTCGGTGCAAAAACAGAAAAAAACAGCAAATTCGGTGAATCTTGACCGTGAATCTTGAGCTAAGTGGGTGTTGGTCTCTGATAGAACGCGAACGCAAAATGCAACTACACTGTATAGGCTATTAGCCTAGGCTAGGCCTACTTTTTGCCCCTTTTCCTTAGGCCTATGCATGGTCTGCGAAGTGCAAACATGCATGATTGCTGAATGTGAGACGAGATGACTGTTGAGTGATCGAGTCGTGCGTAAAAGACTGACGATAAACTTTTGGTCCCCGATTGACCTTTAGGCCTACTGTGTAAACTGCACGAAATTTGGTCAGTTGATATGAGCAAAAATCATTCAAGTTGTTACTACAGATGTCACATTTTAAGGCTGAAATACACCCAATTCGATTTCGGCTGTGGTCTGCCTCATATCTTGCTTGGGGAGCTTACAGCGCCTCAGACCACCTATGGTGAAATCTAAATGGCCTTAGGCCTACTTTTAGGGAGAGGGAAAGGTATGAAAAAGAAGGGAAGGAGAAAGGAGCGAAGGGGAAAAGAGGGCAGGGCGTAGCCAGACATTTTTATTGGCGGGTGCCTCGACGTCTCCCTTCCCCTCCCTTTGCCTTCTCTCTTTCGTCCTCTCCCTTTTCCTTTCTCTGTTACCTCTCCCTTCTCTTCTCCTGTCCTTCCCTTTTTCCTCTTCTCCCTTCCCTTAAAAGTAGGATCCTCTAAAATCCAGCTAAGGTGTCTGCATGGGGGAGCGCTGTGAGCTGCTTCAGCGGTAGTCTGGGGTTAGGATTAGGGAGCCCCAGCGGAAATCGAACTTCATGCATTTTTGATTTAAAGCATCAGATCTGGTGGCAACAATTTTAACTAGAAAGCAGTCAGAGCCCGCAGGTACCTCCACCAAGGCAATGTTATTCGCCAGGTGGCGTCACCATATTCACTTTGCCAACGGTTCGCTTATGCCCCCCCCTCTTTAACGCAATGGTAACGAAAATTTCAAAGTGATTCAGAATCTAGGATTCCTGCCGGATCACCCCCAAAATTGAATCACTGGTAGTAGTTGCCATGCTTGACATACCCTCAAAATTTCAGAAAGATCCGTCCATAACTGCTGACACACAAACAAACAAACAAAAACCGGCAAAAACATTACCTCCTTGGCGGCGGTAATTATTCTCCTAAAAATACACTGACTAAATTGGCAATTTTAATACAGTTTAATCGTATGCTAATGTTTTGTTTGGACGATTGGGGGCTTGGGCCCTCTTGTCTACGCCACTGATAGAAGGGGTTAAGGAGAAAAGGAGAGGAGGAGAAGCGAAAAGAAATCTACGCCACTGGATGACTGGAGAATGAACTTGAAAAATTAAGGAATTATGATAATTCGACGAGAATGTGAATGTATCAGATATCTGATGTTGTATTATACTGGAATAATTTACTGCAATAAAACTGTAATTTGTCGGCTATTATTCTGTAAGTTTTTTTTACATTAGGCTTACAAGTTGGCTCAAAAACTTTTGTTACTGCTTGTAACTTGAAGTATCGACAAAATTGGCACCGAATTTTGTAGAGGTCAACGCTATTTCATTCTTAACGTTACATCGTAATTTATTAGAAACAACTTTGTGAAGTAAGACGAAATTTTTGGTATCCGTTTAGCAAATTGTAGGTCTTATCTGCGACATGTCGTAATTTTGTGTCAAGTTTCTTCTTGATGTTGCATGCCGAAAATTAGCCTATTAAAATCGGCCACTGTTTCACCGAGTTACTCAAAAATAAAAAGTACCAGTTATTTTTGAGATAGGTGTAATTGAATTTTTTTTGCATGTGATGTATTTTGTAGGTCTGTCGTTTTATCTCGTGTGAATAAAAGGTGGCATGGCTTATGCATGTAGCCGATCGCTGTCGATTCCATGGGCGCCATAAATTATTCCTATAGACTCTGCGATCATTACGGTCACGTGACGGTGACGTCGTGATGTCATTGGTTTCGCTGACAATACGTCGGTATCGCATGGCGTCTGATTGGTCCAGGGCGAGGGGGCACCTTGCTTGCTCCTTCCATCACTGCAGGCATCCGCCCAGCCTCCAGTCACGCTTTGGTTTATGTATAGGCTATAGCCTTCGCCGCTCTCCACTGCGATTGGCAACAAACGGTGAGTGCGATTTTTTTTCAGGAGTCGGTTTGCATTAGGCCTACTTGAAATTTCTGCACCTGCAGTAATGAAGTACATAATGTTTCGGCTGCAAGTAGGCCTATGGACAGAGAAATTGTTAGAACTTGGTGAGGCTGTACTGGGCGCAGGCCTACAGACTACTGTTGCTGCAGACAGACTGAAAAGTAGACCGTGGACAAAACGTGTGCGAGGTCACTGTGCCACTTGCTGTGTCTGAGCGAGTTATAGGCTACACAAGTTTTAGGCTTTTAGCCTATCAACTGTTCCAGACTCCAGTCAATCCAGTGAATGCATTGAGTTTATAACATGCAAAAGAAAAAAAATAAACAAATAAAGTTATACTGCAGTTTGCTTTTGATGTTTAGGCCATGAGGAAATAACGTTATGATAGGCCTGTAGGCCTCTAATTAAATATGAGCCCACCGCCTATGCATTGCCCATAGCTATATAGCCTAGTTTTTATTTAGTCTTGTTGTTGGTAATTGCATATTGTTTATTATAGCTTTAGCCTTGAATTTGATGCAATTTTTAACGTTTTATTTACGTCTGTTTCAATTACCGCGTATCCTGTGTGCATGCATGGTGGTCTAATGTAGACATTCGCAATGTGTTCTGCAAGCTGGCACTGTCAGCCTCATCAGATAACGTCGGGTTTTCTTTGGGCATTTTCTTTGCATAAAATCGCGAAAATGCCCTTTGAAATCTTGATTGTGTCTGTTGATTTCGGCAACCTTTCAGAACGTTTTTGTACGGGCTTAGTATGCCCTGCATAGCATTAGTGTTTGTTTTTTTAAATGTCATATTACTGTTACTTTTTGAGTATCGATATACACTGTGTCCGGTAAAAAAGTAAACCCTTAAACACTGTACAATAAATGTCAAATCTGCACGAATTTGAACAAAATTTCACACGCTTAATCTGCAATAAATTGCTGAATTGATCACCAAATTTTGTTGAAAAATTTTGTTTTTAGTGGAGTTATTAATAATTGAATATCGATAACAAAATATCTCTGTTACTAATATGACGTTATATATAGCTAGTAATGCAGTCGCTCAATCGAAAGACAGTAACAGAAAGGTATTTCTTGCAGACGATCGTTATTCGTTATACAATGTCTAGGGTTTACTTTTTTACCAGTCACGGTGTAGGTCTCATAAGGAGCGATATGCTTTACACTTTTTAATATAATACTTACACTATTAATCTAAATTCATTATTTAAAATATAAATAGGGCTTAAGGTAAAAATAGATATACGTCATATACGTTTATAATCTGCATGCAATTTGAATTGAATTTACTTCTAAGTTTTAAAGTCGTGTGTATATATATATATATATATATATATATATATATATACAGTTGATAACACGGATTTTTTGCAATTGCAGCAACAGATTTGAAGAAAGTGCAAAAAAATTATTATGGTTCGTACATTTAACATAAATATGTCTGCTGTATCTTTCATTCTCAGATCTCATAAACGCGCTTAGATGGAAGTCGTTATTGGCATCGTATAGGTAATGGGAAAAGCAGTTTTAACAAAACTTATTGTAGCATATTTTTGGACCACCGTTTGATATAGCGTAGTTTTGTGTAGGCGCCTGTGCAGCGCGTATAGGCCTAAGCTTATATTAAGATAGCGTCGTGGGTCAACATATACGAATATAGACAATATATCCTGGGCTTAATGTTTAGCACGTACCACAGTGCATAACAGTAAACTCGTCACAGAGCATAATTGGAAATTTGCACATATTATGGTCTTTAAAACGACAGCACTCTGAACTGCAACATACAAGGTTGTCGTGTATATGCGCATGCAGCTAAGGACGGCGTTCGTTTATGTCGTTATAATTACACATAATGGCATCTTTGAGTATACTCAAGCATTCATTGTGTGGGCGGCGGCAGTTCATTCATACATTCGCATCTGCATGGCCTGCAATGAATCCAGCAAGAAATATATACGCCATGCGTAGGCCTATGTATGTTTTGCATGCACGCAGAGCACAGACCGATTCATTCATTCACAGATGTGCGTATATTATAATGTATACCTAGGCCTACATGTACAGGCCATCTGGATGCAGTGAGCCATCGTTCTGCTTCTGCGTGGATTTTGTCGTCAACGCTTACTTGCAATTGCTTATAATTATCACGTTTATTTGTACTGCTCAATATGTGATATGGCAGCGATAAACTGATAACACCTAAAAGATAAAACTGCATACAAATATGCATGCATATTGCTGTTTCGAGACAACGGCAATGAGTCCAACATCAGTATAATATATTATGTATAGTTTATACGTTAGGCCTATATGAAGGAAAAGAAACCGTGTATACAAGAAAAAAAACTATAAATTATCGTCTGTCCAATGCAACGCAGTAGCATTGGACAGAGTATAAAATCACCTAAGCGTCCGTCCATGCGTGCGTCCGTGCGTCCGTCCAACATTTGAGGCTTCATATCTCCATAACGGTGCAAGATAGACGCATGGTCACAATGGACCTTTTAATAGTAAATTGCTAGTAACGAATCGAATGGTCACGTGACTGACGATGTTAATTGTCTAGTTATAATAATAGCGAAAGATGACAATGACATTGCTGCTATACAATTTTAAAGTAAACTTTTTAATTTTTTACCACTAGTTTACACAGCTCACTGATTTTATTTATACGGACATATAGGCCTATGCCCTACTGTAAGCTATCGAAATGCATCGTATAGACTCTGTGTTCGTTTGAACATTAAGCCTATGTTTATTTGTACAAATCAATTATGTTATATTATATTATAGTGTTATATTATAGTGTTAATCAGTGCATGGCTTATACTACAGGGTGGGCCAAAAAAACCGGACCTGTTTGAGCGTTGATAACTCAGTGATGGTAAGCGGTAGAAAAAGTGTGATACGTCAAAAGTTTCAGAATGCTGTAAAGAATAAACGACAAATTTGCATATTGAAGCATTTGAATATTCTTCGCCTAATTTGCATAAATCGTTATTACCCCCTGAAATTAAACATTTGCCTGCACTCCCATGTGCCCGAGTTCACTGAACTCAAAAACTCGCTGCCAAAAAGTCCAGATTTAAATTCTGTGAATTATTCAATGTGGGGGCATTGTAACAGATAGCACGGCCACAAAATTTCAGTAATTAACCAGCTAAAACATATGCTAATCGAATGCTGGGCTGAGCTGATCCTGAACACATTGACTCCAGCGATCGATCAGCTGTCTAAAAGGACTGATGACAGTTATGAATGCAAAAGCTGGGCAACTGCCTATGTCGAATTTCATCTAAACTCAACGTATGTGTTAATGATTGTTGATATTTCACTGTATGCTGAATGAAAAT
>Ga0056128_1007338_pt1 | contig 13921 bp, 13 predicted proteins | sample WorMetLIZISLAND2_FD_71113 | JGI IMG/M metagenome (GOLD analysis project Ga0056128, IMG submission 71113) | Marine gutless worms symbiont microbial communities from Max Planck institute for Marine Microbiology, Germany - Olavius geniculatus... ... | reverse complement strand
AAATGCCAAATTTCCATCACAATCACAAGCGTCTGTTGTGCATTGATTTAACATACAAGTTAAAACATAAACCTGTGCACACAGGGTAGAAAAGTATCAGTATCGTTAATGTGTGGACTGTCTAGCTATGCAGGCGTTAGACATTCGACAGTCTGTGAATGATTAGCGAAACATCAGGCCACGAAGAAAGATCAGTCCATCGACAGCTTGTAGGTCGTGAAAGTACCAGGAGTCCAGGAATTACAAATAAGCTGTCGTGCCAGGAACAGCAGGGTATTAGTCACTCCCATCACGGTGGTCCTATTGTCATTCCTAGTATACCCCACTTGCTACAGGGGGCCACACAGGTGCAGTGGACAAGGCGAGAAAGCACACTGCAAGCGAGAGAAACAGATTGCTGACATCGATTAAACGTCTGGCTGGCGTCAGCCGTTCTCGCTTTCGATCACTAGCAATTAACAGCATTTTGAATATTCTATTTTCTGCACATTTCTCCCAATTTCCACGGTAGTACCACGGCGTTAATCCCCGTTACCGCAGTATTACCGTTACATCTGTTCCCATTACCATTACTACCACGGCAAAATATTATTGGTTGTCCCCATTACCGCGAGATTACCGTTGTACCCATTACCGTGCAGCTCTCTAGGGTGGAGCCCCCAGTGAGGTCCAGGGGCAGAGCCCCTGGTTAGAGGGTCAAAGGTAAAGCCCCCTGAAGCTGAAACACTTTTGGCTTTTGGACGTTCAATGAAAGCTGCAAATTTGCCCACTTTTCAAAAATTTGGAATGTGAAAAAATCAGATACAATTTGTGTTGTCTTTGCAAACAAGTAAAGCTCTGCTAACACAAACAGGAACGCGCAACAGCGATGCACCATCGTACGCTAGTAATGCATAGACTTCACCCATAAATTTCATCCGTACAACTTTTGGCTAGTTTCACAGAAGGCCCAGTAAAACATAATCATTCACCAGATGGCGCCAGACACCCTACGACTAAATATGTAGGCCCTAAGCTTATAGTGTCTTACTTGTACTCACCAGATGGCGCCACTCTCTCGCTCTGGCAACGCTATATCGGCTGGATGTCGCGGATTTTCCTTACCCCCCTCTCATTTAGCACCCTCGTTCAGGGCACCTTCTTCGAATTTATGGAAAAGCTTTACGGTTCCTGAAACTAGAGTCTTCCAGGCAGCCGATGGTGAAGATTTAGCTTGCAACACTTTTGACTGATCCACCCGTGTGACAGACAGACGAACGGACAGACGGACAGATTTGCGATAGCTAAGACGCGCTACAGCAGTAGCTGCTGTTGCGCGAAAAATGAAGTCTAATATGCCGCAATACGTCACAGATTACTATACGTTAATGAAAACTAATAGAGTTGTCCATTCTAGGTAAACTTTCCGCATGTTTACTTATTTTATATTTTAAATATATTTTGACAAAGAAAACTAGAAAATCTTTTTATACGTAGCATGAGGCCCCTGAGCATATGCCAGGCCCTCCTCCCCCGGTCGGGAGGTATGGAGGGCCCTTCTGCCACTCTGTCGGCAGCATTTTAAACTAAAAATTAAAAGAACGCAAAAATGCACGCACACACATGTACACAATAACCACATGTTACCCCAAAAGTTCACAGTCAATCAGTCATGACCCTAAAATGTTTCATAACTCCACAGCCATGGCATATGGTTATAACTGACCATCCACAAGAAATTAAGTCTGTCATGTGAATGACGACGTCATTATAACATTTTAAGGCTGGGGACTGATGTTATTACAATGAAAACAAAAGATGACATGATTTTTAGAAGTTACATTTTCACAATTAATTATCTGGCTAGAAGCAAAATATAAAATTCAAATTACCAAGTCAGAGAGAAACTTGCGAATCTTCGCCTGCAGCAATGGCTTCTTGAGAACCGTATTCACTGATGGCCGATCTCTAAAACCACATACAACGTTTCCCAAAAATAGTGGTCCCCCTACAGATACGTTAGTGCAAAATCGTTAATACCTGATAGATTCTTTTTTACAAAATTTTTTTTAAAAAATCATGGAGACAATCATTCTCAACTAGTATTTAAAGTTTGAGCTAAAAGTGGCCATTTTTGGCCTCGACACAAGCTCTTAGTTTAAGGCATGTATGCTGCTGTTTGATCCCTTTGTTAATAACAATGTACTGAGCATAACCATAATGTAAAGGTAAAAAAGGTCGTAAATTTGTATAGCGCATAGTCGCGAGCATGCACACGCCTCTAACGCGCTTTCATCACTAACCAGAGCCGCCTGCCGCACGGCCACCGTGTGCAGCCTGAGACACAGGCTGGCGCAGCGGCCGGCTAGGCAACCCCAGTCAGCTGTACCAAGGTCCCCACCTTCCGTAGTCCATATAAATGAGTTACTACTCATTTTACCGTCCCACATAGGGTAGAAGGCTGAGTCGACCTAGCTGGCAGGCTTCACACCGAGATGGTTTACCTGCCTGCAGGCAGTCACCCATCGCAGTACTAACTGGGCCCGGCGTAGAATAACTTCGTTTCAGCTGAAACGCGTTACCAACTACACCACGCCACCAACAATGTACACGAACTCTGGCATCATAATCATGTTACACTGAGCACACATGATAAGCTGCGTATGTCATAATAGGTGTGACCGTAAGTGATGTTAAGCTAGTGCGGTGTACAATATTTCATTAAAATCCATGAACTACAAACTAAATTAAGCGTGTTTGAACTTTGAAGCAAAAGAGACCGCTGATTTTGGAACATAGTGTAGACAAAAGATGAAGATCTTGATGCAATATGAAAGTTACAAAGCATGAACTGCCACGATGTGTTCGCCGTGGCTACATCTAACAGCAAACAGAAATTGTTTGATAGAAAACAACAGATATTTCACAAGTCATATGGCTTACCAGTTTTTATTTCAACCAAGACTTTATTCAAAAAATCGTACTCGCAGTTTCTGAAACTAAAAGCAAAACTGGAGACCAATAACGTACCTCGGATTTCGGCGAAATAACTCAGCAACGAGACAGCGCAGATCACTGCTGTAACTGGCAGTTGGCAGAGGATAGTTGCCACTGTGAACAGCACAACAACTCATTACTGGCCATTGGCCAGTATTAACAACAACTATCACAAACATTAGCTTCTGGACAACTTATCGTTCTCACCTTAGATAAACAAACTAAGCCGAATTAAACAAGCCAGTAAGACTGAATGAATCATTCTGAAACATTAACTACGACCTGCAATTTCAACTGCACAACAAGTATAAAACCTAACTACCTAAAACGTAAACTTCAGAGTTTTAGATTTTTACAACATAATGCCAAAATTTTTCAAACGTATTTTTCAGACTTGGCCTGAATTTTAAAACAAGAAATCTGAGCTAATGCTCATGAGATGTGCGAGAGCCTACAGCAGTTCCTGTTCGCAGGTAGTCTTGGTCTATCTCCATCCATTTCGTGGCAGTTCAGTCTTTTGCAGCCAAAAATCGCCACAAAATCACTAAAAACCCCTATTTTTAGGGTTCAAGGTCATTCAAGGTCATCAATGCTGACATTCCTAAGAAGCTCGTCGCCAGTGCTGGTCATGATAAGCAGCAGGTCTGTGCCTCTCTGCAACCTGGTCTTGGAACGGTACCAAAATGTGACACCAAGACAGACAGACACCAAGACAGAGAGCAGGACTGAATTACCACAGCTAATACATGCTATAGCTCTCGCACGTAAAACAAGAGGGTGTGGCCGTTGCGGGGTCGCCTGCTATGCGGCCGTCCTTGCAGTTGAGTACGTGTTAGACCAGGGGTCTCAAACTCGCGTCCCGCGGGCCGCATGCGGCCCGCGAAGGCGTCATTTGCGGCCCGTGACACATTATTTGAAATTCTAAAAATTTAGGATAAAAATTAGTCGTTTTATTCATTGTACAGCATTTTTCCAGTAACCCAGCGAAACTACTATTTTTTCTCATTTGCGTTCTCTTTAGTGGAGCCGCATGCTGATGCTGGCAGTGACCAAGGCTGGCGCTGGCAACTTGGACCATTTATCAGCTCTTCAGGTGGTAGACCTAAGTGAAGTCAAGCCACGGCGGCTAAAAGCTTATGCAGATGTCATTTCTAGATTTCTTGCAAAGTTCTACCAATGTTTTAAAGAGTTCAATAATTTTAAACCACAGTTTGCACTCTTTGCCACTCCGTTTGATGTTGACGCAGAAAGCGTTTCTGAAGAATTCCAGATGGAGGTATTGGATTTGAAGTGTGACAAGCAGAAGCAGAAGTACACAAATATGGGTGTTCTTGATTTCTACAATTTTTTTGGAAAAGTATCCAAAATTAGTCTCTGTGGTCTCCGAAATAGCCTAATGGCGATGTTTGGCTGTACGTACGTTTGTCAACAGTTCTTTTCATCAATGAAGATCAACAAATCCGCTTTGTGATCAAAACTCACTAGTAAACGTCTGCATGCAACATTGCAATTGGCTAACACCCGTGATTTCAAAACTAACGTCGACTCTCTGGTTTCTGCCAAATCAGCGGTAAGAGTTAGTCAGAGACGGGAAAAAATCTGAAGTTCTAAATTACAGTGTATACTGTAAAAATAACTTCTGTCATTTGTAGGGGCCTATTAATTACTGCATTCTGTCGTCTCTAAAACAATGCGGCCCACCGACTGAGTGATATCCTGCAGTGTGGCCCGCACCCCCAAATGAGTCTGAGACCCCTGTGTTAGACGGAGTTAGACGGAGGGAATAATATTTCAATATTTGCCCATCACTAGCTAATATCGCAAAAGTACAAAGTAATCTATAGTTTTGTCAACGACTCTATGTAAACAGCAAACAATAAACATAGATATGTTGAAGTTAACAATGCAATTAGCCGCCGTGACCTTGACCTCTGACCCCTTGACCTTGAAATTGGTCCACGGGGTGCTGGTGTCCCAGGGGCCCTTCCTACCGAGTTTGGTATTCGTAGGCCTTTTCGTTTTCCCTCTAGGTGGAAGCACGGGACAGACAGACAGAAAGACAGACAGACGGACAGGATCAACACATGATCTACGAAGGACAGCCACATAATAATGAGTTGGCCGCGACCACAAAATACACTCAGCCAAAATGCCAAAAAGTGAATGAACTGAATGAGCCATCCCATGCACAGAGTCTGATACTGTCGCACACTAGCAATGTAGCTGATACTCACCGTATTATCTTCATAACTAACATCTTTATATTGCCAGCTTCGAACTGCAACACACGTCACAATACAGCTTGATCACATTCTAACACCATAGCAAAGTATTTGCTAATAATAGTGGCACATCACCTGCTACCAATACCATATGTAACTGGCTAAACACTTGATGTCTTATGGTCAGTTTGCAAGTGAATATCTCAGCTGGTTATACCTTGAGTTTCCAAGTGTGGGCAGGCATGCACTTTCTTGAAAGGAGTCAAAACATTTGGAGTCTTCTTTGACAAATCATCCCACCCATCCACTGCTAACCAGCTCTTCCCCACTCCAGTCCCGTCAACTTATTAAAACCTGCCACAAATGGGAAAGAAAATGCCTGAGATTCAACCCCCCTCTCTGTCCCCTTTTCTCCTTCTCCCATCACGTCCCCTTCACTTTCTTCTGACATCCCAAAAATCCAGCTATGGGGTCCCGAGTGCTGTAAACTCCGACTGGAGTATGAGCCAAAGCCGCAGCCTTCACCCCATAGCCTGTAAGCTACTACTCATTAGCCATCCTGCTGAGAACGGGAAGCTGAGTTGAGCTAAGACAACAAGAAAGAATCAGCTCACCCACCGCGTGCTTGAGGTTGGTCAATTCGTACAGAACACATCCCAGTGACCATATATCACTATAAACATATAAACGTACACAGTTTAATATGTCACTGCTATTTTACGCTTTTGTTTAACTAGTTCGTTTCCACCTTGATTCCCAGTCCCTCTTATAAACATATTCTTATAAACAACTTTCCCTCTGAAACAATTCTGCTAGGTCTTTTAGGGTTCCCCACTATACAGTACATGTACGCATACCATAATACTAGCAGTAATTTGCATTACACGCAACTCGAATAAACAGCTCAGTAGACGATAAACCACTTGCTAGCCAGATAAATGAAGTACACTGATTACATGTAATAAACTTTCAAACTGAATAAGCTTACAACAAACACTACTGTTTCTTATTGTAGGTTTTATGTCACTAAATAAATCAGCTTCACATAAATCAGCTTTAAACCTTATCTTCAACCTGAATGATGCATCAAAAAAACACTTAATATAAAAAATGCAACTAAATTTGAAAAAAAAAATGAAAAAATGATGCAAGTGGAACCTCTTGTTGTTGTAAGGCCTGCCTTCACAAATCTCCGGTGACAGATAGTACGGTGTTCCGATCTGCGTCCGCGCCAGTTCAATAGTGCTTCATCATTTGCATTATCACAATCACAGCAACCACCACAACACACATACGCATGTTTTAACAACCATTTTCCAGGCAAATCTAGGTTAGTCTCAAATCAACTCAGCTCTCTAGCCTCAACTGGATAAGAAATGAACAGTAACATATGAACCATGGGGTAGAAACCTAGTATGACTGATTGGGGTAGTGCCAGATCTGTTGGCTGCACCATGGCTCCGAAAGTTTGCTGATGTGAGCAATGGATGGCCACATGGTCTGCTGTGGTATCATTAGCTCATGCCGATCAGCTGCCACTTTCGGAAGCGTAAAATGCTTCTGGTCATGAGTTTGACTCATGTAAGAGGCACCGATATTTGCCCTTTGATAACGATTAAACCGAGATGCTCAACAAATTCACTAAAATATGCAGACCTTCAGACGTTGCACTAATTGAACAAGTTCATGAAATTACCACTTAAACTAAATTATTGTGTAAATGTCACATCAATCAGAAGGAAAACGGTAAGACCACGAAACTGAGCATGTAGATAGATACCTGTTTAAAACTTTTGCAATGCCAAAGTCACCGAGCTTGATAATTCCACGCTTTGTTAAAAATACATTCTGCACACAAATAATGTAAAAAACACTTCAAACAGTAAATAATATGCAGTCCAAGTCATTGAGAAAAATTTAAATTGCACATGCAGCAAACTTCTGCAGAAAAATCACTTAATTTACTAATTTTTATATCAACAACCATTGTAAATGGCATGACAACAAAATAGTGGCAAATCAAACACATGTGACAGTCTAGCAATACAACAATAGAGCAAGCTTGATACTGATTGCCATCAATTTTAGACACTTAAAAAATAGGAAATACAAAAGCAGCTTTTGCAAATTAACTATGAGAATCTATACGAAAAACCTAGAAAATCGCAAACTGCTAAATTAGAAAAAAATTCAGCAAAATTCCAAACTCTGTGTACATCAGTGGCAGAATGTTAAGTGACCTGAGACTTGATATCGCGATGTAGAATCTTGCGGTCGTGAATGTGTTTGATTGCGAGGCACATTTGTACAAACCAGTCCAAGATCTAACACAGCAAACAGCTACGAGAGTTTTGTGTCCCACCCAACAACCAACGGGTCACGTCAGATACGAGTATTTCCAAGCAATAATCACTTGCACTAGTACTGACAACAAACAAAAAACACGAAAGCACACACATCCAACTACTAACTGAACTCAATGTGGAGTAACTTCACTGACTGACACCAAAATGTTGCACCCATTATGCATATCAAATAACACCCTGGATATGCATTCCACGTTAAAACTTCTTTCAAGATCATTAAAGTCATTAGCATTAATGCCTTTTATAGCCACCATACTGAATAACTGCCAAATAATGCTCTACAGTAACAAGAAATGATAACAAACAAAAAAAAATAAACAAATACATTATAAAGCATAAGATTTGTTTTACATAAAAAACTTGTTTCCTTGATGAGTGACAATAATTGATTCTTGCTGATGTCTCTTGGTATAGGCCTACATGGCAGTCCTGGCAAATACTGTTATTGTGCAATGAGCATTTACCTGCTCTTCAGGAAAGAAGATGCCCCGCTGAGCATTTATTCTACTGTACAAATCACCTGCACATGTCAAACTAATACCATTGCTGTTTTTGCAAACTTTTAACCAACAAACTTATTTCTGCAGATTTATGAAAGTTATGCAAATTTTCATAAAGCGGAAGAAAAATGCCTGTGCTTCCTGTTGACATCCATACTTACAAAAAAAACTCCTTTCCTAAAAATTTTGATGCTTCAAAAGTAATGGTGACGTTTTTTGTTTGCTTTCAATGTTGCACCGAAACCACACTGTTCACATAGAGTTTGTTACGCTGCAGTGTTTCTATCTTAGTTCTCACAGGTAAAATTGTAAAATTTTTAAAATTAATATTTCCTCTCATCTCAATTTTCTTGCCAGGATCTGACAGACTGCAACTGGAAGTACAGGAAATTTTCAGACCTAAACAAACTTGGGAACTGTTGGCTTTTCTCGTCAATCAAGCAACAGCATCAAAACACAGAAAGATCAACGACAACCCCAATTTCCCACAAAAGTAAAAAAATTACGATGACTAGTGAGCAGTTAAGGACGAAAGCACTAATGGCCTAACAATAAACAGCAATATTTTGACATTTAACTATACAGCTATATAGGTTCTCTACATATGCTACTTTGTGCAGGCCTGCAATACTTGGACCAAGTTTTATAACCATATGAGAATCTCTATCAGTTAGGCGCGTGCCATGTAATGAAGCTTTCTGGTGGAAGTCAAGATAATAACTGCTTTCTATTTCAACCTTAATTCTCCTGTGTGCTATAAAAATTTGTACTCTTGTTAATACTAACAACATCAGTGTTAAATACCTCCATCGCAGAAGTCCATTACAATATACAGCATGTTAGACTCTGTCAACACAAGCAGCAGCATACGAGCATAAGTAACTGTTAATGATACATACACACAGCTAAAACTTTTAACTATCACAGTTCACTTTTCCCACAGTAATTAGACACTACATCAAGAAACAGTAAACTATTACAAACTGTTGTGGCAATACTTTAGACAGGCTGAAAGCCCCTCCTGAGACCCAAGCAACAAGAAAGAACTGAAAGATGACCGTCAATGATGTAAATGAATGCATATGTTGTACACAATGTAATAAATATTAGCACTAGCATCATGTCACATAAATTACGTAATGCATTTTTAGTTCTTTCATTTTGCCATTGACCGACACACTGGATATGGTCTCCAGCAATCATCAAGTAATGAAATGTAATCAGCGGCCCCACAAAAACACCACAACATTACTCTCCCAAAAACATCACTTTTGACAGTCAGTTTTGCATCATTTCATTCTTTGTGACTTCTCCAAAATTCGTCAGCACAGCCAGCAGCATCTGCCTGACTGGCAGTGACTGCAGCAATGACTTGTGCCTAACAACAGCAACATGTTTCTCATCAGAAGCGAGGATGTGTAATAACATCACGTATGGTTTGCATTAAAAAAATTTCAATTAAACTTGCTTAACTTTTTTTCAAATATAACCACTGTTTAACCAGCCATTTATCTTTGCCTGAGAGAGATCTGGTACTACTAAGTTGATGTTGAATATATATTTCAGACATAATATCGTAGCTAAACAGCAACAATCTTCAGTGTCTAGAACACTGTAACTGCATAACAAAAAGTGGTTGCCTCAACTATAGCCATCAGTATTCAAACTATACAAATTAAATCAAATAAGAGTTTCTTCTAGTACTTCAGCAAAAAAGACTAGATTATAACAGTATAAAATATGCAGGATAAAAACCTATTATAAAGCTACAATGTTTCATAAGATGTTAGGTCCAATAAAGATCAACAAATATAAAATGTGAGCAAATTTCACCTTCAATGGACTCGAGGTATGCCACAATGTTACTATGCTTCAGCTGTGCAAGGACCGCAACCTATGCACATCATTAACATCATTCTGTAACTGACACTCACTATGTACAGTCTACGGTATACCGAATATACTCACATACAAGTTGAAATATTCGCGACAAATTCTGCTCTTAAACTCAAAAGTTAGAAAAAGAATTAGGGGTTTGACTTAAACAGTAATTGACTTATACACTTATATATGGTAACTAACTAAACAGCAATTACAGCATCGAGTATCACACTTGAAAAAGCAATTTTTTCTGAAATGTCACTAACCAGATGGCTTGAGAGCTCAAAAAGTTATGAACGGCTTTTGCCAAAATTTTGTGGTATGGTAGGGTTGGTCATCACTCCATGAAAAAAATAATTAAATCTTAATGATGATCCGGAGTCTTACTATGGATTACAAATTACAATCAAAGATTATTTATCATTAAGAAACCGGGCATGTATTGAGTTTGCAGTGTATCTTGAAAAGTTAAAAATGCATTTTCATGACGTTTCATGCAGGGATGGAGAGTGACCCAAAGTCAGGACCAAGCACTCTAATTTTGTAACATCTGTTTCAGAATCTGGGTCCAGGATAGTTATATCCAGAAGTGGATCTCACACACATGGCTGCTGTACCTAGTCTGTTGCATCTGCTAGCTTGTCATTTTTGTTTTAAATAATTTTCTGTCAAAAAACTGGTTTTTATTTTTGGTAACTCATCCATTTATCAAAAGTTATTAGTTATGTTCAAATAATAGAAACCTCTTTCCGTGAATCCTCCCGTTCCTTCTTTGACATCTGTACAGCATGCACACAACCTCATAATGCGTTACATCAAAGCATGCGTCAGCCACTTAGTAAACAGTTTAAGGCTTAAAAGATACTATTTTAACATTGTTTTAACCCATATTTTCTGTAAATGATTATCAAAGTGTAAAGTAAAGGCAGTCTTTATTATCTGTTAATGACAATGATAATGGGTGTCATGTAAAACCACACTGACCGCACTCGCCAAACCAAACGCACTGGCACTGAATATATGATCAGATCAGATCAGATGACTAAACCCAAACCTAACCCTGAACCTGACCATAACCCCCAACCTATCACTTCCATGCTTCGTTTGATCATATTTTGCTGCCAATGCGATCAATGCGGCCAGTGTGGTGTTTCATGATACCGGATGATGATGACGACGATAAAATATAAATATGGAACAAATGTTATAAAAAAAATGCATAAAGCATGCTCAATACCTCAGCTATAGCAATACACCTACACCACCATGACGTACCACATATCAAAACGGCAACTCACCTTTGTCATGTTGATTTCCTTCAGTACCACTTGTTTTCCACGATCTTTCACGTCTCTATATCGAGCAAGGTATGCCACACCGAAAGCGCCTTCTCCGATGTTTTTCACCTTGACATATTTATCCATGTCTGTCCGTCTGCGCAGAAAAAGTAGTACGAACCGACAAAATGTGTTTCTCAATCAGTGTACAAGCACAACAAGAGACTCATATCTGCTGCAGAGGAGGAGCACTTGCATGCCTGTCGTCCTTAGTTACGGCACAGAAAACAGAATTCAGCAAAATTTGCTTTAATGAGGCTTAAACTAAGCTTAAACAAGCAATTTTATCACACTATTAATGTGAAACTTTGCGCTTTCAGATGCCGCGTAAGAATGAATACCAATTTCACTTTGAATTAATAACAAAATATGCCATCACAACCGCAACTAAGGACTCTAGAAGGCGGTACCAGTAGCCAAGAATTCGAAGCAAACGTAATTCTATGCAATTCGTCTTAACTTTTAGTGATGGGCGACACTCAAAATTTCATCTTCAAAAATCGACACTCGAGAGGCATCATCGATTCATCGTGGTATTTTTCTTCTCTGATTAAACCTTCTGCCTATCTGTAGATATTGTTGGTTTTCAGATATTTGTTTTAAAAGGTAATGTATCGGCATAATAAACGTGGTGTGCATGCCACTGAGTAGCAAATGTCTAAAATGTCTGAAAAAAATTGTGAAAATTTGTCAATATTTAGCGAAAATATAGACAATGTACAATACGGTAGCTTAGTGTTTTTGGTTGATTACTTGAAAAGCAATTAACTCAAATAGTTACATGTACGTTTGGGTAGTCAGTGCTTTTTACGCGAGAAAGCAGCTACTGCTTTCAGCGCGTCTTAGCCATCGCAATTCTGTCCGTCTGTCTGTCCGTCCGTCGCACGGGTGGATCAGTCAAAAACGGTGCAAAATAGGATCACCAAATATTCACCATCGACTGCACGGAAGACTCTAGTTTCAGAAACCGTAAAGCTTTTCCATAAATTTGAAGGGGGTCACCCCGATCGAGAGCGCTAAATGAGAGGGGGGTGGGCAAAATTTGCGATTTTTGGCCAATAAGTCGCTGTATCTCAGTAACGGTGCGAGATAAGGCCTAGGTTACTATTAATCACTAATATGAAGTCGTACACTGGCTCTCGAATGGCGCCAAATTCAATAACCTTGAACGCCAAAATAGGGGGTTTTATGGATTTTTTGGCGATTTTGGGCTGTGACACAAGTCTATGTCATTCACAAGGTGGCGCCACATTACTATCATATAGGCCTATGCGATCCAGATAGAGAATTTGGTATTTGTATATTAACTTAGTGTGAACACCCCAATTTTCAGCTAAACTACTGAATTGGAACTGCTATAGGCCTTCACGCATCTCGTGAGCATTAGCTTAAATTTCTTGTTTATCTAAACATTAGGCCTACTAGAATTGTAGTTGCAATGTTAGTCCAATACCGGTATGGTACAGGTAAAGACTGCAATCCCGGGATCCTGAATCCCGGCCTTTTTCTAAAGCCAGGTGTCTCAATCCCGGGATTTCGTGATCACAAAAATTACTTGCAATTGTACTTTCTCATGTGTTAAATGATAAAAAAATAAATTTTTTTAGCCATCTCAACATTCTGATGAATAAAATATTTCACGTGTGCACATGATACTCCATGCTGTGCACTGTAATTTGTATTTTTACGCGCTGAAAGCAGCTACTGCTTTCAGCGCGTCTCAGCCATCGCAATTCTGTCTGTCTCCGTCTGTCTGTCTGTCACACGGGTGGATCAGTCAAAAAACGGTGCAAGCTAGGATTACGAAATCTTCACTGTCGGCTGCCTGGAAGACTCTAGTTTCAGGAACCATAATGCTTTTCCATAAATTCGAAAGGAGTCACCCCAAAAGAGGGTGCTAAATGAGAGGTGGTGGGCACTAGTCATTAGTGCTTGTTGTGACAGGCAGCATGCCCATGCCTATCTGCAACCGTTTTCACGAAAGACTGGCCAACAACGGTAAAACGACTTGGGTGTACCACTCTTTGATGCCTTCGTGCACAGGTTTCGTTGAACCTAGAAAATCGAGATTTCAACCGTCAAAATCTACGTTCAATGCTGAAAATTTGGTACGCAGCTTGTCCTTGTCTATCTCTATTGCTTTCGGCACAATTCGCTGCTCAAATGTGTCTCGCAGCCCAAAATCGCCAAAAAATCCATAAAAACGTCCATTTCGGTGTTCAAGGTCATCCAAGGTCATTGCGTTCGGTGCCAATCAAAAACGCATCTACGATTTCCTATTAATGATTAATTGTAACCTAAGCCCTATCCCGCATCGTTTCTGACATACAGCGAGTTATTGGCTGAAAATTGCAAATTTTTCCCACCCCCGTTATTTAGTGACCATGCTGGGGGTGACCCCTTTTGAATTTTTGTAAAAGCTTTACAGATCCTAAAAGTAGAGTCTTCCAGACAGCTGATGGTGAAGATTTGGTGACCCTAACTTGCACCATTTTTACTGATCCACCCGTGTGACCGACAGACGGACGGACAAATGGACAAACAGAATTGCGATTGCTAAGACGCGCTACAGAGACAGTAATGGAAAGCTGCTCGTGAATACAACTGACATAATACAACGATGGACAACATACTGCAGC
>Ga0056128_1007337_pt1 | contig 13922 bp, 9 predicted proteins | sample WorMetLIZISLAND2_FD_71113 | JGI IMG/M metagenome (GOLD analysis project Ga0056128, IMG submission 71113) | Marine gutless worms symbiont microbial communities from Max Planck institute for Marine Microbiology, Germany - Olavius geniculatus... ... | reverse complement strand
CTTGCAGCCCTTTGTGCCCTTGCTCAAGCCTTTTCATTACTCATTTTGTCAACGTTTTTTGTATCTGCTTGTCTAAATAAATGATTTGATTTGATTTGATTTGAGGTTGCAGATCATAACTCCCCCCTATTTTCACTGGGCAAACTACACCCGTAACAAACCCCCTTATTTTTTAATCTGCGCTCTTAACAAAACTTCCCCTCTATTTTTTACCTCCCCCTATTTTTTAATTTGCACCCTTAACAAAATTTCCCCCTTATTTTTTACTTTCTTCCTGTTTTCATTGGGCAAACTACACTCATAACAAAACTTCCCCCCTATTTTTTACTTTTTCCCTATTTTTTACTTTTCCCTATTTTTACTGGGTAAACTACACCCTCAACAAAACTTCCCCCTCATATTTTTTACTTTCCTCCTATTTTTTTAATCTGCACCCTGAGCACCTTAACAAAACGCCCCCCTCTATTTTTTTACTTTTCCCCAAATCCGCCCAGATTTGCTGGGGGAGCTTACAGAACTTGGCTGGCTAGACCCTCTATCTGGGTGTGGGGCCCCTCAAGAAGGGGAGAGAAAGGAACGAGAATGGGAGGAGGGAACGTGAGGGAAAGAGGGATAAAGCATAGTAAGTGGAGTAGAGAAAATGGGAAAGGAAAAGGGCGGATGGAGCCATGGAGGGGAGGCAGGGAAGAAACGGAGCCCGGAGGATAGGGGGGCTTGAGTCCAAAAGTGGGGGAACTTGCGCCCGATTTCGACTTCAAATTTGAGAGGATAGAAGCCACTGGCCCCATAAACTAAAATGCAGGATATATAGGCTAGTTCGGTAATTCGTGTCGTACTTCGTTTTTATCACGCTCTAATCTGTTCTACACAGACTTTGAAGTTGTGCAGATTGTTCACATTACTTACTTACTTATTCATTCACTTACATTGGTTTTACAGACACAACTTATAGAACAGCTTTAATGACTTAAAGGTATCATTGTCCATTCACACAAATTTTGTTGGATCACGATTTTTTACTAGCTATAGGCCTTTTTTCCCACGCGATTGCTGCTGTATTACTTCTTTATCTTTTAAGTACGAGCAATTTAACATCGGCGCCCGCGGTATTTAGCACGGTAAATGGCTTGGTGTCGTACTTACGATCGCGAGGTCTTGGGTTTGACTTTCGGTCAGAACGCAATCACATGCTTACTACTTAGACGGGTGACTGTCTCTGGATAGGTAAACCATCTAGGTATGTACGCCAAAAATACACCAAGGTCAACTCAGTCTTCTATCTCTCTGGGGTAGGTAAATGGAGTACCAGCATGTCTGGCTGGGTTTAGAGCGGGGTGGGTTTAGCTATGTCGGGTGGCAGGTAAAACTGTGTGATTGCATATGGCAGGTGACGCTCCGTAGTTTTGCGATGGGTTTCCCATAAAGAGCTATAGGCCATCTGTTATTATGACGCGTGATTGATGTGTGGAGGCTGACGAAGAAGACGAGGAAGCAGAAGCGGTGGAGGCAAAGTTCGAAATGGAAAAGACGGAGACGATGCAGAAGATCAAAGACATCAACAAGCTGGAAAACCGAGACAAAGACCTCACGTTGTACGAACACGGCGAAAACATCAAAAACAATCAACAAAAAGGTATCAGTCATTTGTGTCATTGTTTTGTTTCTACTATTCAAATGTTAAGGATTATAATTTTGATTGTCGGTGACGTTTAGGTCATACATGGGGCACTTAGATGTTGAACAATGCTTTTAGTTCGTAGCCTAGATTTCAATAACAAAGGTTATTTTGTAGTTGTTGACTTAATTGGTTGTATATACACAGTTAACAGAAATTTAAACGACAAAAATATCATTGTATCGTTGTCTGTATGAAGACACGGCAGGTCAATTTTTCTTCGCCCAGTTTTACTCAATCTACTATTATTTATAGCCCTGACCGAATTATAACTCATACTTTGGTCACCGTCAAAAGTTTATTGAATAATCAGACAGATGCAACCTTATGTCTGAACGCAAACAGTAATGCCATGATACTATAGGCTAGTATATGTGTTGATATAAAAGTAAAAAACGTAAACGACAAGTACTTGCTTACGTGAGTCAAACTCTTGACCACAAGCGTTCTACAGTGTTCGAAATGGCAGCTGATTGACATGAGCTAATGATGCCACAGCGCATTTTATGACATTTCTATTGTTCGCGCCAGTGGTGCAACTAGCAGACGTACAAGCGCTCCAATCAGCCACAGCCCTGATTTTCTATTTCACAAGCTACTGTGTTCATTTCTAATCCTGCTAAGGGTAGAAAACTGAATTTACCTCTGCACACAGTATGTTAGCAGCTTGCTTAACGCGTTTTTTTGCAAATGACCAGCGGTGAGATTCGAACCGCAACTTGAAAGTTACGAGTCCTCCAATACTTTAACCTGTTAGTAGCGTCTGTTATGTTATGTATGTTCTGTGTGCATGATCAGAGAAGCTGATGTACAGTCTGAAGCCGCCGCCGCTGACGCCGCCGTCGTTGTCTATAACGAAAGCATCGAGCAGCAGCGACGTTCTTCTATGTGACCCCACATCAGCAGCAGCAGCAGCGGGTGGGGGCAACACAGTCCTGATGGGGTCCACATCTCCCCCTCCGCCACCCCCGCCAGTGGTGATCACCACCCCGGCGGATGTGGTAAGCGTCAGCGGCGAGCTAGTGGACCGGGATGTGATGAGGCGGAACCTCAGCATGGTTGACACGGCTGCGGATGGCGTCAACGTAGACACGGCGTGCGTCGGCAGCGACCCGCAACAGCTACAGACCACCGCCAGCTCGCCGTCGTCCGCCTCGAAAACATTCTCACAGTCAGTCGACCTTTTTTGCAGTAACGTAGCGTCACGGCAGGGGGATGTTAGGGGGCCTTAAGGGCAATTGCTATTTTTCGCTAAATTTTAGGCTGTCAGAAAACTGTGAGAAAATTTTTTTCTTGTAAGAAAATTTTCGTTCCAAAAATGCGAAAATTGAAATTGAAAAAAACTTTCCTTTTGGAAAAATTTTGGGCAGTTTAATTTTTCCATAGTTTAAAATTTCGAGTGCCGATAATCTTTTCTGTCGGAAAATTGCAACTTTCTGTTTACTTTTTAGCTCATGACGCCGCTGGGTCACCCCCCCACCTTCCCTAGCGAGTGACGCTAATGCCTGCATGCATCTTGACTTTGGCAATCGAATTACTTATTATGCATTTACTTACCATGCACCTCCTGTCTTGCAGTTTTCAATCTAATGCATGTGAGTTCAGTTTGAACTGAATGACAAGACGTCAGTAGACAATGTTTCAAATCTAATCATAGCCATTTCATCGTGCCTACTCGAAACAAGCGCCGCTGAAAACTGAGAGCTACAGAACGTTACTTGCCATATGCCACACAAAACAAGTGAACGTCGTGTAATGCTTTGGTGTATTTGGTGTATGTAAAGCCAATTTGGTATAGCTTGCAGATAATGCCGGTACTCGACCGTTTGATGAATTAAAGTCTGAGTTGACCGTGATGTTGGTTATATACTTAGGTGGTTTGTTTACCTGTTCGCAGACAGTCATCCATTCACATAGTAACCACTTGAAAGCGACCCTATCGGGAGTCGAAACCATGACCTCTTGATCGCGAGTTTCACACCCTACCGTCACGCCACTAATAAGCGCTTTCACTGATTAGTTGATCGTTTGATTGATTGATCGATTGACGTGTGTGTATGAAGTGATCCACCGTTGAACAATCAGCTCGGTGCGCTGACGACCCTGAGCGTCAGTCCAAGCCCTGGCGGCGGCGGTGACGCGGTTCAACGACGTCACAGCCTGCTCGTGGGTGGTCCACCGCGCGGCATTACCCTGAGCCGTCAGAATTCCATCAGTAGCCAAACCACCGCTGAGCGGTCCAGTCAGAAGGGCAGCGGGTCCGCGGGGGTTACGAGGAGACCCTCGTCTTGCACGGCTCTGCACCCGCAACCCAGCAACGACGCGCGTACGACCGGCTGCGACCGACTCACGACGACCACGCCGACTACGTGCGATCTGTCGGACTTCGCCTCGACAGAACTCGCCGCTAAGAATCTAGAGGCAGGCAACGACAACGTGCAAGCACCTTATCACGACCAATCGCAAAACTGCTTGTAGAACAAAAATGTATCAATCAATCAATCAAGTTTTATTTTAGACAGAAAACGTCCATAGTGCATAGGTAAAATAATAAAAGCAATAAAACAGTGGTAAAAAGAAAAGCAAAAATAAAACACACGCACATCACAATCCAACACTGACATTTAACCACAGCATTATCAGTACATGTGAACTGCATATTAAACAAAAATTTATAATTATACAAAAGAGTGTCAAAGCTGGGAAGCTGCAAATCCAAAAAATAGCTGTAACACTATACAGTCTGTCATAATCAAAAAACGTCTTCATACATCTGTGATAGCAAATTTTCAATTTTTACGCGCAGCAACAGCTACTACGGTAGTGCGTCTTGGCAATCGCAATTCTGTCCGTCTGTCCGTCCGTCTCTCCGTCCGTCTGTCACACGGGTGGATCAGTCAAAAACGGTGCAAGCTAGGATCACCAAATCTTCACCGTTGGCTGCCTGGAAGACTTTAGTTTCAGAAACTGTAAAGCTTTTCCCTAAGTTCGAAGGGGGTCACCCCGAACGAGGGCGCTAAATGAGAGGGGGTAGGAGAAATCTGCGATATTTAGCCGATAAGTCGTTGGCAGAGCGAAATAGTAATGCCATCTGGTGAGTACAAGTGAAACACTATACATATTTAGCCGTAGGTCGTCTGGTGCCATCTGGCGACTAATTTTGTTTTACTGGGCCTTTTGTGAAACTGTAGCCAAAGCCGTACGGATGAGATCTACGGATGAAGTCTACGGATCACTAGCGTACGACGGTGCACCGCTGTTGCGCGTTCCTCTTTGCGTTAGCAGGGCTTTTCTTGTTTCATATAACAAAACCTAAAATACAAAGGTAAAGGTAAAGGTTAAGTCCAGCACTTGTTATATCGCTTTTTACAGTAGCCCAGAAGTGCTTTACAATCACGGAAGTGGCAGCGGATTGGCATGAGCTAAAGATACCACAGCACACACACTATGCGGCCATTCACTTCCCGCGTCAGCGCCACAGTTGAACCCGCGGTTTGCAGCTAGCAGACATACCACCGTTCCAATCAGCCTTTTGTATAAAATACACTCTTTTGGTGTTTATACGCTACGTAAATAAAAATATTTTGAGATATTGTATTGATATTTATGTATTTGAAGCGTATTGTTATTATTATTTTTGATCTATGTAGGAAAAGTGATCAGTTTCACGTGATGTCCTTAATGCACAGTGAATGTCTGTGGGTGCAGGAATGTCCTTTTCCATGGTGTCCACAACCGAAAGGCTTTTTCACGACTTACTCGCTTTACTCGCTATATCTCTTTCAGCCCGAGAACAGGTTTGCAAACTAAACGCTTTTATTTTGTCTGAACTTGTGTTAAGCTGAAGTATAGCATTAACTCAAATGATATCAGATGACTCAAAGGAACCATCGACAAAGAAATAAGCTAAATGAAAAAAATATCAAACCACAACTAACGGTTTCTTAATCACTTTCCTCGTGGCAGTTTACGCGCAAATCGCATTAGCTAAGCCTAATGCAAAAAACTTACGTTACCTTGCCTATAAGCCTTCTTGTACGCAATGAAAATGTATCTTTATATTAATATTTTTTCGACGCCTCAAATTCAGCTTGCTGACATAGTGCTCGGTATAATTGATATATTGTTATATTATAGTCCGGTTTCGTACGAATATTTGCAGCCGTAAAATTATTGCCGTTTAGCACAGTATGTCTAAACATCAGCGTGGAGTAAATGATTGTTATTTAAATATAATATTATCGTAGCTAAATTATTGCCGACGTGAAATTGTTATTTTTGTTTCCGACGCAGATTGCGACGGTTTTGTCAGCGGTTGATAATGAAGCCTTGGTTCGACTATATGGTGCTGATTTTCATCGCGTGCAACTGCATTACGTTAGCTATGGAGAGGCCTGACATTCCTTCCAACAGCATAGTAAGTGGAAGTGCGCAATCTGCTTAAAACTTCATTATGCTGATATTTCTACGTTTTTAACAAATAATGAGAAGCGAACAGAGCTTTCAAATTTTCGTTACGTTTTTTGTGACCATCTGGATAACACAGCTGAGTCTCAGTTTAACTTCTCACTCTGTCTTCTGACGACAGAGAATTCCGAAATAATCCAAAATCCACAAAAGAATCGGGATTGCCAACAAATGTAATTAATTTTTTATTTAACCATGCTTTACCTCTCCAAAAAATTTTTAAAATGTGTCTATCACAGTATAGCACGGTAGTGCTGACACTGTTGTCAGGGCGATGAGCGTTAAGTATAGGAAATGGCGTTTAAGGAAGGGGTCCTGTAAGTAGGTTTAATTCTAAAACCTCTGTGCCGATTTTTAAATATAGACAGACTCAAAAGCATAAGTTTTTTCGTTGGGGGTAGTTATATTTTAGTTATTGCCATCATGTGAAGCCTGACTGTTGTGTAGTCAGTAGGTCTACGTATTTTCGTTTTTTTCACTAGGCTTAAATCGTATTTTGTAATATTTATATATTTAGACATTTTATTTTCAATTTGCAACAGACCATAGCCGAACGTGTAAGACATGCAATGCAAAATATCAATATCGCATTATTCAGACTAATCTGCGGAGAGGTTTGCGTATTGCAGGAACAACATTTCTTGACGATATCCAACTATGTGTTTACGTTCATTTTCGGCCTGGAAATGTTTGTCAAAGTAAGTGTAAATGTCTACTTACGTACTTTTTACCTATCTTGTTTGCATCACTGTCTTCTTATTTCTGTCATTATAAGCGACTTATGACTTTTTCTAAACCCATATTCCGATTTTTTAATCCAGATGGAATGGATGGGAAGCATTCTTGGCTGTTGTTTGGATGAGAGAAATTATTGCAGGACAAAACCGTGAGTAATTCTGCAGAAAAAAAAACATGCAGCAAACTGTTCAAACCATGTTACAAATATTTGCAAGTTAAAACTGTTACCGCTTACAAAAAAACGTTTTGTTTTTTAGTTTCTATGCTCGGGTTTAGCTAGGGAATAAAATAAAAGTTTTCATGAGTCTAATTCGCGCTAAGTAAAATAAATGAGGTGGGCCAAACTGTAGCCATTTACGTCAAGTTTTTTCGCTGTTGCGTGCCAAAAATTATTAAAACCGGCCAACGTTTCACGGGGCTATTCAAAAAATAAAAGTGGTTTAGTTAGTTTTTGACTCGCTACAGCTATGTTGTGGACGTCTATGGCACGATGTATCTGTCTGTGTAACGGAATTGTGTCCGTCCGTCACGGATGTATTGTGGCTAAACAGTGCGAGATAGGGCCTAGGTTGCTATTAATCACTAATAGGAAATCGCATACACCCTTTCAGATGAGATGAAAATCATCGACCTTGGATGATCTTGAAGGTCAGTACTGCAGCAGGAACTGTATAGGCCGTAGCGCATTTTCCCTAACGACAGCTGGGCTTTCTTGTTTGAGACACGGTGTAGTATAGAAGCTGGAGGGTGCGGGGCGTTGGAATGGTTGCAGGTGGTAGCGAAGGGGTTCGTGTTCGGTCGTCACTCGTATCTGAGGAGCGGTTGGAACGTGATGGACGGCTGCCTGGTGTTCGTCTCACTGCTGGACATCGTCATCTCGCTCACGGCTAAACACAGTCCCAAGATCTTCGGCGTTCTGCGCGTCTTCCGTCTGCTGCGCACCCTCCGACCGCTGCGGTTTGTTCCGGCGTCTTTTCTTCTCTTGAAATTCATCGTTAGGCCGTACATACGTGATTGAGTGTGAAACACAACGTATTCGGAAAGTGTTTTCTATCGCTTACTTCACGTTCAATTACGTGTGAAACATTTGCAAAAGTGTTTGCGTTGTAAAACATTTAGCAAAGTGTTTTAGAAGGAGTTACATGTGAAGTTTTAACAAAAACCAGTGGTAATGATATTTCGTTAATTTTTCACCAATTATTACGTTGTTTCGTATTTCTTTCATCAATGACCGATGCGCCAGTTTTTAGAAATATTTCTTGTTAAACTCTGTACGCTTACACAGGTCAACTCAGCCTGGCCATCCCTCCGTGGGTAGGTGCAATGAGTACCAGCAGAAGCTGGGACATAAACAGGCACACCGCGCGATGCACTAGCCCCGTATCCGTGGTCATTCCGCAGTGTAAGCTGGTGTCTGGCTGAGGGCTAAGGAAACGGAGATCAGCGCTGCTCTGGGCCTTATGGTTCAAAAGGACTTTACGTTTGTACGCTTAATATAGTGTAAACTGTAACGTCCAGTTGTGGCGGATTAAGTTACATCGGTTCTGATGATTTGATAATGCAGTGCAATGTATTTGTGTCTCGAGGAATTGCTGTGGCAGCGCTTAGTTTTTACGCGCAACAGCAGCTACTGCTGTAGCGCGTCTTAGCCATCGCAGCTCTGTCTGTCCGTCTGTTTGTTTGTCCGTCTGTCCGTCTGTCACACGGGTGGATCAGTCAATAACGGTGCAAGCTAGAATCACCGAATTTTCACCATCGCCTTTCTGGAAGACTCTAGTTTTAAGAACCGTAAAGCTTTTCCATAAGTTCGAAGGGGGTCACCCCGAACGAGGGCGATAAATAAGAGGGGGTAAAAAATGTGCGATTTTCAGCCGATACGGCGTTGGCTGAGCGAGATAGGAGGCGCCGCCTGGTGAGTACAAGTAAAACACTGTAGATAATTTGCCGCCGGTCGTCTGGCGCCCTCTGGCGACTGACTTAGACTGTTTCACTGGGCTTTCAAACGCGCATCGCTGTTGCGCGTTTCCGTTTGCGTTAGCAGGGTTTTTCTTGTTGAGACAACGTAATGGCTAACTCACACCTACGACGCCGACGCGACACAGGTCAACAGCAGTGTTGATTATTTTGGCCAGTCTTTATGTTGACTGTCTGTGGCCGCATGCAGGGTGATCAGTCGAGCGAGTGGCTTGAAGCTCGTCGTACAGACTCTGTTGTCGTCACTGCGTCCTATCGGAAACATCGTTCTCATCTGCTGCACTTTCTTCATTATCTTCGGCATCCTCGGCGTTCAGGTAGCCTATGTCTTCAGTTATCCACTTTGATGACAATGCTATTGTTAGTTAATACACTGCAGCTCAGCTTAGTGGCAATCGGAAATTGCCTGCTGAATTAGTGTACAGATGTATTATGTTGGTTGATGAATTGCATTGAAAAGATGTAATAGAATGTAAATGTAAATGCAATAGAAACAATTGACTAATTTTGCCCTTTGCGATCGCTTGAATACGTGAATGACCACGTTTGTTAGGTGACAGTAAGCATATCTAATTTACGATTTCTTTCTGCTGCATTAATTTTTAACAGATTACTCATTAGGACGCAGTATAATTTGAAATAACTTTAAAAAAGATTGACCAGTTGAACAGAAAGAAAAATCACTAAGAATAGTAAGCCCTAATGGAGAGTAGTGAGAGTACTGACTATACGAGTACCAGTACCGACATTATTTCTATCTGATACAAAGTTAGCAACTCATTTAGGCTGTAAACTTTGCTGAAGTGCCAACTTCCTGCGTGCATGCAGTGAAATTTATTCAAAAGAATGTAGACTAAGCGTACGCATCGTATGATGCGTGCTCTGTCAGTTGTTCAAGGGAAAGATGTACCACTGCGAGGGACTGGACGTCAGCGATGTTGTTAACAAAACCGACTGCCACAACAAAGGACCGGGCTACTACTGGGTTAATCAGAAGTACAACTTCGACAATCTCGGACAGGCAAAAATCGCATTACTGTTTTCAGTGTTGACGCATAGTAAAACCCAGTTCAGTATCAGCTTATTGGGCAGTGTATCGAAACGAAACTTGGTTGACGAGATGATTGCAAAAAAAAAGCTTGGAAAATGTTTCACCGGGAACATATACGATAGCATATACTGAAGATCTACGGATCATACAAGTTGAAATTCGAAAACGCTATTCAGACATTTGAAAAACTTTACGTCATACTAGAAAAGTGGTTTACGGATTAACCGAAAGGTCTCAATAATCTGGTTAGACACAAACTTTACCAAATATTTATTAATCATGATTATTACTGCTTTCACTGTGTGCCAGTGTGACTTCAGTAGATTTCAGAAAAAAAACTTTATTGATTAGTTAGAAGCTGATAGATTATGCTTATCCAGGCGACACGTTTTGTAGGCTATTTCAGATTTTAATCCAAATACGCCGACGAAGAATTTCTGCTGGCTTAATTTGAGTCCCAATTTTTATGCCGAAGTATTGTTACTGCTACCGCTGATTGCAGTGCTATCGATGTTTATTATCAGATTTTCAAGTTTATCAGCTTATGTTAATATTGTTTGTTAATTTCCTGTTAAGTTTTGTGCGGCAGACTAGGCTGATTACTCGTAATGCTATATCGGACGTTTATAACCAATTTACACTTACGACGTGACTCAACTCAACTCAACTGTCACGACTGTGGGCGACAATCTAATGTCGTCATTAACAGTGTGACGTCACGCTGCTGTGCACAAACCACGCGTTGTTTGCAACCTGGCTGAGCAGTTGAGCTGAGTTGAATCACGTCGGCGTCGTAGTTGTGAATTGGCCATCATGCCCCGTTCGCACGATCGAGCAAACATCGAGCAGACATCGAGCAAACATCAAGCAGGCCTGATGGAACCCCGCCCCCTGGCTCAAACGTAGGCCTTGGCTTAGGCTCTTAGCCCACAGCTGATCACGTGTCATATAGGCCTTCCAATTACAACCCGACCGCCCTCCTTATTAGCATGCTAATTACCACAGCTTGTCGAGCTAGCTCGATGTTTGCTCGATCCTGTAAACGGGGCATTACAGTTTTTTTATACCGTAGGAGTTTAGGCTTATACTAGTTTTGTTGCTAACGCAGGCGCTGATGACGTTGTTCGTGCTGGCGTCCAAGGACGGCTGGGTCACTATCATGTACACGGGTCTCGATGCTGTCGGCGAAGATATGCAGGTCAGTTGACAGTTGTACGTGTTTTCTGGCATCACTTAGGGCTTACTAATGTCAAACACATATTCCAGATAACGGCTTTCTAATTTTTTTGTGCAAAAAACTAGCCACCGGTTGCAGTTGTGATTTTACTTAAGCCTATTAATGGCAACGACGTTATCTTGCAAAAACGTGCTTATAAACAACGCATTAAGGCGTTATAAATGTTTGTGAAAGTTAGCTTAAACCAAGCGTAGAAACTACAAAATAGTGCTTTTGTTTGGGAGTTGGTAAAAGCTTTAACTTTCGAACAGTTGTGAATTATTGACGGTTTTGTTCTCCGATAATTTCTTTAATTTAGATGTCAGTATCAGCCAGGAACGTTGGCATTTAACCGAACATCAGCTGCATTTGTAACTTTTCACGAAAATTCCTTGAGGGTAGGAGGCTGAGTTGACCCGCGCGTGTGTGCTTATGCGCAGCCTAAGAGGAATCACAACGAGTGGTGTCTGCTTTACTTCATATCGTTCCTCCTGCTGGTGGCGTTCTTCGTGCTGAACATGTTCGTCGGCGTGGTGGTCGAGAATTTTCACAAGTGCCGCGAGAACCAAGAACAGGAGGAGAAAGCGCGTCGTGCTGCCGTGCACGCACGCAAAATCGACCGCAAACGAAAACGTTCGTCCAGGCTTCGTCACGTAGTTGCAATAAACGTTTAGAAAATTAGTTTGCATTTTATTTTCATGCGAACGTTAGTCATTAGGCATCTTTTTGCTATTAACTGAGAAGTTTATTTTGATCTGTTTTCTGCTATGCGTTTGCGTGTTGACTTTTGTTGTTATTTTTTTGTTTTGTTGTTATTTTTTTGTTATATCTGTTATTCTGTCTGTGGCTTCTACCACGTTTTTTTCGGTAAATAAAGACACATATATTGTTTAGACATTTTACTATGTATTTCAAATGTTTTGCTATTGGACAGTGAGTCGTCACGTGTATCGTGTGTACTTTTAGTGACCTGCTGTTTAACATGCGTATTTAGTTCTTCAGCGTTCTCCTCGTGTATGCTGACATTGCTGTGTGTCATCTGGACAGGGCTGCGCGAGCTGCCATATTGGTCGAGCTATTCGAAGCCACGCCTCGTTGTTCACGTCATCATCAGCAGCAAATACTTCGACCTCTGCATCTCGGGCATCATCGGACTGAACGTCATTACCATGGCGCTCGAGTTTCACATGATGCCCCCCGTCAGTCGCACGCCGTTTCGTTTTTTTTTCATTAATGCGCCGTTTACACGATGTTTGAGTTGTGTAAAATTAGCTGCGGGGAGGGGTTCAGTTTTTCAACTGTTGGAGTCCGACCAGAATTGTGATGTACGTAAGTAGTATGTACACCGTGTCCGGAAAAAAAGAGTCTACAATATTTTCGACATATCTTTAGCAAAATTAAATATATTTTTAATTCTTGGCACGAGTCATCCGTAATATTTGCTTTGTTATACTGTCGAGAAATTTTCTCTTTATATTACGATAACACTATGTAGTGCTGACAATTATGACGTCATCGAAAATGCCGTTTTTACTGTATCCGAGGTGAAAAAAGCTAACAGTGTTTCTAATAATAACTTTACCAAATTTGAACGCACGTTTATAATTTTTGGTAAGCAACATTTAAAAAGTAATGCGCAACTGACAGTGTACTGATTGTCCACCTCACCTAATTACAGTAATTAGCGACGCCACTGTACATTGTAAAATGGAGCACTCTCTGCATTCTTACAGAACGCCACACCAAAATTAACAAAATAAACGCAAAAAATAGTCTTGTTAGCTCGCAGCTGCTTGTATTGTAAACAACAGTAAGAAAACTAACCAACTTTGAAGTCAAAAACTTTATTCAAAATGTCATTGTCACGACGCTAACGCATGCTGCCGAGATGACGCTGACCGCTGATAACGGCTGCTGCACAACGAAGTTCCCGCAGTGCAAGCGACGACCACGCTTAACATAGCGAAAAGCAAAAAAACTAAGTTAAAAAGTTGTGGCAAAAAATCTTATTTTTATGCCAACAGTCTGTCAGGTTTTTTACTGCATTTTTTCATCATTTGTACGTTATCTTTACGCGAAAACGGCAGTTTTGATGACATTATGATTACATTAGCCGTACTTAGTGACAGGTATATTTTGAAGATTAGTTTTAGGCGTTTTCGTAAAGCGTATCATCGGCATAATGTGTGCCAAAAACTTTAAAAGTGAGTTAAGTTTGATGAAGTTATTTGGGAAAAAGTGTAGACTCTTTTTCCGTACACGGTGTATATAGCGTATACAGGGTGCGCCAAAAAATTTTACCCCCCTGAGGTTTTCTGATAATTTTTCTAAAACGGCTGAAAATTTTTAAACAGAATTTTACACACCTATTATCTATTCAGATTTATGCTAACCTGCAAAGTTTTATTCAGTTATCTCCAACTTTGACAAAGTTATGCCGTATTAAGCACGACCACTCACCGAATTTTTACATTTTTACATTTCACAACACGTTTATCACGAGTTTTACTAACTGACGATAAACAACAGGTTTAAAACAGAAATAACTGACATTTTATGAACCAGCACACAGTTCAGTTAACATATTTTAGTACGAAGTTCACATCGTATGCTCAAAATGTCGGCCACCGGCTGAAACGCATGAGTTCAGACGTTTGCGAAAGTCGCTGATAGCTTTATTGGTCGCCTGGAAAGAGACCGGACGGTTCCTTGGAAACAGGAACCCCTGCAGAAGCACAAGCGCGGGCGATGATGTCGTTTAGTGCATGGTGTCGCTGAATGCGACCCGGCGCGTGCTTGCA
>Ga0056128_1007335_pt1 | contig 13923 bp, 6 predicted proteins | sample WorMetLIZISLAND2_FD_71113 | JGI IMG/M metagenome (GOLD analysis project Ga0056128, IMG submission 71113) | Marine gutless worms symbiont microbial communities from Max Planck institute for Marine Microbiology, Germany - Olavius geniculatus... ... | reverse complement strand
AATTTGGTGCATTTTCAGCCTTAAAATGTGACATCTCGTGGCAACAATTTGAATGACTTTTCTGAGAATCAGTTGACCAAATTTCATGCAGTTTACACAGTAAATGTACATAACAGTCATTAACAGACCAACAAATCTAACGTTTCTCCACTCTAGCAACCTTGCACGTTCTATAACACACTTGAACTGACAAAATTATACTCAACTGATGAGTGCAACTTCTAAGATAATAAATGTTTCTTTACTCGCCTACGTATACATAAGTATATTATGCTTAGTTTACGTTTTGCCATTTAAATTAATCAACCAAAGTCTATTGCAAGCACAAATGTCCTATGTCTCATTAGAAAACCATTGCATATCACAAATTTGACATTTTAGCTGTTTCACGTTTAATCAAAGGTACAATTTACAGAGAAAAAACTGAAATCATAAATCCTCGGGGGGTCCGTAGACCCCCCAGTCCCTCCCCGCTAAATGATGCCCCTGGCTTTTACACTAGACAAGCCAATAACAGCAAAATAACGTCTTTTAGGGGATACTCTTTTTGACGCCCTCGTTTGAAGGGTACGCCATCACCCAGGAGCTCAAAATTTTGTCACCAAAAATTTCGTGATCGTAGCTTGCACCGTTTTGATTGGGCCGCAGAATGTGACGTACAGACAGACGGACAGACGCCTAAGCCATGGCTATGACGCGCAAAGCATTCTGCTGTCGCGCGTAATTAACAAGTAATTTAAACAAAGCTCACGTGACGCGCGACAGCATCGGTCCTGTCACATGCATGGGCAAGCTGCGTGTACCCAGCGTGCAATAAGATAATAATGCGTCTTGAAGCAATACCCAAATTTGAGGTTTCCGTACAGAAGACTCTTTGAACCTAAAAAGTCGAAACTCAGAAGGTTAGAAATGTATTTTTACCAAACATTTTATACGCAAGTTGTTTCAGTCTATTTCTGGTTATTGTGTTGCAGTTCACTTTTGAAATGTGCGTCGAAGCCGAAAATGGTACATTCTGGCGTACTTTGTATTTCTGGCCGACGGCGGAGCCCCCAAATGTCGCTGGGTCCGGGGTAGCTTACCCCTACCTCACCTTCTCGACGGGCCTGATTTCAGCGCCCCTGTTGAAGTTACGCAAATGTACAGTAACAGAGGGATTTACTTGTGTAACCCCATATTGGTAACGGAGATATTTTGTTACCGATATTCAACAGCAAACTAGTTATCTGTGTATTTGTACTTGTATGTTTCAAGGCAAATTACAATACATACATACACATACATACAACAACAAATAACTCCAATTTTAAGAAATAATGTTTTACAACAAACTTTGGTGATCGGTTTAGCAATTTATTAGAAACTGAGTGCACAAAATTTTATTTAGATTTGCTTAGATTTGACATTTCTATTGTACGATGTCTAGGGGACACAGTGTATATTCAGTGTGTGAACTTGTTTATTATTAGTTGTTGTACGAGTATATAAACGTTTCATCACGGTCTAGAGTGTAAGGGTATTAAGATTTCACAAGTCACAGCGCATTGAGTAAAATGAGCTTTACCTTCTCCGAATTGTAAAATTAAAAAAAGAATTGGTTTTTATTTTGAAAATTTTATAATACTATATTTTACACTTCATATTTTACCCACCATAATAAAAAAGAGTTTTTCTCCACATATTCTATTCTGCAGATTACTCACCGCATTCCACAATTTCACGAATTATGTATAACAAATTATAACTTTGAAATTATGAGGCTAGCTGACCGGCGCAGAATGGCCCAGCTTATCGGCGCATAGGGGCCAGCTGACCGGACTAAGACGCGTTCACAGCGACGTAACGGAAGTGAACTAAACTGAAATGGCATAACGTCTCAGTTCAGTTCAGTTAAGTTAAGTCGCTCTGTACGCGCCTTAACGAAGCATAATCAATTAATTATGAACTCCAGACCGTGTTGAAACGTACTTATTTTATGTGATCGACGGTGTGTTCTGCGTGGGACATGCGTGTGATAAACGGACACGAGACGCGTTTCAATCGTCACGCACGCTTGACCGGAGTGAGATTACATTCTGTTGCACGTTTCTGTTTTACGGTCAAAGACTAGCCTTCATTATTCGTCGAATTGCGGTTGGTTCTGTTGGTTTCGTATTCGTGCGCATTTCTGGCGCAGAGAATGCGGATGTTGTAGTCAAAGTTATGTCTATGGTGTATAGAGTTTACAGCGACGACATCGGCAGGCGGTGACGATCACGTTTGGAATTGCGGCCAGGTGCAGTGATCCGCTGACATCATAGTGCACGACGTACAACGACCTCTTCTCACTCGCCACGCAACAGCGACTCTGCAAAATGAACACATCATGTTATCATCACTGTTATAATTCACCGTCCACGCCATGTTCATCTTTTTTTCACCGCCTTCACGGGTGCACGGAATAAATCGCCTTAGGCGATTTATTCCGTGCACCCGAAAATGCAAAATCACGGGTTCAAGGTCAAATCTAATGTTCAAGGTCGTCCATGTTGAAAGCTGCGATTAGCGAAGACTACTAAACTAATTATTATTCGTCTAATTGTACTTTCAAAGTAACGGCCTCTATCATTAACGTTAACGACGGACAGACAGACAGACAGACAGACAACAGCTACTGTGGCAACTTGCAATAACCGCGCTCTGCACTAAATGGATATAACCGGTCGCGTAGTGAAAATTCTACATTTTATAGTGAATAGCTTATTACAAAAATGCAGTACTCTCAACGCAGCCGAACGCAGGGTTCTCTATTTCGCGTAAGATTTCTGTCCGCCGCACTGTAAATAAAAATTCGCCAGAGGGGAACGACGATAATCATCAGGATCAAAACTTATGACCGTTACTTTTGGCTGAAAAGGGGCAAGTCAAAGGCCAAAAACAAAACAAATTTTACTTAGGTTAAAATAGGAAAATTCACTAAGCCGAGTAGACTTTATCGAGTATTAAGCAACCTGTGGGCTTTTGATGCGAGTGTCGTTACGACGTCGAGCTGGACACTGGCCGACACAGAACGCCGTCTCGATCAGCATCAACCAACCTTAGCACTAACTACTAGTAACTCTAACTGTAACTCTAATTTTAAGTCTATCCGTATGTCTCGATCAGCTTCGGCTGAACAATCCATTCGTCCCAACCGCGATCTCTCAGCCACACACACACAATCACACAGAGTCTAATTCACGTGGATTACACAGAGCGGTGCGGGGGCGCTGAATTTGCAAAAAATGGAATTTGCAAAAAAAGGAAATAGAAATTGCAAGAAAAAAAATTTCAAGGAAAGGCCCCAAGATTTGCATCTTTGTGAATTTGCAAGGAATGAACTTAGCAAGGAATGCGTGTTCATAGGCGGATTAAGGGGGGGGAGCAAACAGCAAAGAGGCCATGCCCCCCAAGATGCCAAAGTCGCCTTTTTTGTCTAGCATATGCAGTGCATTTCTGCAGTAAAACTGATAAAATTTATACTCAATGTATGCATTTTAGGGGGTTTCATGCCAAAAAAATCGTTTGCTTCCGGGGCTGTGACCCGGCGACAGGCTTTCCCCAAGAAGTCCACCTTTGTTTTTGGCTTTCGGCCACAATCTTTGGCCCTTGGGGGCTAGTTTGCTTTTTGTGACTCCAATTTCTGGCTATGCCTACGCAAAAGTAAATAACAATAAACAATAACGCCAGGGGAGTTTATATCATATAAACCTAATTGAAGCAAACGCTCTACAAAAAAAAACAGGAAAAGTTTTTTTCTGAAAAATTAGGGGGGAGTTGAATATTATTATTATTTTGCATTTGTCATAATATTTAGTTTGCCTTTTGTGACTCCAATTTCTGGCTATGCCTACGTCAGAGTAAATAACAATAAACCATCAATAACGCCAGGGGAGTTTAAACCATAGGCTATAAACCTAATTGAAGCAAATTATAGCACGAGCGTATCTTAATTATAATACTGCAAAAGAAAAGCAGTAAAAACTGTCAAACAGGTGTTTTCTCATCATTTTCCATAAAAGTGTGACATAACAATGTTTGAAGAATGGAAATTAATTCGAAAACAGTAGGCCTAAGCAATTTTTGCTTTAATGACTTTCAGCAAAATTTTCACAGGAAATTTCATTTGAAAAAAAACAGTAAAGTGTTTCGTTTGTATTAGCAACGACAAACCGTGAAAAGAGACGTGGACGGGATGTGGAATACACCGGTTCCAGGTGACATTCCATGACGTGGAAAATCCGCGATTCCGTCGCGTAACGTCAGACACCCCGGTTGCCGGCAAGCTGGTGTTGGCTACTGGCGATGTCGGATATTTTGCAGACTGCAATACTTTCACTTCTTTCGTCACTCGTTCACTGCCAATGCAACAACAGCGACCGTTCAACATTCATTCGGTTCAGCATTTCGCTGCATTGTGTCAAAACGATGCAAGCTAGGATCGCGAAATCTTTATTGTCTGCTCTGCGAAAAATTCTAGTATTAAAATTTTAAAGGGTTTTACCGAAATTCAAACGGGTACGTTACCCCAATCGAGGACGTTAAATGAAAGAAGGTAAGGAAATATTGTCCGTTTCAACCGATAGCGAGTAGACGCATCTCCCAATTTCGAAACGATGCTATTTAAAAAACAAGCGTTTTCGATTGCTATCGAAATTAACGACTGTAAATAACTTTAAAAGACCGCACCGCACTCTAGTGCACAAATGAGTTTAATGATAGATACAAAAAGCAACTGACACTGACCGTAGCATGCCTTGAATCTGTTGAGCGCTGATACCAAGTCTTGGAGCACCTGCATGTTTCTCAGTTACGTGACAGATCACGTGGTAAAGCGTGTTCTGATGTGATAATGATAGCAGCAATAACAATAACTTCAGACCGAGCCGCATCTTTCCTCGAGTCACACCTACAACGCTGTAGGGTGCGGGCTTTATGCTTCATGGCCAATCAACTGCCGCTAGAGACACACTGCTCGCAAATTCACGTTGCATGCCGCCCACATTAACTAAAGACGTGATTACACTTGCGTCTGAAGAGATAAATCTGTTGTTCGTCGTAGGAGAAACAGCTAGGTTCTATAGGTATTTTTTTCAGTAAGAGAGTGCATAATATACGTTTGAAATCAAAACAGCGTTTTGGCGGTTTTAGGCCTGTCCGAAACTGCGCTAGAGTGCCTAAACATAATGGCGTGCGGATTTTAGTTTAGTTTAAAGTATAGTTTTAGCTTTATATATAGGCACCTTTAGACAAAATGCGCGAATGTTTTAGCAATGCGTGAAAATTAATCTTTTGTGTACAAACAGCTTGAGGTCGCAGCATTTTAGGATATTCTGCGGAACATAAATGCATTGAATTATTAAAGAAAACTTAATGCACTAGCGAGGAGAAGAATGTCTTTTATACGCCTATACGTCGGCTACGGTAATAGTCTAATGGAATGGCTCTAGCGTTTTGGCCTACAATACGAACTTAACCCTGGCATCATTAATTTTATTTTACGTATATTTTTACGATCGCCTATTATGATTGGAAGTAGAAATCACCGCAAACGTTTGACTATAGAACGATGTGCTTTTTTGTTTTCAACACCAAACGTGGAAGAAATTGACAATTTCAAAGGCGTGCAGTGCACTGATTTCGGACGAGCGACCGCGGCTGTCATCAATATAGTCACCCACGTGGTGTCACACCTTCTTCTGAAAGCGTCATTTTCGATGACGACATAAACACGTCTACAGTTATTAATTTCTGGCGACGCACAAACCGTCATATGGCCGTCAGCCGTTGCCCATCAGAAAAAAATGTTTACTAATTATTGTTCACAATATAAGCTTACGGAAATTTTGATTAATTTTTGACGCGCTACAGCTTTGCTGTCGTTTGTTCGTCTGTATGTTGTCTGTCTGTCTCTCCGTATGTAACGAATGTATTCTAGCTAACGGGTAGGTTTTAGGGGAACACTTTTACACATATAGTTAGCTCTGTGCCAAGGCTCTCAACGTACAAAATTTGGGAAATGCAGTGCAAATAAAACATTTTTAAATTTGGGGTAAAAAATGTGCGTTTTCAATGGAAAAATGGCCATAGGCCCTATCTCGGAAACGATGGGAGATATAGGGCCAAGATTGCTATTGATCACTAATAGAAAATCGCATACGCTTTTAAGGATAAAATGAAAATCATCGAAGTCATGACGTTAAAGGTCAGTACTGCAACATGAACTACAATGTAGGCTGACTGACTGAGAGACATAAATGCGGGGGTTGGCCAAAAAGTTAGCTATCTGTTATATAAACCTACAGAATTTTAGCTTATGATTCAACATCTGCACATTGTTACAGTAGGTCCCTAAGTTTTATAGCCAGATTTCAGCGGGAGCCTGCGTAAGCATTGCTAAGCACAATAAATCTGAATTAGGTCTATTTAATGTGGACACCAAAACGAGTAGGCCCTACAGAATGTATACAAACTTGCATGTGGTTTGTCTCTATTAGTATTAAGTATAAGCTTGTGTAAAAACATCGCACGGCGCCCTACTGAAAAGCCACTGGTAGGCGTGAGCCTACAATGAGACTGTTATTTGAAGTTGGTTAATAAAGCGATCAATTCATCAACTAATTATAATGCGAGACTGAAGTGTAGCGGTTGCAACCTACGCCACTGAAAACTGCAGTCATGCATCTTTTGTCAAACGTATATACGCTGTGTCTCAAAAAAGTTCACCCTTTTTATTTTTGTGATATTTTTGTGAGATTCCGTCTGATTTTGCTAATTTTTGGCAAAAAAAACTTAGCCCAGAGAATTTGAAACAACACGTGTACACGAACTCTTCACATCTTGTTTTGTATATACGTACTTTACCTTGTAAAAATTAGCGACGCATAAGAACCCACACTGCGACGTCGGCCGATCCCGTTTATCGTCACTGAACCGGAACCTCGCAACTTTGTAAAAAGCTTATTTCAAGTTTTAACATTCTAACGTTTAACAGTACATTTACAAATAAACTTTTGGCTTTGTAAAACCTACAAGTTTACATACATTTTCTATCAAAATGCGAACTTAGCGGTGCTCTGATAACAGAAACGTTACTTGATAGTTATTTGATGTGACATATTCACTTTTTGTTGAAAATTCATTAGATGTTATAGGCTTACTGTATGTCATATAAATCGCTGCTAAATTTTACAAGGTACAGTATCGGTACGTACATATAAAACGAAATGTAATGGGCTGTTTACTTGTGTTTGTTGCAAATTTCTTGGGTATGTCCCTGCCAAAAATTAGCAAAATCAGACGAAATCTGACAAATATATCGCAAAAAACAGTAAACTGTTTTGAGACACAGTGTACAATAATTATATAAACTGAAATAGTAATAATAATATAGAAATTTCAAATTTATAAGGCGCGCAAAGTCAGCGAGCTGAATCGGAGGCGCTGATATCGATAATGTCATGTCGATATGTCGCGGCAGCATACAACGGCTTACAAAATCTGAGTCGGCAAGCGATGGCGACAAAATTTGACGCTAGCCAGTGTACGGCTTAAAGTCTATGGCTGTACGACTCAGCGTAAACGTAAAATTTCTTAAAATTTAAAACAATTTTCGCGTGCTTTAGGCCCTACAACATGCCCAGCTACATAAAATACATGCTAGTGCATCGATCGACGATCTAACTTTCACGCTAATTAATTGTCTGACACTTACATTTCACATTACATTTCACAAGGTAGTGTAGCGACATATGTTAGTTACAGTGAGATCCTTAGCAAAACATATCGCAAATTTTCCAGGGAGTATGCCACTAAAATAATTTCGTAAACCAATAGACATGACAAAACTAGACTCTGTAGCCAACTTTTTCGATTCATGATGTACAGTAGTTAAGACATAAACTAGTCTTACCGCTTAGGCCATGGTTACATAAAAACAAGGTCATAGTAATTGCCAATTGGGCAAATTCACTGCAAACGTTTTTTTTGGGAAAGGGAGCAAGTGAGCAACGTACAATCATATGCTGGGTACGTATAGCAGTCACGGTATCGTGAATAAAGCGTTGCTGAGTTTCTGAGTACTGCCTTTAGTACCCATTCCGAAGTTTGAAGTAAAATGCAAATTCTGATTAGGAGTTTCTATTTCCGAATGCGACTTGCCAAATTTCCCTTCTCGGTGGTGTACCGGGCCTCTGGTCAATTATGCAATGCTGTCGAAGACCACTGTTGTGGCCACTTATAGGCGTAGCGTCGTTGAAAGATGGCATCCCATTCTGCCTAACGTACGGCTTTATATCAGCCATCAAAGTCGCGTCGTAAACCTGTAAATTTGCCATGAGACAGGCGGACGTCTGTCGCATAGCCTGCAACCTGCATCACCGATACTTTGCGCTTAATAGAAAATGTTGTAACATGGTTCATTTTGCACGTAATCCCGATGTCAGTTTTAGCTGCACGCTGAGTCGTTGACGTCATTGGCCGGTATCCACCGGTTGACTGCGACAACAATCGCTAGCTGGAAGCACCAGCAGCGGCCGACACTCGCCATGAGCCGTCAATGTTCCCCCGTTGTCCACCGTGGTCCGAGTGGCCCGTGGAGTGGCAGTCGTTCTTAGTCCTAGTCCGAGTCCAAACTGTGGTTGTTTCACGTCCTGCGTGGCCGCCGCAGCCGCCGACGTTCGTTTTAAGGTCGCCGACGGCGCAAGTCGCAGCGTGCTGGCCAGTTTGCGCCGATCTATGACGTAATACTGTACGTCATCGTCGCCTGGGGGTCGCGCTAACCGCCGGATAGTCCGACCATCGTCGTCGTCGTCGTCGTCGCACTCGTTGACCATGGCGCAGTCGCATGGATGCTGAAGCTGGTCGGGTGGTTTTGACGAGAAGACAACGTTGGCATGCTGTACGACGTTGTTTGTTGTATAGCTGGTGCTGACTAGAGCTCCGTTTGGCTGTCGACTGCTAGTACTAGCGTCGTAGATGAGTCGAGCTTGCAGTGGCGAGGAACCGCAACAACGCACGGTCCCGCCAGCACAGGACGCCGTCGTCGAGTTGTTGCAGCCACTGCCACTGGTGATGACGTCATCGTGTATCAGCAGTGACTTAGCGACGCAGCACGTGTCCTCGTGACAGCCAGGGGTGTGGTCTGTGACGTCAAGGTCACGTGGTGTAAAATGGCGCCCGGTCACCGGGCTGGACAGCACCGAGTCGTTGCCGCCCGATAGACACACGCCACTACAGTCGCTTCTACACAGCACAGACACGCTTCTTTATCCATTCTAATGGTCAGTTTACACCTACGACTCCGATGCGACTCAATTGTCACCGACAGTTGGCGACAGTTGAGTTGCGTCTGCATCCTCGGTGTGAATTGGCCATAAAAGACAAAATCAGTGCCAGGTAGATTTTTTCTAGCCAATGTGAAAGTGCGTTGAAGTGAAAAAATAAGTGCCGATATATGAAAACTGTTGGAGTGTGGTACGCTGCAGATCTAAGATTGGGTATTGTATATTAATGTATTTTTGTCACCTTTTCACAAAAGTGGCGGTAGGCCCTATGCTTCACAGATGGCCAAGCAAGTGTCAGTAGGTTTATGCTAAACTCACGGTAAACGTTCTAAGCCAAAATAATATTGGCTTTAAAATTACGTCAGTATCGTTAATCATTTGCGTCATTAAATGTTGACATCGGTGCAATATTTTTTTCGACTGCCACAAAAATTGTACTAATGTAAAAATCAAAATTTGCGACAGCACTTGCTTAAGTGAACACAATCAACACAAAATATGTGCATGACGATGGCGGGCATTTTTAATCAGTTTTATTCGCAACGGATTGTCAAACGTTCATTAGTTATTGACAATTATGACTGACAACCTATAGATTACTACAATCTCTATCAAGGCTTGCACGCATACAGCAGATGCATGTAACCTTGAACTGTGACTGTTGTTTGAAATTGAACTTTTGTTTCTGCTGTGAATGTCATATCGAGTGAGTGCGCTTACTTACTTTCTAATGAAGATGAGACCGACGGAGAGTACAACAAGACCAATAGTCAATGCGATGACGAGCACGATTGCCACCGATAGACCTGCATGTCACATCACGTCATGTCATCTATTTGCAACGCACAGCCGCACTAACTTCACTCATTATTTTGCGGTTGTCATAATAGACCGCATTAAGGGTCTCGTTCGTCCGCCTGTACCTACGTACATGTAAGTCTGTCCGTATGACTCGTAAAAGCTACTGACTCGGAAACAGAAACAAACTTTGTAAAACCGAAATAAATTGGCGTGAACGTTCGCAAGGTCTGGTACATTAATGTGCAGATTTGCAGCTCAAACGGTTAAAGATCAGGATTAAGAAAACGCAGTTTTAGACTGACTGCCGCATAATATGTCGGCACTGAAACGACATTATTTTAGGTCGACTATAGTTAGTACGGAGTCATCATCCCAAAGTTGGATGCTAATAATTTTCAGGGTATCCAGCAGGCGACCAATTTATGCAGTTAGATCAGCCGCAGTTCTGCTTAGAGCCTATGCCGCTATGCAAAAACTCGCCGTTTCTTCCCTGGAGCTGCGGCTGTAACCATCGCTAGTACTCATTACGCCGCCGCCTATCTCCGAAGGGACGGCTAGGTTGGGTTGGCCTGAGTTTAATACCAGGACGGTAGCCTACATTGGCGATTGGTTGACCGCTTCAATTCTGTTGGTACGGGAAGCTTGTTTGTTGTACTGACCGTATGGTACGGTGCTGACGTCGCTAACGTTTGTGATCTTCTCGACATTCGACGACTCTTGTACAACCGAGTGACTCGCTTGAGGGCGCATCCACACGCAAACAGAATAATTTTACTAACTGCACCAGCAATAATTATGTACCGCTACATCATGATTCTAATTGCAGTTATAAGGTTACACACTGTATATCATTAACGTTAAGATAAACTGTACACCATGGCAGCTGGCACTGTGCATAGAATGCTAACTCGAAAAAGTGAAGAACAAACAAAATTGGTACGAACGTTTTCTAAAGCCGGAACACGTGTGCCAAGTTTCAGTCCAAATGATCAAAGGATATCATCAGAGGCCAAAAAATTCTTTTACTTTTGATAATCGATTAGTATTCATGTGAGCTTATACGACGCTAACAGCTAGATGACAAAAAGCTTGCTGGCTTAGTTTTCTGGACCGATGCATAAAACTCAACCTCCATTGCTTTGACTTGTGGACTTGTTAAACAAGCGTCGTAGGCCTACGACGTCCTGTTGTGTCACGGTTTTCTACGGACTTGTTGCGCAGCTTGTTGTACAACGTGTTGTACGACGCAACAAATCGAAGCTAGTGGAGTTTGTGTGTATAACGACAACGAGGCACACCTGCGGTGCAGTTGGTGAGGTCGCCGAACCAGACGTTTCCGTTACACTTAAGATGAAACACTTGACGGCTGTGATTGCATCGGACGATCGCCAGGTCGCCGTCTCGCGCAGTCCACGCGTCACTGATCACCGGGAGATCAGCGCAGCCCACCGCTATATACGCACAGAAGCGCACACACGAGTTTTCGTTTAACAGCGCACAGAAATTAAATTTACCACCTTTCATTGCTTTTCAATGCCCAGGACAGGTAAACTCAGCCTCCTACTCATATCCTCCAATAGATAGCATTCTTAAATTAATGACTGTCTAGAAGATAAAAAGAAAGATTACTAAAACTGCCATTAACATTACACTTGCACGTTCATAATAGACAGTTCGTACTAAAAAGTCTGTCACCGTAATGACCTGTTGAACTAAACGTTAAATTTTTACTCACTCACTCATTCAGCCTCCACCCTCAGCGGGACAGAAAATGAGTAGTGGCTTACAAGCTACCAGGTAAACTTGTCTGGCTGATTGCGGCCGTGGTAGGCCTATGTCTGCTGCAAACCGCGGGTTCAACTGTTCGTTACCGCGGGCAATGGATGGCCGCATAGTACCCTGCGGTATCATTAAGCTCATGCCAATCAGCTGCCACTCCAAAATTGTAGTGTTTCTGGTCGCAAATCATGTAAGAAGCGCTATAGCAAGTTACCCGGCCTTTACCTGTACCTTTACCTTGCCTAAATACCAGCAAAATATAAAAGTGAAGTAGGCTAAGCATGCAGTTGTTTATCTTAATTGCACGGATCCGTGCAGGATTCGCGTAAAGGCAAAAATCCGGTACTTCATATAGCGCTAATGACACGAGTCAGGCTCATGTCCATAAACGTTTTTTTTGCAATCTCGGAAGTAGCAGCTGATTGGCATGCGCTGATGATACTGCAGTGCAGCACATTATGCGGCCGGCCATTCATCGTCCGCAACAGCATTCAGCGAACAATTGGACCTGAATAAACTGTACACCGTCCGGCACTATAATTTAACAGATTCTTATGCGACCGTTTAAGGTCGCGTTACGCGTCTTTTCCGTCCGTCCGTCCGTTTGTATGTGTGTCTGTCTGCCCCATCAGCCATGTCGACTGAAGTATTTAGGGATTTATTTTGTTAATAAGAAGGGTTTAGGTGTTGATGTCAGTGAAAATAAACGGAAGTTCTATGCATCTTGTAATAGTGTTTTGTGTCAAAGTAAATACGCTTGTGAGATCGTTAAAGTTACACTCATCAGGTTTTACTGTTGACCGCTGCTTACCTACTGTATTGGTTCATTGCGTTTAACTGCCGAAGCTATCCGTCAATTAGAAGTTTGTTGGAATGATGCCTTCTGTAAAATTTTTAACTACAGTCGTATGGAATCTGTTAAATTGTTGCAATTTTTTTCTTGTCCAGATATTAAGCATTACTATAATCTACGTAGGTGAAAGTTTCTGTTACCATGTGCTACTAACTGTAAATATCTCAGTAGTATGTTTTGTGTTCAGAATTTCAAGTATGGTTGTATCTTGGTAACCCTCAAAACTATTATGATTGTGATTCACTATGTACAAAAACTAACTGTTCTTTTGCATCCACCGTTTATAGTCACTTTGCTTCAGTTGTACCTGGATGTTTGTGATCGTTTTAACTGTTTAATTTCTTATTTCCCTGTCTGTCTTTTTTTGTCATTTTTGTTCTGCACTTGATGCGAATAAAGTGTTATATATGGGTTTCATCCCGTAGCCTGCAAAGTACTACACCCATTTCCCACTCTGCTGAGAGTAAGAGGCTAAGTTAACCTGAACAAGCAGTAGACGGGCAATTTGTTGAAGATTGCTTGCAGATGACTCGCGGTGAGATTCTGCTATACATAGTCGAACTAAACGCTTTATACTGCTCCTACTGCTGCTCCTGCGTTGTAATGCGGCAACTGATGCATTGTAAGTAGCCGAGGGAAAACGATGCACGGCGGAACAGTTAGATGCCCATGCACCGGTGCCCCATATTATAGGATCTCCCTCCAGATAAGTCTCCCCCGGCCAACAATTAACCGGCAAAAATCCGCCCTGCCCGGCGGGAGACTTTTCCGAGGGGCGATCCTATAATGGAAAGACTTTTTATTGGGCCGGCGATATTTTAAGGGAGACATCAATTTCATGATTTTCTTTCCGCGGGCGGATTTTTCATGAGGGACACTTTTTAATGTGACACCGGCACAGCGCGGCAGTTGCTGAGACAGAACGTAGGTACTAGGTAGCTAGTCGACGCAGTGGCGACAGCGGAGGTCTTACTGACAGGTGGGGGTGATGTGCAAGGATACCAGAGTAGCCTAGGCTTAGCAGGCAAGAAGCAAGGGGACGAAATTGAACGATGAAGATGAAAAGTGTTCGACTACATCAGCGCTGGTCGTTCCACGCACTGTGCGTTCTACCATTGGCGACCGCACCTTTCCAGCGACTGCTGCATCGGTCTGGAACAGTCTGCCGGAGTCGGTCCGGTCGTCTCC
>Ga0056128_1007332_pt1 | contig 13925 bp, 12 predicted proteins | sample WorMetLIZISLAND2_FD_71113 | JGI IMG/M metagenome (GOLD analysis project Ga0056128, IMG submission 71113) | Marine gutless worms symbiont microbial communities from Max Planck institute for Marine Microbiology, Germany - Olavius geniculatus... ... | reverse complement strand
ACTTGATTGATTTAACTGAACTTTGCGTTAGATACTGATTTTTTTCCGACTGATCACTGAACAACTACTTTAGATGTTTCACTTTATTCAAATACAGGTGTAGTGAAGTTTCCTTGAGGCTTAATAACTGTTTGCATTCATATTCATTATTCGACGAATAGTAAATTTAATATTCGCATTTGACGAATGCAAATATTTTCCGGTTTTGTCACATCCTTATTCATAAACGTTGAAAAAAATGTTAGCCTTAATTTGTTCAACCTTTTCCCTAATACCTCATGCTGTAGGCACATTACAGCTGGAACTGGGGAGATAAAGAGAGAGGAGAGAGAGAGAACTTTGTTCAATTTTGATTCAACCATGTGGTCATATCAGTTGACTAATTAAGCAAACTATGACAAAACCGATATCTGCATGTGGCCTATAAATTCATTTCTGTGATGGTTTCAAAAGTGCTTCTCGAAGTTTTTGATAGAATTTTTGGCAAACGTTATTTAAATATAGAAAACGTTCACAAAATGAAAAAAAAACGTTAAAAACACAAAAACGTAGCAAAAGTGTAAAAACTGCAGGAACGCAGCAAAAATGCTAAGCTGCCATCGCCGCAAAAATCGCGGCTAAACCGAGACCTTAGCTACAAAAATGCTAAGCCACCGCCACAAACGTTGCGGTAAGCCGGGACCTTAGCCGCGAAAATGCTACAGGCTGGTCGTGAAATTCATGGCTAGCCCGCTTCTGGGGTCTATATGGGACTCTCTTAATTAAGTGAGCATCTCTGCTGCTGTTAGAGTGGAACAATGTTGCTGATGCAAGTTGCACACAGTTGAAGGATGTTGATCATCCGTCCGCCTGTCGACTTGCAAAACGACTTTACCACCTCGATGGATTCCGCAAATCTGACATCTCCAAGCACCTGAGTAAAAAGTATGCTCACTTCTATTTCCATGAGTAAACAAAGTCACTCAGGCAATCTATTTAAGTTGTATAGAGTTCCAAAATTGAAAGCTCGAAGGTTTCTGATCACTGATGACCTTCGTCTTTGATTTTTTTTGAGCAGTAAATTGACACACAGGTTTTTCTTCAGCCTTGGGCAATGCTCACACCGATTCTGTTTTTTTCTATGCTTTTTAGTTTTTAAGACTTTAAGATCTTGTATGATACACATGGATACTGTAATGTGGCCTCTTAGTAGAGCTGCATAGCAGCAACAGACTCTTACACAATTAGTTTGTGAATTGGCTTAGGCAGAAATGGTTTAGCTCGTGATTGAATTTGGTTGCGACTAAAGCTGTTTTGAGAATCTTAGGAGATGTAGGAGCTTGGGAATTTTGCTTGTTACTGTAGGGTTACTTGTTGAGACTGTTTTTGTGATTGTAGGAATGACTTTTCATATCTAGTTGGTGTGGAATATCTGCAGCACTTTGAGTTGTCTGGCCTAACACTTGACATGGCGCTGCGAGAGTTTCTGAGAAAACTCATCATCATGGGAGAGACGCAGGAACGAGAGCGCATACTTGCTCACTTCTCACGAAGATATCTCGAATGCAATCCCGGAACTTTCTATTCAGATGGTAAAGTCTTTATTGCATCATGATATGCTTGATGTTGTCTCGATTCTGGTAGTTTTGAAGCTGGATGTGCTGCTGGCTGTTGTTATAGCAGTAAGTAAGAACTCAGTATATAGAGTGCACTTTGTCAGTGAGAGTATGAATCTGAATTTTTCGTCATTTGATTCATTGGCCAATAAGTTATGCAACTCTTAATCGATTATTAGCAAATTTTTATCTGTGAATTGTAGGCCTAATGTTTGTTTAATTGCATTTTTTTCTCTCCGTGTGAATTTGTGCTACCATATTTAACTAACTGATAATAAGTTATTCCACAGTGGCGCTGTTGCTGTGGGGACAGGGAGGGTAGCTGTTAGGCTGCTCTGTCTCTTAAAATTTTCGGATGTTGGAAATTTGCCGTAAAATTTTTTCTTGTTGCAAAATTTTCTTGCAGAACATTGGCAAAATTTGATGTTGAGAAGTCCCATTTTAAAAAAAAATTAGGGGCAAAATTGAAATTTTGAGCACTTATAATTTCTTCTGTTTGAAATTTGCAGCTGTCTGTTGGAATTCTGCCAAAAATTTGTAGTGTTTTTTTAGAAAATTGCAACTTCTTGACCTGCCTGTTCTTCCAACCCATGATGCTGCTGATCTTTTTAAAATTCACTTGAGTAATCATATTTTTTAAGCAGTGGATGTTCAGTGTTAACGGATGGATTGTTTCAGATGCATGTCATACGCTCACCTGTGCTGTCATGTTGCTGAATACTGACCTTCACAGACAGGTGTGTTAATCTTGTCAGTTCTTTCTATATATTTTCCACCTGTAATTTTCAATTGTACTGTTCTGTGCTGCTAAGGAACCGAGCCACTGTTACCATTGTTGGTTCTGCTTTGGGCTGTAGTTACATGTAAGACAAAAAATACAATTTGAAAAATATTTAGTAAATTTTTTATGGGTTTTATTTTACGTGCGTCTCTTGTTAAACATTTGCACAAAATGTAAATGTTTTAGCACGGTTGTACATATCATGGAGATACTCGTAGATGGTGATTACGTGTTAAGTGAAGCATTTGCACAAAAATTCTTAGAGCCTGCAATTTACCGGTGCTAGTCTGCACGTGCTTAATGTTTTGAAAGTTTGATTAGTGCATTTGAGCATGTCTTCAAGAAAAATTGACAATATTCTCAGCTGTTGCTAGGGTAGGGCTGACTGCACCGCTTAGGTCCAAAGCCAAGCATTTGACTTCCAATCACGGAGAGAAAGCATATATACATTTCTAACCTGTTTAATCTAAATAAACTACAATTACAGTGCAAAAGGAACATTATACACATTCTAGCGAAATAAGGTAAACAGTGTAAATGCATTATAAAGTAAACACAACGTGTTTAGTCACTTAGTTAGACTGACTTGTGAGGAGGCACGTTGCACCAGTATATTGTTTTTCTGACAATAAAAATGCCTTGCTAGGGAAGGCATGCTACAGCCTATACATTTGCTGTTGCAGTACTGACCTTCAATGTCATCAAAGGTCAGTGATTTAATTATCTCATCTGAACGGGCGTATGCGATTTTTTTTGATGATCAATAGCAACGTTGACCCTATTTGTTGACGTTGAGCTACAATAGCACATACTAACCTTCAAGGTTGTTGAAGGTCAATGATTTTCATGTTTTAGTGATTAATAGTAATTTTGGCCGTATCTCTCATTGTTTCCAAGATATGGCCAGTTTTCAGTTGAAAAATGCACATTTTTTCTCCCCTTTTCATTTAATGCTTAATTTGAAAAATGTTCTCCTTGGAATAGATGGCTGAAATTTTGCATGCCCAAGTTTAAGACCCATGGCTAATTATTCGTGTAAAAAGTTTTCCCCTACGCCCTACGCATTAGTCAGGGTACATTCGTTACAGATGAACGGGCAGACAGACAGATGGACGGTGGACAACCATGACGTAGGATCAACCTTAAGCTTACAGTTTAGCTGTCAGCCCAAAAATTGTTACAAATAAAGTCAAACAATACACCACTATGCCTTGTCCATGTCTTACGTCTAACCAAGAGTAAAAGGTTGTTGCGAATGTTTTTGTTTACTTGTAACTATCTGCTGTTTTCAGGTCTTGCACATTTTGCCCAAAAAATTTTTTTTTAAACGTTCTTGCAGTTATTTTAAATGCCATTTGGACTTTTGCTTTTTATAACATTTTGCATATGTAATGCTGAATTGAAAGATCAATTGGTGGAGATGTTGAGTGCTATAAGTAGCTGTATATGCACAATTGATTGTAGAACGTGGGAAAGAAGATGACATTGAATGAGTTTGTTGAGAACCTTGCTGATCTGAACGATGGTGAAAACTTCTCATATGATATGCTGGCGAGTCTTTACAATTCCATCCGCAGAGATCCACTCGAGTTTGAAATGTGAGTGTTGTAGTTGTAGCAGTTGTAGTGGCCATAGTTGTAGTTGTAATGGTAGTAGGAGGAGCAGCAGCAACAACAGTTAGTTATAAGATGTCATTATTGTTAACTGTGAACGATTTTGCTTATTATTATGTTTATTAGATCAGTCACACTAACTTGGTTATCCATGAATTAATAGGTAATACATTTGTGAATCAATTACTGTGTGTAAGCCTTTAATTATTTCATATAGTGACAAAAAAACTTACTTTGCAGAAGCTTTCATTCCTCTTTTACAGTTATCTTGCTGTGCCGAAGTAATGCCAAAAAATATCAACAAAAGACACTCGCGGAAACTATTAGAACTGTCCGCCAAAACTAAACGTATGAAATTGATTTTCTGTTGCATTAGTTACGATTCTTACAGTATGAACCAGGCTATTGTTTATGACTAGCAGCAAAACACCTTTACTCATATGTCCTTTGATAATACGAATCTACAGCACAGCTCAAATATATGTCAACAGTGCTGCACATTATAATAATTAATTTCGTGTTTCGATGTTGGAAAATATAGATGGTGTAAGTGAACTGACCTGAGTGGTCATTAGATGACGTTTGTGTGGTTATTAGCTGTATGGGATCAAGTGTTTTAGTGATGCATGTAAAGCTGAACTGTGTTTCAGTGATGAGGAGGCTGATGTTAATGACGTCACTGCTACTGGAGGTACTCAGCAAGATCAAGCCCCACCCAACGCCACCACTATTGGTCACAACCCTTTCCTTGATGTATGTTACTGGCTTCGTTTATTTTCCTATTATCGTTCTTTGTTGCTCTGGATTTTTGCAAAGGCGGTAGGGCCTGGTAAACTGTCTTTGTCAGTACAACTCAGCCTGGCCGTCCCTCTGTGGGTAGGCTGCACCTACCACCATTTGTCAGTGTTAGTCACAACTTTTTCCTTCGCATATGTTGTATACATTTTGCTTTAATTTCCATCAGCAAAGACAAGAGTTTACTGAATACTGTTAAGCAGGAAAGCAAGGCGGTCTTGCTGTACTTGCAACTGCCATTGGGGTAAGATAAAATCGACTAAAAGTGACTGCAAGCACCGATAGATTACTTTGGTGTAAAAATTGCACTCTTGATAATATGTGTGAAGGCTGAGAGTGATGCAAAATTGATTGCTGAAGTCAAATAATTTCAAACATTTATAACTTTGTCAACAAGAAGTTTTCTGTCATGTGCTTTGAATAATTTATATGGATATACTGTAAGAAGGCAAAGAACTTTTAGTCTGTTAGCTTATATGATCTATGGCCTTGTATAATGTCGTGGAATAATTGTGTTATTATTTTAGGTTCCGGATCCGAATAAGGCGACGGAATACAAGAAGGGATATGTGATGAGGAAATGCTGCACTGACCCTGACGGACGCAGGAGTTTGTCTCTTACTTTTCTCTGTTTTGTTTATCTGCTGTGCATTGTTGCTATTATGTATGACTTAAGAGAATTTGCTTTTTGGCAGAAATAGCATATGTATGTCATGTTTTGTAGTAGCATAAGCTGTACATATGTTCAAGTGGTATTGTCCTCATATTGAAACAGAAAATATTGATAAACATGTTAGTTTATTAAAAACACACTATAGTGTAGAATCAGGTTTGGTATGAGTGGCTTTGCTGACTAATACTAACTAATCAGCAATTTGTAATTAATTATCGTGGACCCACATGTATGATGTACAAAATTTCTTTAGTTTAATAGTGTTTTTGTTTAGCCATGATCGGACAACACGTAGAACAGCAGGTCGCAGCTATGCAAAAGACACTAAGGCAATTTCTTGTGAAACAGCCCCGCTGAGCAATGTAGCATATAACTCAGTGTGACGGACACTTTAGTTTAACGTTAATATTACCGGTACTTAAAAATGAGGAAGATCCCTTAAGTCTTACTATGCAATCGAGCAGTCAGTCATTTCATTTGCTCAGTAAAAGGAATTTAAAAGTTTACACAGCAACAAAATTAACAATGAGCAGGACTTATCGGAGCACTTAGAACAAGCTCTGTTGATGCTGTGACGAACTTATGAATTTGATTTGATTTGATTTATTGATTTGTATTTAGCTGCAATGGGTCGTCGAGGCTGGCGCATGTTCTACGTGACTCTGTGTGACACGGTGCTCTATCTGCACAAAGACGACCGCAGCTTCAAGCAGACTCCACCGGTGACAGCGTTCGACACGCCGACCAACGACGTCCGAGTTCATCACGCTCTGGCGACACGTGCTACTGACTACATCAAGAAACAGCATGTCTTCCGACTACATGCTGCGGACTGGTCTCAGACACTCTTCCAAGCCAGGTCGGACACTCAGTGTCTGGATATACGTCATCTTTTTCTTGTGTGCTCTGCATAAGGCAGGTTCAGTTGATAATGTTGCCATTTGATTCGGTGTTCATCCCTTTTCGTCATCTTCTGGTAACTGATTTTCTTGTCTTTTTGCTCTATGAGTAGGTCCAACACATATTTTTTCTTGGTATTTTAAGGTTTGTTTGTCTTCCATTTTCCCCTCTGGTACAGTTTTCGGAAGACAGTTATGTCTTAGAACATGCCCTATTTAGTTGGCTTGATAATGTGGACCACGCATACAAACAGTCTTAAACTAGAAGTAGTCATTGATCTTAGACTTCAGTCGAGAATGGTGCTGCCAGCTGATAAATGCGTCAGACTTGATGCAGCTTCTTTTAAAGTTCCCAGATATGGATTAGAGTCTGATCGTCGACAAAGTTGCTGTACGTTGAGCTGGGCCAGTGCTGAGATGGTTTAACTGTTTAACTGTTTGCCTGTTTACTGTCTTGGTGTTCAACCAAATCGTGCAGGCCAACACTGCATCTCCTGTGTAGTTTATCTGTTAGCAGTAGCAATGAAGAATGCCGGTCGTAGATTAGTACAGCTAGCATAACTACTTTGCTGTAGTGATTTTTTCTTCATTCATTCATTTGATAAAGCTTGATCAATTTATCCATCAATTCATTCACTGACTGACTGCCTGTCTGACTGATTGTTATGCACGTCTAATATTAGCAGTAGCTCTGAGGAATTTTAAATTTGGATTAGTTCTGTAAATGCGGTCACCGCCCAGCTTTCAGTGCTGTTGCCGCTGCTTGACTGAGTGAATGATTGTTTGGTGAATGGATCAGTCCAACTCCATTACATCTTGACAGAGTGATTCATTAGTTGCTGTGTATGTTCGATGTTAACAGTAGCAGCGAGGAGTGTCAGTCGTGGATCAGTACAATCAACTATGTTGCTGCCCTGCTGTCCGCACCGCCGTTGCCTTGTGCCGTTGGCTCTCAGAAGAAGTTTCAGCGTCCTCTAATGCCTTCCTCCTATACCAAGCTCAGTCTGGTGAGCTAAACGTTTCTGTCGACTAAGTTGTTTTCTTTAAAGTTATGTTTAGAGTGTAGTGTTATTGTGTTGGTTTCAATAAATAATGTTGCTCTCTGCTGGGTCGGATTACTATTTGGCTGGGTTACTGACTGCTTGTCTGCTAACAGGCAAAAATGAAACATGTAACCAACCACAAAGTCAACTCAGCCTTTTATCTCCCTGGGTAGGTAAATCAAGTATTGGCCTGCTAGCTGAGGTCAAGGAGGGCATTTTCACTTGTGTTGGGTTGCAGGTAACTGTGTGATGGCATATGGCAGATGATGCTCCGTAGCTCTTTGATAGGTACCATTATGTTTACCTGTAATGCAGAGAACGTTATTTTGTTATGATGTGCTTGTGTAGAAGGACCAGCTCCGTCAACATGAGCGTTATCTGGGTCAGATTGACTCAGACTTGGCAGAACACACTCGACAGCCTCCGGAGCGCGGAGCCAAAGCTCGCATCATTCAGGACTACGTCGAGAAGGAAACATACCTGCTCTTTGAGGTAAGTCATTGCTTTTGGTTGTAGTTGTTGTAGGTGGTGCTTGGTTTATTCATTGCTTTGCAAGTTTTTCAAACAGGAACTCGGCCTTTCTGCTCTCTAGGATCAAAAGGCAAATATTGCATTGACCATGAACTTCACACTATAAATAGCTTAAATGACACAACTGAAGGTTTATTTTCTTAGGTTTGTGTTAAGGGATAGTTCTGCTGGTTTACAATAGCCTTTGTTGACACTTTGTTGTGATGTTTAGACACAGCAAGAATGCCGTTTTTTGAAATAATTTTTTGTTGCTACTTTGCAATTTTCAGTAGCATAAATTTCTTTCATTTACTTTTATTAATGTATCTAATTTTGATTAATTGATTGATGTGTTAATTGGTACGTTCGTATGAAGACCTTTGTAGCATTTCTTTGTTTCTTTTAATGGCATTTATTTCTTATGTCGTGGTTAATTCACTAATGCATTAATTATTGCATAAATTCGACAGCAGTGATTTTTAATGTCTGAACAGCAAGAGAGGTTCCGTACGTACTGCACGCTGTTACACATGCGGTTATGTCTGCCGCCGTCGTCAGCATTGGGTCTTGGTGTTGCCCTCACACGGTCTGCATCTGCAGTTGGCAGCGGTAGTGCGGAAGAGCAGACTCAGGACTCGGAACTGCGAACAAGTCCTTCCCAGTCGTCTTCAGTAGTGACAGAGGACGCCAAGCGCTCGGCGTCTGATAGGTACAGTTATCACGCCGCAGTTTCCTCGCAGGATGACTAATTGGCTTGCCATGCTGATTGGCTGAGCTGCTGACTGCTGCTTTTGACTGGATGCCATTTCCAATGCTTGTTTCTGATTGATTCACTATAACCAATCAGTTTCGGATAGTTAACTGAGGATCGATTGGTTAACTGTCTGAGAAATGTCATAGTTGTATTTTATATGCATTTTTTTTAAGTTTGTGAGGCAGTTTATTTGAGGCATTGAGGAAAACGTTTTAACTACAAATCTTGCTACAAATTTGGATGACGTTCTCACTTCCCAGTGGTTGTTTCTGCTTGGCTCACTGCACAGGGTATGACAGAATGCACATTATACAGGGTGTGCCAAAAATGACCCAACTTGTTTTTGTCAGAACTTTGTCAAATATCTACCAAATTTGATAATTTTTGGCACACAGATAGCCAAAATGATAAAATTATGTGATGTGCACTCATTGTCTTCCTCACTCAATTTATGTCAATGCTCTACCGTGTTAAAGGCAGATGCTCCAAATTGTTTGCTTAGTTTCTGATGTCATATAAGTTCTAACGACTTAAACTAAAAATGTGATTTATTTAGCAGAATTATAAGTGTGTGTAACAACATGCTTACAAATTTTTAGAATTTATGCCCAAAATGTACACGATGGCTTAGACGTGATGCCACAGCTGATAGCGGCATTAGTGATCAACTGAGCAATATCACAGCACTCATTCATGGATTAAATGTGTTTTGGCCTCACAAGTCTGCTATTTTGTTGTCTGCTATTTTCAGTGTAAAATATCCACAAAATTATTAAATCACGTGGCACCCTCTGTCAAAATGACAATGAAAAGGTTAGCAATCTGATACTGATAATCACCGCGTAATGTAACAATTTGGAGCATCTGCATTTTACACGGTAGTGTGTTGACATAAATTAGGTGAGGTGGACAGTGAGTGTACCTCGCAGAATTTTATCGTTTTGGCTATCTGTGTGCCAAAAGTTATCAAGTTTGGTGGAGATTTGATAAAGTTACGACAAAAACAAGTTGGATCATTTTTTTGGCAAGAAACAATATCACTTTAGTTATTACCTCTGCTGAAGCGAAGCAAAAAAAAAAAGAATTATGTTTTGGGGTCAGTTGATTTTTGTCAAGTGCATTACATAAAGAGATTATGAACGGATTTTCATTGAATTCTTTGGAGGGGTTAGGTAAAGGGTATGGCCAGTAGAGGAAGCAATTAGATTTGGGTTGCAATCTGGATTGTGGATATTTGATAATTATCCACTATTCTTCAGCATTAGAAGATAGCAACTGCTGTAACTATCAGCAGAGGTTTGAGACCTCTGATCATTTCTACCTTTTGCTCTTTTGGCTGTATGACGTTGCCTGTCAAGTTTTTTTACTGTTGATATCAAACTAGTGCTAACCTAACTCTAATTACACTAATGCTAGCCCTAAATTTTGGTGATATTGTTGTATGGTCATTTTGAAACATGTCTTCTGCATTGCACATCTTTGCTTTACACTTATGCTGCCACAGGATGCTTGGAATCTGCTACGGACAATAATTATGCATATTCAGGGCTGGTTTCACATTCTTTCGATTTACGAATCAGTTAGCTATGTGTTGATTGTTGACTAATGTTTTAACTTTCGACATGTTTCCAAGCAGCTCAATACAATCAACTGATCACTCGACAGTTGACCGGTGATGAATTGGTATTTCATGTTTTTTAGCTGGCCAGTTGAAGTTTGTAGTCATTTGACTATTAGTTGTGCCAGGAACATGCGATCAGTTCACTGGCCAGTTCTAGCTTACATAACTGATTGGTCAAGAAAAAGAAACCGGCTCTGAATCTGTAGTATTAAGCTGACTAAAATATTTCTGTTGTTTGCTGCATGCAGTATGGTAGGCTGCTATCATTCAGTGATAATTGACTGATGTACCATTATGATATCTTTAGTCTGTGCTTTGAGTAGTGTTAAGTATTGGCTTTGCACCGCTTTTAGCCATTGCTACCGTTGCTGCTAATTAAGTCATTTATTTTGCAGTTTTGTTTAGTGCTGTATTTAGGAATTTTTGGAATGACCCATTGACTGGCCATTGGCACATTATTATTATGTTGGCCTTTTTGTTTTTTAAATAGTTTTTATGCCGCTGTTTATGATCTGTCTGGCAAGTTTCTGAATGTCACAATTGGTGCATTTTAGCTGTTGATTTTGTTGATTTACAGAACATCAGATCATAATGGTCAGCATGATAGTAAATACTGCTTTAATATGGTAATTACATTTTTAAAATTAGTACCATAATCAGCACAAGTGTTGTGGCCAAAGCTTACTCTGGGGTCTAAATGATTAGCAGCGCTATTCTGAGAGCTCTAATCGCTATTAGTTCACTTTTCGCTTGTCACGTTAAACCCTACTCACTCACTCACTCTCTGTCTCTTCATCTGTCTGACTGTCTGTATAATATTGTTTTTCGTCAGATCTCATTTGTTTCAGGTTTGTAATTTTCTTTGTTTTCATTTTATTCTGTTTCTGCAGTTTGAGTTTTACTAGTCACAGCATCTATACCCAGATATCAGTCATCTACTGACAGTATTGTGATCCAGTATTGGTTCAAGTATAGTGTTGTCAGGCTAATGTCAGGAGTGTTTACTGGCGTTTTAGACTATTTCTGGCTGTAAAATTTGCTAGCATGAGTATCCTGGTGTTTCTGTTGCTTGTATATACTTGCCTTGTGTGTTGTTGTGAGGATAACAGGGAAGATTATTAGAACTACCATTATGTTAATTACATATGCACGCATATAATGAAGTTCTTACAATTTTAGGTTTAGCTTGTTTTGGGGTATTTTGTGTTTCTGTAAAGGTTAAACTTACTGTTTTGTTATTATGTGTTTGTTTGCATTCTGCCTGGAAAGGCCATCTCCGAAATGACCTATACTGTGTCAGGTGGGACGTTAAACCCTACTCACTCACTCACTTTGCCGTGCTCACTGTATTTGTACTTTGTTTTGTTTTCAGCTATTTGAATATTTTTGGTCATTTTTATGCCTCCGCCGTTGATAGATGTTGGCAGAATTAATGACAGTTATAGTTACAATGTGTTTTCGACAGTGCTTCTATAATGTGGGGCGGTAGCGCTGAACAGTACAAGTTGGGGCTTAATAATGTTCAAAAAGAAATCAGAGGTATATGCTGAATGCCCAAGAAAATCATGAAATGTAGGACTGCATAAATATGTATTAGCTATTGTGTTTTTGGGCTGTCCATCGATTGAATCTGTGTATGTGTAATGCGAAGTTTCAGTTGACATTTTAGAACCTGAAGTAATTTTATTTATTTTTATTTGTTTTGGCAAGTAATTTGTTCTTTGGTAGACTTCTTCCATGCCAAGTCCCTCAGGCTGTCATGTATAAGGTGCCCCATTTTGCTACATTGATCTATATACAGGGCCAGCCTTAGGCACGTTCGAATGGTTCGGCCAAACTGGGCGCCGATTTTAGGGGGTGACTGTGTGACACTACGTTTTTTTGTATAGTATTATGCTGTTCACAAAGATTACTGTTGCGTATTGGCTGTATCTGAATTTTATCTTTGTTATTGTAGGAGTTTTTCACTTGTGTGTGTGTGTCATTCTGCAACCAAACTGCCACTCTGTACTCCTTTAGTCGTATAATGCTAGTGTACAGAACAGTAGCCTATGGGCCTACGGTATGGACTGTAATGGCAGTATATCATGATCAATCTTATTCACCAACATTAATGGTAGTAAAAACATACCAAACTAGAAATTTGGGGCAAAGCCCAACGTGAGTTCGCCCGGCGCCCTAAGTCCGATTGGGGGAAATTAGGGGGGGTAAAATGTCCCCGGCATCAAAGTCACGTGGCCCGAACTCAAATGCATTTGCATACGCCGAACGCGCATTGTCGACTTAGGGTAGGTCAACATGAGCGCTTATAACTTTGTTCGTAGTGGACCGAATTTCATAAATTTTTTTTTCTTCAACGCCCAAAAGATTGTTCTCGTCAAAGCTGTTTACAAATTGTCGCTATCTTCATCGGTTCCAGAGATATTTGCGCTCAAACTCGAAAGTTGTCGTAAATTGCACCGATTTTTGCACGTTTTTTGCCCTCCCAAATTTTAAGGGGGGCGGTGCCCCCAAAAGTTGTACTTGCGTTGACATCCCCACCTAGAGGCACGTCAAGTGCCAAAGTTTCGTCAGGCTACACCCCCTAACTCCGAAGTTATAGTGGCTCATTTATTCAATTTTAAGCCAATTTTTGACCCCCCCTTGAAAAAAGTTGTAAGGGGGGGCCGCCGTCCCCAGTGGGAGGTGCGCTAGTAAGACTTGGTGATTCTCTAGCACGTGTAAAAATTTGGGGGCGCAGCACCCTCTAGGGGCCGAAATATTGTCTTCCAGGTAAAGCGACTTAGGGTAGGTCAAAATGACCCATTATAACTTGGTTCGTAGAATACCGAAGTTTACAAAAATTTTTTTGTTCAACGCGGAATTAACCGTATTTGATAACGCCGTTTACTGCTTGTCGATATCTCTATACAGTTGAGAGATATCTGCGGTCAAACTCGAAAGTTGTCGTAAAACGTACTAAATTTTGGACTTTTTTTGCCCTCCCAAATTTTAAGGGGGCAGTGCCCCCAAAAGTTGTACTTGTGTTAACACCCCCACCTAGAGACACGTCAAGTGCCAAAGATTCGTCTGTCTACACTCCCTAACTCCGAAGTTATAATGGCTCATTTATTCAATTTTAAGCCAATTTTTGACCCCGCTTTGAAAAAAGTTGTAAGGGGGGCCCCCATCCCCGGTGGGGGGTGCGCTAGTAAGACTTGGTGATTCTCTAGCGCGTGTAAAAATTTGGGCACGCAGCACCCCCTAGGTGCCGAAATATGTTTTTCCGAAAATTGCGCTTTGAGGGGGTACGATTTCACATCTAAATCTCCAAGGTCACTGGACCAAACTTCACCGTACTTGTTTCGCCTAACGCAGGAGGAATCACCATGCACGGAATGACTATCCGATTTTGAATATCTTCATCCTTTTCGGAGATATTCGCCGCCGAACTTCAAAGTCGTCCGAAATCGGGCCAAATTTTGCATGTTTTTGGCCCCTGAAATTTTTTTGGGGTGTGCCCTCTAAAATTTTGGACCGGCATTATAAAACTGGGCCTAGTACTGACCATCGTGCAAAATTTCACGCCGGTCGGCCCACGCATCGCGGAGATCTCGCGTTGAAAAAATGTTGTTTATGTTTTTTGTGGCAAAACATAAACA
>Ga0056128_1007330_pt1 | contig 13927 bp, 6 predicted proteins | sample WorMetLIZISLAND2_FD_71113 | JGI IMG/M metagenome (GOLD analysis project Ga0056128, IMG submission 71113) | Marine gutless worms symbiont microbial communities from Max Planck institute for Marine Microbiology, Germany - Olavius geniculatus... ... | reverse complement strand
TTCAAGGTCGTTCAAGGTCATCAATGTTGATAAATCCAAAAAGCCTGTCACCAGTGCTTGTTATGATAAGCAGCATGTATGTACCTATCTGCAACCGTTTTCACATTATTCGAGCCAATACCGGCAAAACGACGTCTTTTTAAGGGGGTACCCCTCTTTGACGCCCTCGTTCGAGGGGAACCCCTGCACCCAGTGGCACGAAATTTTGTCACGATAAACTAGAAACCTTGGGGCAGCCCACAGTGAAGATTTCGTGATCCTAGCTTGCACCGTTTTGATACAGATCACGAGTGTGACGGACGGACAGACAGACAGACGGACGTACAGACGCCCAGACGATGGCAAAGACGCGCGAAGCATTCTGCTTTCGCGCGTAAAAACTACCACGACATATCGAGTCGGGTGTAAGTTTTCAATGATCAAAGCAAAAGTGATTAATTGAATCTCATGCAATCGTCTCGATAACCATAGGCCTAGGCCTAAGTTTTTATTAAACGCATTCGAGAAGAAGCCACATTGGTCATATGATATGACTGGTTATGCGATTTAATAACCAGCTCACTTAAAAAGCATCATTTCACTGAGCGACACTGACGTAAGTCTTAGAAGTCCAACGACGCATTGGGGATATACAGCACCGGCAGCATGTGCCGCGCACATAGCTCGCAAAAAAGCGCAAGTTGGAACAAAATTAAGCTTAGTTAGCCTACCGAAAGTACGCGTTTATAAGACAGGCCCTCAGGGTTGATAAAAATCATGATTTTTAAAAATAAAAATCAAAAGCATCGATTTTTTATTTAAATCAGATTTTTTTGATTTAACCCAATTTTTTTGATTGTTGTTTATTTTTATTGGATTTTTACACTATTCTATGCTGTCTGTGATAACCAATGTGTTACCTTTATGTGCTAGTTTGTGGATGACAGTAATTGGTCTTGATTAGAGTTTTTTTCAAAAAATTACATGTGTTATTTTATAAAGCAGCCTGACAAAGAACTATTCACAATTTAAATTTGGTGATGCATTCTAATGTTTGTGAATATTTTGTAGGGCCGGCTGCAATTTGTCAGACTTCTAAAGGCAAACAGTAGACAATGATGAAGGCCATAACATTTCTAATACCTGTTAGCATGCTGATTGCTGAAAGTAACTACCAAAGCAACATGAGCGATTAGCAAGAGTCAGGGCCAAGTAGTTGATGATGTTAACTTTGGTTATCAGGTTAAGCTAACTTACCAGCTCAGATATAGCGAAATATTAATGTAGTCAATAAAATAAATTGAGTTAGCAAGCACTACAGTGCACAAAATAACAATAATAGATTGCAAACTGAAAACAGCTATCACATTTATAAAAAATTTGTAGGTTTATATTCAGTGATTTAACTTGTGATTTTTATTGTTGATTTCAATCATGATTTAAATCGACTTAAATTAATGATTTAAATCACTTGATTTGAATCGCATCAATCCTGCAGGCCGTACAAAAATATTGCATGTAAAAGGCAAGAACCGCAAGAAAAATCTTGCGGTGAGCATGGAACTTGCATAAGTATTGCACAGCTAATTCCTATAAATGTACAAAACATCAGTTTATACACTTGTTAACGGCAACATTGAAGAACTCGCACATCGAAAACAGCAAAAATCACAAAAGGTGATATTGCCCTAATCACACTGACCGTGTGTCAATGTGCTGCTGAATAATATCACCTTTTGTCATTTTCACCTTTTTTTGCGAAATATTAACGACAAAATGTATTCAGCGCATTAGAGATTTTCTTCAGTATGCGCTATATAAATTTACACTTCACTTACTTACTTACTGACTTCATTTATGATGTTGCCTATGCTGGTTCATGGAGGACGGCAAGATGTAGGCCCAACGTCAACGGTCAAGTCAAGGTTATTTGGCGGCCAGAGGGCCAATTACTTTTTTTGTTTCAATTATCACCCCGCTTAGAGAGGCTGAGAGAAATTAGTCTATAGACTCATTGTAATGTTCCTCTCCACGGAAATCTTTAGTAAAAGGCGAAAGATTTATACGTGGATTGAAGAGAAACCAGAGTGAAGACTAAATCTACACAGCCGACTATTGTGTCACAAAGTCTGAGCAAAATATCGATGTGCGAACGACGAAAACAAAATTTACTTACGAAAGTTTTCAGGCAACAATGCAGTAGCATTTTGTACGTTTGTCTTTACATAATAATGACAGCATTTCATTGATAGCTTTTGCAGTATGAATATACAGCTGCACTTTGGCTTGAGGCCGGCTTGGCTGAACGGCTGTACAAATGTTCACTTGTAGGTTCATGATGGTGCTGATATGCCTGATATTTAGCGTTCTGTCAACAATCGAAGAGTTTTCGTCATTCGCCAACGAAACTCTCTTTTGGATGGTAAGTTGCAAATTTGTTGCAAGTTAGTCCCCGGGACCGCCACCGTTTGCCGCCGCCGCCGATAAACTAGCGGTCTTAGCGGTCTAACGACAAAATGAAATCAAACAGTGTGTTGTGCTCACACTACTGCAAGTAGAGCGCCAGCGTGTGTGCGCGTGTCCTCGTCGGTCGTCATTTATGGTCTCAGTCACAGTGCCAACTGCCAATGGTCGCTGACAATCAGTAAATGAATATTAATGAGCATGACTAATGAGCATTAGATTGCCGTGAACTTTGGATACTTTTGTATTTTTTTTATAAATAACAATAATTTTGCGGAACGTTGAGAATACGTTCGTTACCGTACGACGTAGTCTACTTTAACCCCTGATGAACTGCGGGACATAAATTCATTATTTCTCAAGCTCGGCATAATTGGTGGATATGTTCGCTCACGTGGCAAGGCGGATGTATGGAAGTATTACGGCCTGGGAAGAACATTCTCGCGAAGCAAATTTGAAGAAATTTTCTTTGAATTTTACTTTCTAAAACGTCGCACTCTGGTGTTCTTTATATTTCTGAGCGATGGCGGGGCCCCCAGACGTCGCGGAGCCTTGGGTAACTTAACTCCCTACCCTATCCCCCTTCTCTCGACGGGCCTGCCAGTGACAGACGTCTTAGCGGTCCAGACCGCTAAGCCGCCACTAAGGCTTAGCGGTATAAGTAAGTAAGTAAGTAAGTAAATACGTGCATATTTAAAGTGCACAATGTCAGCCAGTGGCCGAATCTGAGGCACTTGGCTGAGCCGTGAGGGGGAGTAGTAGGCCTGCTGGAAGCAGTGAGTTTTAAGGAGGCGGCGGAAAGTGTCTGCGGAGGTAGAACTGCGGATGCTAGAGGGTAGTGAGTTCCAGACTGTGGGGGCTGCAATGCTAAAACCGTTAAGCCAACCGCTAAGGCTTCAGACCAGCCGTTAAGGCTTTAGCTTAACGGTTCCGGGGACTATTGCAAGTTATAGGCTGTACAATAACAGTTGTATTACTGCAAGTTTTTACGCTGTCACTAAAATTTTGCAGAAGATTTTGCCGAGCAAAAAATGGTACCACTATACGGTGTTTTATAAAAAATTTTTTTGTTTTTTAAATAATTCACTCAAGTGATTATCAATTTACACAAAATTTGTATCAGTTGTAGCTGAAGAAATACTAATTCCAAATATTGCAAGAAAATATGGCAGTTGATTAAATATTCTTTGCTAGTCGTGACGTAATGCTGACGTCATAATGTGTCACGGGTCCAAGCTTGATAGTCTCAACTGTTGCTGACTATCGCTACCCTGCTCCGATGGTGAAAAATTTGGTTTGCTGATGACAATTTTTTTAAGTTTTACAGTTGCAGCCACAGAAACGTGCAAAGCGATCGCATTTGCGGGTCTGTGGGGATAGTTGGAATTTTACATGTTTGAGCAAGACAGTGCACTAGCACATTGAGCTTACAAAATGGTTGCGTTTTTGGATCGCAAGACGCTTGATTTTATGTCCCCATGCTGCTTAGTGCTGACACGATAAACATTTTTTTATTAGCGAACCAGTTTAAGTTTACCATCGAAGCAGGGTAGCAAGTGACAGCACCAGTTGAGACTTTTAATCTTGTATCCTTAACACATTATGACGTCAACATTACGTCACGACTAACAAAGATTATTTAATCAACTGCCATATTTTGTTGCAATATTTTGAATTAGTATTTCTTCAGCTACAACTGATAAAAATTTTGTATAAATTAACCATCGTTTGAGTGAACTATAGAAAAAACAAAAAGGGGTTCCTTTTTATGAAACACCGTGTATTAACATAAATCTATTGAGCGGTATTGTGTTTTCTGCTTTAGTGCCTTAGTGATGACGCAGATGACTTAATAGAACTCGACAAAGTAGCAAACTGCCTGGGGTCGGCGGCGTGCGGCGGGATTAAAAATTTGGGGTTTAAACAGCTCAGCGTGTCCTTCTCTAGGCCTATACATTTAGTTTTATTTTTTATTTTTCGTATTTAATAGGGGCCTACTCAATTTTCTAACTGCTGATAGGCCAACATTTTGCTTTTTTCTGTCGCTTTCAAACTCTCGAAAAATAACAACAAAATACTGAAGCTTTGGCTTCCAGACTTTCAATAATTTGATGACAGCCCCGAAGCCCAAAAAAACGCCTCGTCTAGTGTCTATAGTGGCAGGATGAATGATGTGCGATATCGTCGACAAAGATGAGTGACGTCGATAATGCGAGTGGGTGTCCACTTAGGACGCACTTGAGTCGTGCGTGGCTTTTATCGACTACTGCGCGTCGCCATCGCCCAGTATTGACTTCGTCATAGCTTTGAAATGGATGTAAGCATGCGCATTGCGCGTATAATCGTCGGACTTGATAGGGCAATGCTGTATTAAGATCGACATGATTGCAGCTAGGCTTAATGTGCATTATTATTGCATTTTAGGAGATAGTTCTGGTGTTCTTTTTCGGTCTGGAGTATTCCATTCGACTGTGGTCAGCTGGTTGTCGCAGTAAATACATGGGCGTGCGTGGCCGCATCAAATTTGCACGCAAACCAATTTCCATCATCGGTAACGTTCAGCTCTTTAATCCGTTTCTTTATCTGCTGCTGCTGACTTTGTTGTTATTGGCGTAGGCTGTGTGTTAGTCTGTTATACGCTATTAAACTTATCTAATGAATACTTTCGTCGATGAAACGTATGCCCACATGTACCGATTCTGATATTTTCGTTATTTATTCCTTTCACATTCTGTTTGTTTTTGTACCATTAATAGTGAATACAGATTTTCGACAGAATAATCTTAGAATAAGTGTTCAGAATAAAAAATGGCATTTTTTTCTGAGACGTATAAAGGTGAAAGGTAAAAGTGGTGACATAGCTCTTTATGAGAAGCACATCTCAAAGCTACGGAGCGTCACCTGCCGTATGGGATCACACAGTGTTACTTGCCACTCGACACAGGTGAACGCGCCCCGCCTTAACCCGAGTCAGATAGGCTGGTACTGGATTTACCTACCCAGGAGGGACCTAGGCGGCTGGTTACATACCGAGATGGTTTACCTTCTCGCAGGCAGTCACCCGTCAAAGTACTAAGCCGGCCCGGCGTACAGTAACTTCGTTGATCGGATGAAGCGTGTTACCGCTACGCCAAAGCCACCAACCTGTATGTTCAAACCAAGCTCCGGCGTATGTAAGTTGTAACTTTTGTTATTGTTGAGAAAACAAAGTCACGTGTGACATACGTACACTTTTTGTACGTTTCACTGCATGCGTTAAAGCCGTACTGCTCACGTTGCTATCGAGTCTTATAAATAACTAATAAACGAACAAATATTTGTCGTGCCCAGCCAGTAACCTAATATTTCGATGCAGCTGACGGAGCTCTTAGGGCTGCTGAAAGCCAACTGAGAGAAACATGGCGACGCACTCACGTAAGTTGAGTTGAATGTAAATTGTGAAAAGTATGATTTTTTTGGTTGCAGATTTAATTGTTGTCGTTGCATCCGTTATCGTTTTATCAGTCGGATCGAACGGTCAAGTGTTTGCGACTTCCGCTATCCGGTAAGTTACACTTAAGCTTGCTTCACTTCACTATGTGTGCACGTGCATTTATCTTTTCGTTTTTGTTTGGTCACGATATTTTGCTGATTTATAAGTACTTTGCACTTTGCAGTCGTCTATTTTCCCAGACGTTGTAGGCCAGCTAAAAATGTTTGCCTGGAAAAATGTAGTAGTCAATCGGTGGGCCACATTTAAAACATTTAAACTAAAACATTTAAGCTAAAACGTTTACTTAAAATACATTTAGGAGATTTTGCTTGCTTAATTTGTTCATATCATATAAAATAAATTAGATGTTTTTTTCACTTGAGGCGTTTATTGGCATATTTTGTTATTTCGTGTACATACGTCGCTGCGGTGCCGCAGATAATGTCTTCGGTGGCGTCAATCTCTGAATTTGGCTTTGGAGCCAGCCTTAGATGATTCAGTTTTAAAAAGTCTAAGTACCAGGACATGCAGTGTTTCCTAGCACAACGTTTAAGTATTAAACTTATTTAGTGTTTAATCAATTTTTTCTTTGTAAAATTAATTACGCCGTGCACGGGCAATGTACTTTATCCGAAATCCAGATATGTTTTCGCAGATATGTTTTTGTGGGACTAGGTCGCCAATGTTGAGCCTATTTGTATAGCGAAGACCTAAAGCTTATCATTCGCATAATTACTTTCAACGTCGAAATTACTGGCCGACTGACTAACGGACGGACGGACAGACGGACGGACAACTAACGGTAGCAGTACCGCGTTTAGCACTGCGTGGATCGCGCGGTAAAAAGAACACGGCTGTAATTAGACTGTGCTGGTGTGATGACGCTGACGTTGTTGGTGCGTGCTTTTGTATGACAGCGGGGTGCGGTTCCTGCAGATACTGCGTATGTTGCACGTCGACCGACAAGGAGGCACTTGGCGACTCCTTGGCTCCGTTGTGTACATTCACCGACAGGTAGGCCTACTCTAACGTTGCTGCTCCCTGCTTAGCGCCACGATCGTCGTTTTATTAGCCGACCATACTTATAGGTTACGATCGAACTTATAGTACGGTTGTCGTCTGTCGTCTGTCGTCCGTCACGAATACATTGTGGTTAAGCGTCAGGGCTTAGGGGAAATGTCTTTCACGTATAATTAGCCATGTGTCTTAAACTTAGGCATGCAAATTTCAGCGATTTAGAGCAGGGGAACATTTTAAAAATTGGGGTTGAATGGATGGGGTAGGAAAATGTGCGTTGTTCAATGAAAAACTGGCTATTATAGGCAAAGTTACTATAATCATTAATAGAAAGTGGCTTACGCTTTGTCAGCTGAAATAAAAATCATTGACTTTATATGACCTTGAAGTGCGGTACGCGCTATTGTGGCTAAACGTTGCGAGATAAGGCTTAGGTTGCTATTGATCACTAATACGAAATTGCATACGCTTTTTCGGATGAGATAAGAATCATCGACTTTAGGTGATCTTAAAGGTCACTGACAACCAGTACGGTCGGCTATTCTAGCGATAGCTGGGTTTTTGCACTAGATCAGTTTAGTGTCTAAAAGTATTAGCTTTGGACAAAACTTTTTGCTCTGTAACATGTGGAATTTTAGATATAGTTTAATCATGCAAGCTCAAAAGCGAAGTTCGAAGTTTTATTGTACGTTTTTTGCTGGCTGTAACAAAAAGTTCAAGCCGTTGGCACCTAGCGGAAAACTGAACGTAATGGGAGTTATGCAAATCGACTCTGTTGCACATTTTTTACTCGTTTTGTCGTCTGTCACGTTCAAATTGGTTCAATTTGTCGGAACACGTCACTTATGCAAATGTGGCACTAGCTGGCGTCTCACTAATGAAGTTACATTACGTTGGTTGAGCAAAAAAAACCGACATACGCAAAATAAGGGGACGACTGAAATCGCGAGACCTGACATCGCGAGACCATCAAAATTGTGGGGACCGACATTGCGGAACTGGACAACGTAGCACCATATAGCAAGGGTGGACATCGCGAGACATGCTGACATGGACGCCTGACTGGCTTTGTCCTCTTCCTCGCTGCTGCTGTTGACATGCGGCTGTAGGGACTACGTATGAGCGCCGAAAGCAGCGGCAGCAGCTTCTGCATTTTCTTGGTTTTTTTGGAAGACTTTTATGCACATGTCTGGTGCCGCGTTGTCAGGTCTCGCGATTTCAACCCCTCTCCCAGAATAAGCTTATGTTCGAAACTCAATTTAGTTGCTGTATTTTTTGTTTGTTTTGCTTTGGATTGTGCCAATATCAGAATGGATCAGCTTAAAACATATTATAATATTGTAGACGACAATGCTTGCGAGTTTTGTCACCTTTGTGTGAGTCTTGTATTGTCGTCGACTCGTAAGGTTCTCGTCAGACCTGTGCATAGGCTTGAATTATTCGCCCCGGCCTAGCTGGATGCGCATTGCCATTTTTCGAAATCAAAAATTCTATACCTGACAGTTTGCTAATATGACAAACTGAACTTTATTTATTTATTTATTTATTTAATATGCAATAAACACTCACGACAAACGCGCGAGAACAGTAGCGTAGAGAAACAGTCAGGCCCGTCGAGAGAGTGGAGTAGGGGGGTAAGCTACCTCGGGCCTCGCGACGTGTGGGGGCCTGCCATCGGCCAGAAATATAAAGTACGCCAAAATGTACCATTTTGAAAAGCAAAATTCAAAAACTTTCTCCCCAGAGGGGCCCCGTGAAAATGTTTGGGGGCCCCACGAAAATGTTTCCCCAGGCCCCGAAAGAGTGCAAGAATAAAACTACAAACATTACTAAGGGGAACAAAAAACACAGAAATACATGATAAACTGACTACAAATGACCAAATTAATAACAGTTGCTAAATAAAATTTTATTGATAAATGTAAAGTTATCCGCTACCTATTCAGTTAAAATGAGGCATTGGGGCGAATTAGGAAATTTTGAACATCTTGATCTCTGAGTTTAGCATTGGATTAATTTGGTCCGGCCGGACGGTTTATCTTTTTTATCTCCGGAGGGCCGTACCCTTTTGATGAAGCAATTTCTAGGCGCGGCCAATGGGGCGTCAACACGACTACACCGTATTTAGCGCAGTCGTACAAGCCTCGTATAAATCGTATTCAAATTTCAAGTCGTATACTTGTTACCAGAAATTATAGCCATTTCGATCGTCGTATCCTGATCGAATCGTACTTATGATAACGAGTCCAATGTCTGTATCAACAAGCGTCCAGGCAGATTTTAGTTGGTGCATGGCTTGGCGTCGGACTTTTGATCGTGAGGTCGTGGGTTCAACTCCCTCTCGAGTCAGTTTGCTATCAAGTGGTTACTATTTGGTTCGGTGACTGTGTGCGGACGATAAACCATCTCGGTATCTAATCAACACCAAGGTCAACTCAACTCAGTCTTTCACCTCCCCACTCAGTAAATCAAGTATTGGCCTATTTGGTTGAGTCAGGGCGGGGCACGTTCACCTGTGTCGGGCGGCAGGTATCACTGTGTGATCCCATATGGCAGATGACGCTCCGTTGCTCAGAACTTGCTCTGTGATGGGTTTCCCATAAAAAGTCATATACGACTTTTAACCTTTTAACAGTTCACTGTGACCGTATGTTGCTGCAGGAACTGATAACGACGCTGTATATCGGCTTCCTTGGTCTCATCTTTTCGTCGTACTTCGTCTATTTGGCTGAGAAAGATCTGGTGGCCGACTATGGTCGGACGGACTTCAGCAGCTACGCTGACGCGCTCTGGTGGGGCGTGGTAAGCGTCTCTCTGTCTGTAGCCTCACGACGCTGCGAACTATAAGCAACCCTTATTCTGAAACAACGTGTCTGTATCGGACTCGGTTTGCTTATGTATCTGTCTGTCCGTCCAAGCACTGCACAGTCACCCTGATACTGTTATTGACAACGTGTGTATCACGGTCCTGGAAAGTCATTTGAGTTTATTATACTCCGTTTACACGATCGAGCAAACATCAAGCAGGCCTGATGGAACCCCGCCCATGTCTCAAATGTAGGCCTAGGCTTAGCCTACAGTTGATCACGTGCTATATGGGCCTTTCAATTACAACCCGCCCGCCCTCCTAATTAGCATGCTAATTACCATAGCTCATCGAGCTAGCTGGATGAATACTAATACTACTAATACTAATCATATTTATATAGCGCCAATATGCGGAGCTACAGAAGCGCTGACATCGAGCAGACGTCGAGCAGATGTCGAGCAATTAGCACGTTTATTTTGAATACATTTGCTCGACGTTTGCTCGATGTTTGCTCGATCGTGTAAACGGGGTATTACTGGTGTACTAATATACGGCCATCCTGTAGGCCGAATTACGTGTTTGCACGTCTGTCGCTCTGTTGTTTGTCCCGTATACCCGCTTTTAACTAGAAAACAATGAAAGTACGAAAATGTAAATCGTTTGAACGTTCTCTATAGCTGAAGATATGGTGTGCCAATTTTCATTTTAAAATGTCACAACTGGTCAGGACACCGGAAAGGGAAAACCCCAACGAAATAGCGACTTATTTTACCGCGCAATCACGGCTTCTGGGGTTTAGTGTCGATACTCAGCAATACCGTATCGCGCTGTTTTGCTGCATATTATCTCGGCACTCAGCTCAGCTTCGCGTATAACTTAATCGTTTTTGTTCCTTGTGGATGAGCAATAAATGAGATGAACGGCATTACATTGCAAAAGAATGAAATATTGTGATATCCAACATTTTCACTTTTACGTTGGTCACATGGACGTTTATTGCTGGCCGTATTAAATGCTTCCCACGGAATAGAAGAGCTGAGTTAATTTAAACCACTAGTCTGCCGAGTCGAATGCAATTATTGTAATTTTAGTGAATTAATTTGGTTAACGTTGCTACTCTGTCTTCTCTATTTGTTGCTGATAGTTATGATTTTCGGATGGCAACATTACAAAAGTAGGTGATTTGTGGTGATTTTGCGTGTTCCAGATCACGGTTACGACGATAGGCTACGGAGACATTATACCGCAGTCTTGGATGGGAAAGATCGTTGCTTCCTGCTTCTCGGTTTTCGCCATTTCCTTCTTCGCACTTCCCGCGGTATGTATTTTGCAAAACGGTAAATGTTGGGTTGCTGTTAAAATGTTCATATTTACATCATGGTTAAACAAGAAATATTATTACATTGTGGCCAATCTAATGTGCTTTTCACGCGCATCATTTTATTTTGTATTCTTTTAAGAGCTTTTTCGTTTCTTTCAGCTTGTATTAGAGACCCGGCGTCTAATTGAGACCCATTTAATATTATATTAATAGTGACTGGCGTCGAGATTGTTCTTGGAAATTGTCTCCCCGCAGTTCATAAAAAAATGCCCGATTTTAAGAACAGAGAAAAAATTTCCAATAATGGTCAATGACGCTAGTCGCCATTTGTCTTTTATACCTCAACGCATGCGTGTATCTGGCAACGTTACGAAGGTAAGGCGCCTCAAAGATAATGGGGTCACGAACTTGACTTTTTGGGGTCACGTGACGTCATCGGTCACGTGACCATTTGACTCCCGGGTGTCGACTTCCTATGGGTCGTCCATAGTGACCATGCGTCTATCTTGCACCGTTACGGAGATATGGTCGTTTAAAGTTCTTCCAGGAAGGTTCTTCCAGGAACAGTGGTCGGTCGACGGTCGGTCGGTCGGTCCTCAATATTACACTGATCTCATATACTCTTCTTCGCTACGTTAGGAACGTAGAACGTGAGGAGTAAAAATATTGTGTTCTGGCTATGATTTTCGTACATCAGCTTACACATATTTTCAAAGGTCTAGTAGAATGTACACTGTGAGCCATAAAGCTCTGTCGATTTTGGCAACTTTTGCACTGCCGCATCCAGAGATGTACAATTTTTGACATTTTGTTATATATTTTTAATAGGTATTTAACCACTGGTGGTGCATAAAGATTTTAAAAAGCTGTTTTCTTACCTAAAATTTGTTGCAACACTATCATCCGAAAACTGAATCTTTAAAAAATATGTTTTTCTCTTTTATACGTATTAACCAAAATAAAAGTCATCAATGCGACGTTAATTTTGTTTTAGGACAATAAACTATTATCAATCAATCAATCAATCAATTTATTTATTTCAAACCACACGGATCCATAATAAACAGAGGACAAACGCAGGAAGGTGACAGAATATACAAACGAGATGGACAGAAACACATTTTGTTATATATTTTTATTATATATTAATATAATATTATATCAACTTAATAGGTTTTACCATAGGTTTTTTGGTCTGCCGTTGTCGCCTGTCGTCATTTGTAGGCATTGTTTAAGTGACATACGGGAGACGTATTTTGGAGCAGTGATTTTTCAGCACAGCGTTGAACGATGATGCTTCGTGAGTGCTGAAGGCAGACTTTGAAATACACACAGTAGACGTGAGATCTCGTTTGCATCTGCATTCACTCATAAACTGTGATATAACTGTTCGTGGTTTCAGGGAATTTTGGGGTCTGGGTTTGCACTCAAGGTGCAGCAGAAACAGCGACAGAAGCATTTCAACCGGCAGATTCCTGCAGCAGCGACGCTAATTCAGGTTCTCAACTGCAGCTCGCAGTCTCTGTTAGTTGTCCAAGCAGAAACCAAGCTGACGTTGTGAAGTTGTGAAGCAGTTTAGTTGGTATTTAGTTAATATAGCTGGTAGTTAGGAAATGTTTTACCAGCTTTTGTTTTTTTCTGCGTTTTTGCCTTCGAGTTATGAGCTTGTATGAGATGAACAGATAAACGGATGGGCAAGATCCGAAATGCGGCCTGTTAGGCTTAGGACGGTCGTATAAAAATCATATCGGTCGGATCGCCTAACTATGTTTTAGAGCAGAATTGTTATCAGCATCAGTTAGCAGTGCGTATATTATGATCGCAGTGATGTCGTGGCAGGAAAAAAAGGGGGGGGGGCATTGCCTATCTTAGATTTTACCATGTCGGAAAACTTCCAAGATACAAAATTTGGGCTGGGAGCCGAAATCATCCATTTTGGTAGAATTTTGCGGAAAAATTGAAATTTTGAGCAACCATAATCTCTTCAGTCGGAAATTTGCGACTTTCCGAGAGGAGATTATGGGTACTGTACGCAAAATTTCAATTTTGCGAAATCCTTCGCATGCTTTTTTGCCCTACGACGCGGGAGGGGGTGAGGGGCCTACAAGTGTGAATCTGTGAGGTGTCGGTGTTCATGCAGTGTCTGTGGCGTTGCTATGCGGCCGACCCACGCTCACAGTTCAGCGCCACGTGGTGCGTCCACGTGCGTCAGCATGCGGCCAGTCACCAGGCCGCAGGACACAACATCGTACGGTCGTTCAGTCGCGTCGCACGGCGCGCCAGCATCTCATTGGGCAGACTGGCACGCGCGTCCACGTTAAAGACCGTCACAAGCGGCGGTGGCGGCAGTCCGGACGCTCCTTCGTGCTCGTCCAACGCCGCTACAGTCTCTGCCGCTGCCGCAGGTCATGTTGATAGACGACATGCCGAGCTGGCTGATGACGTATCCGGACTGCTGCTAACTGCCGCTGAGCGTCCTGGTTTGTTCTACCACTTTGAAATACACATCATCGTCATTGTCATTTCCGCGTTTATCTATCTGTCTGGTGTTTGATAGCAGAACTACACGCAAAGTTTTAAGTGCATTTGGCTGATATTTTCAGAGAAAGTTTGACTTGGCCCATTTTAGAAATGACTATATTTTGGTGGTGATCCGGATAAGCATCTGGATACAGGATAGGATTGAACGATGTTTTAATTGTTATCGCCAGCTAGGCCAAACTTCCGCCAAACCGAATAGTGCTACTGTTACAAACTGCCACCTTCCTATGTCTTCTTATGGCAATTCTGTAATGAATTCAAGTGAGGCTCAACTCAAGACACGTTTCGAGAATTTCTATTAGCAAACACATCAGACTACTCTCAA
>Ga0056128_1007329_pt1 | contig 13927 bp, 11 predicted proteins | sample WorMetLIZISLAND2_FD_71113 | JGI IMG/M metagenome (GOLD analysis project Ga0056128, IMG submission 71113) | Marine gutless worms symbiont microbial communities from Max Planck institute for Marine Microbiology, Germany - Olavius geniculatus... ... | reverse complement strand
CTTTATTGTGTGACCACATTACCTAGCAAAACAGTTCTCAGTTCGTAAGCCCATGATCAAACAGCGATCATCCTTTGTTATTCTGCCTATATCAAACAATTTATTCTAAAAATTATTACTTGTAAACAAAGTAAATAAACACAATATGACGTAACAATGACGTCACAAGGCACTACTGCAAATACGTAAGCAAGCTTAACTATTTTACGCTACGAAATTGATATCTTTATGTGTTGCCTGTTCTCTTAGACCACTGTAGCTTTGACAGTGTTTGTTTTGCTAGGTAATGTGGTCACACAATAAAGGTGCGCTGGGTGGAAGAATTTCAAGTTTACACGCTGTACATTTCTGCTTGTAACAGTGAAAGAATGGTTAAAATCGGTGCTGAATTACTGAAGTTATCCCAAAAATAAAACTGGGTATCCGTTTTTTTGGACCACCCTGTATATAGATGGCCAGCGTGGCAGTTAGACAGGATTTGTTGATATAAATTTGCACTTAAGGTCCATGGCCACCAAGTTAAAAAGCAAATGCAGAAAGTTTTTCCCTCCCCAAGTCCCCATCCATTCCCTACCCTCTGCATTTCACCTCTTTCACTCTCTTCCCATTTCTTTTCCGTTTCTCCATTTTCTCCACGCCCCTCCCTTCCCCTTTATTCAACCTTCTTGGGCTTCCCATGGTATTTCCTCTCCTTCCCCTTAGAATTTGGTGGCAACAATTTTAATTATTTCTCAGAAAATAAACTGAATAAATTTAGTGCAGTTTAAACAGTGAAGGCAAACAAGGGTGTTCGAAAGTGGGGGTTACAAGTAATCTGCAAGCAAAGTGAGCAGAAAAAAATGGAACTCTTGTATTCATTAACTATGCCATGCATATCTTGGGCAACCAGCATCAGGCCTGTTTGCTGGGTTTAGGAGCAGGGGAAGTACCACACACGCCCCACATAAATATGACCCTGCAGAGACAATCAGGGTCTAAATGATGGCATCTCTCCCAAAGCGCTGCTTATAGAGAACTAAAATGAATTAAACTAGCAGTTCAATTCTGTTCAATATGCAGTGTCATAAGTGAGTTCAGTAGAGCTCAGTTTTCTCACTATAAACAGGGTTGTAATGGTGCTAACATTATGGAAAAGTCTCTCTAAACTCTGTTCTGAGACAACTTTGCTGAGGATATGAAAAATTTTCTCTCTCGTGTACAAAGCAAACAAAATAAACTAAACCAAACTCGATACATTCAGTGAAATGCAATGAAATTTAACAACTCAGATCAACTGAAACGATTCAAACAAAATAAACTAAACTGCCAGTTTGTTTGCTGTGCACAGTCTGTTCAGTTCAGTTCAGTGCATTTCTGTCACGATGTACACATTTTAATGCAACCGAGAAAGGCTGTAATGAACTGGAGTGAAGCTGCATACACATTACACACGTCAAACAAAAGCCGCAGAACACAGTGTCATCATCCTTATTTGTCAGTAAACACACTGCTGACAGCCATACTGTCCCGAGTGTCAGATGTTATTAATGTCAATGACACTGTCAACTAGAAAAGCACTCGGACAGCGCAGACCTCTGCCAAGCATATTGATTCGACACAACATTGTAGTCCTATTTCAAATTTCAAACTGATCCAGAATCCAGGATTCCTTCCGGATCACCCCCAAAATTGAATCACTTGTAGTTTTTCCCGACATTCCCTGAAAATTTCAGAAAAATTCTTCCATAACTTTTTGAGTTATCTTGCTAACACACAGACAGACCAACAAACTCTGGCAAAAACATAACCTTCTTGGTGGAGGTAATAAATACCCAAACCAAGGGGTTCAAGCAGCTCAGTGAACTGGGGCCCTCACCCTGAGCTACTGAGGGCTCCAAGTGGTGATGAAGCTATAACTGCTCTTACATTATAGATGCACAGCAAAATGACTGAAATCATACGCTTAGAGAAGTGGCATAATTGGGGGAGGGAACAACTGGTTTATTTGAACAGTTTTGCTTTTTTCAAAATTTATGTACCAGTTAACAAAACGGTTCTGATTTGTGGGGGGGACTTTGTCCCACAGACCTCCTGCTCACCATTTCTTAAATGTTAAAAAAGGCAGAATGGCACGGCGAACACATGACTTTGCATAGCAGAAAATGTCATCTTGAGAACATGAAACTCTTCGCCGCCTGGGCTTACAACACTGCCCGGTCTCTCTGGCTCCCCAAAACCTTTGAGCTTCAACCCTAGCAACTGACAGGCATCTAACTCACTGATGAATCAGGTCTCACTCTACAATGTGTTCGCTGTGCCATTCTGCCTTCTTCAACATTTAAGAAATGGTGTGCAAGAGGTCTGTAGGACAAAGTCCCCCCACAAATCAAAACCATTTTGTTAACTGGTACATAAATTTTGATGTTTAGGAAAGCAAAACTGTTCAAAGACACTCATACTGTCCACTGTGTGAGTAAGTCATCGTCGACGGTCACAGTGTCGGTAAACACACTGCCTACAGTCTCCGTTATACTGTCCAGCGTGGTATCAGGCACCACATCTTGCTGGGTGGGCTCCTCGGTGCTGACCACTGCGGCAGTGACGGCTGCCACCATCACTGAACAGTCTTGCAGCACATGCCTGCGCAGCTCGGAGTCATGCGTGAAGTCACTGCCGCAGCCGATGCACGTGAACCGGTCGCTGACGTGGGTTCTCATGTGTGCGTTCAGGTTGGCCAGCTGGTTGAATGTTCGTCCGCACATGCTGCAGCGGTGACAGTTTGCTGCCGATGACTGCTGTCCCTACACGCCGCATGACAACATACATCTGCTTAGCATTAGAACATTTCGCCCCCTGGACGTTTCACCCAGGGCTGCATGTCACATTAGATAACACATTCGTTCAATCGGAATGAGTTTAAGCCCCGAGGCCAGCATTTCCAAAACCAAAGCCAGTAATCTTTGCGGCCAAAACCAAGGCCAAAGCATTAGAGATCTTTTTGAGTATGCGCTATATAAATTTACACTTTACTTACTTACTTACTTACTTAAAGCCAGGCAAGTGGTCTTCAAGACCAAGGTGAAGGCCATTAAGTAAGCAAATAAATAGCATATGACAATTTTATACTGCATAAGAAGCCAGCTTAATCTATTTCAAAATGTAATGAACCACAAAAATACTAACGCCCACATAGTGTCAATGTTTCAGTATATAAACTAGAAAGCAGTCAAGAGCCCGCAGGTGCCTCCGCCAAGGCAAAGCTATTCGCCAGGTGGCGTCACCATCTTCAATTTTGCAGCGGTTCCCTTATGCCCCCTTTAACGCAATGGTAATGAAAATTTCAAAGTGATCCAGAATCCAGGATTCCTTCCGGACCACCCCCAAAATTGAACCACTGGTAGTTTGTGCCATGCCCGACATACCCTCAAAATTTCAGAAAGATCCGTCCATAACTTTTTGAGTTATCTTGCTAACAGACAGACAGACAAGACAGACAGACAAACAAACAAAGTCTGGCAAAAACATTACCTCCTTAGCGGAGGTAATCATCCAAAATGCCAAAAAAACTCATTACACGGACCACATTCATGAGGCCTACGAGTGACCAGAGGCCAAGGTAACCAGATCAAGTAAAGACCATATGGCCAACCCTCTTGAAGACATCAAGACCAAGGCCAAGGCTATGATTTTTTGTCCTCGACCTCAAAGACAGCTCAAGGACCCACCCCCAATGTTTAATAACCGAACATGTCGCAATGCAAGAATGCTCTGTATACAAACTACATCATGTCTCTGAAAAATGTGTACCATTTGTGTTATTGAATAGCTCTGTAAAACACTGGCTGATTTCAACTGTTTCTGGCATGCAACGTCGATAAGAAACAAAATGTAACTAAAATTTAGCCTACCTCACCTTAATACTGTTGCTACACTACCGTGTACAATGCAGAAGTCGTAGGTTGGGCAATAGGCATTTACACTGGGTATTGAGTAATGCATGCATAATGTTGCATGCGGAAAATTATTACAATCGACCAACATTTTATGAAGTTATTAGAAAAACATATGTTGTATGAGTTTATCGAAGGATATAAAAGTTTAAAAAAAGTTCATCACCTATAACATCACAGGTGTTGTGATCTGCATACAGTAAGGAACGACTAGTGCTATGCACAGGCACATCAGTTAGTTCAGTTTAAAGTAGTCTGCAGGTAGAGTGCAGACCAGCGATGGGTTCCAGACTCGCATTTTCAAAGCAAAGGCCAAGTTCAAAGAAAGTAATCTTCGAGGCCAAGGCCGTGACCAAAGCCAGTAGTCCTCGAGAATAAGGCCAAGGCCAGACCTTACAAGGCCAAAACCACAATTTTTGCCATCAAGGAGAGTCCACAAGGCCCCATCCCTGGCATAGACAACAATTAATAAGAATATCAGCATACATTGCCATGAGCTCTCTGCAGGTGACGTCGTAGGTTCCTCGACTGCTGGTACGTTCGGCTGCACTTCCTGCAGGTGTACAGCCGCCTGCCAATCACACCGTCACTCCCATCCCCAGCTACGAGTCCGTCTCGGTGCATGGTGTTCATGTGTTCCATGAGTCCAGCCGGTGATCCGCATGTCTCCCCACACAGTCCACATTCCAAACAGTCAGCCGCCACCTGCTCCTCGCGGACGTGCGACTGCACGTGGACCCGCACCTGCGCCACAGCAACCAGTAACACGTAAGTAAGTAAAGTGTAAATTTATATAGCGCATACTCAAAAAGATCTCTAATGCGCTGATTCAAATGCCGTAGCTCATCATCGAAAACCCCTGAAGCGTCACCTGCCATACAGAATCATACAGTGTTACCTGCCACCCAACATATGTGCACATGCCTTGCCTCAACCCCAGCCAGATAGGCTGGTACACGATTTACCTAATCCCAGAAAAATGAAAGGTGAGTTGACGTTGGTTTGGTTATGTACCGGGATGGTTTAACTGTTCACAAACAGTCACCCATACAGGTACTAACCATTTTGTGGTGTCCCGACTGCGAGTCAAACAAACAACCTTGCAATCGCAAATGTCTAACATCCTATCATTAGACCACTGAGCTAAACTAGGTGGGCGGAAACCCACATGCTTGGGCAAATCATCCACCCACTCCAAACATTTGGCTCAAATGGGTTAATCAATTATTATTTCCGTCTCGCATGAGTATTGTACTAGTGTAAACAATGAATACATTACTGTACAGTGCATGATAGTAAATTGTAATGCTTTAACTGTAAACAGACCCATCAAAAGAGGGAAGGTAAAATACCCCGGGTCCCACAGCGTATGGGGTCCTGCTGTTGCTCAAACAAAAATATATAGTACACCTGAATGTGTTATTTTAGTTTAAAAAAATCAAAAATTTTCTCCCCAGATGAGCCCCGCGAGGATGTTTCCTTGGGCCCCACTGTGGCTCTCGATGGGCCTGACTGTAAATTGTAACTGTATTTATGATGAAATACCAAACTCAGCCTGACAGTAATACAACACAGAGAACAAATAACTTTCTATATTTTTTGCAATGAAACCATGAACAGGAAATTAACTTTACATGTCTCAAAATGTGCTAAAAGTAGCCGACAGCAATGCAAAGTTTCAAAAAATTTCCTGTGAGTAACAACCCAGACTCTGCTTCAAGGTAAGTAAGCAAGTAGTCTGCATTCGTAGTGCACCATGTGTCAAAACAAACATTTGAATCATAGGCACGGAAAAGGGCACTGGATAAAAAGAGGGAGAAGAAAGTCAGAAGAAAAGAAAGGAATAGGGGAAAATCGGAAGAAGAGGAAGACAAACAGGGATCAGCCACCCACTAATTTCGGCTTAGAAGAAGAGTAAGATATCCCTTTTTCATGGATCCAGTTTGGATCCAAATCTGCCAGGATAATGCATCCTTGAATCTGGCTGAGATCCAAATCCAGTTGGATCTAAACATTCTGCATCCGATGTACCCAGACTTCAAAGCTGCACTGCACACCTGCGCCATGGTCGGAAAGCTGCGCCCACACTGGTGACATGAGAACTGCTCACGTGGGTGTGGTCCTCCGTCTGTCCCAGCATGCATCACTGCAATGTGGTGGCGAAGGCTGTTGGCGTGTGCAAACGTCTTGGGGCATTCCTAGAAATAATGACAACAATGATTTTATTGCAGTGCGTCACATACATCGTATGTACCATAATATACGTGGCGCAGACTGAAATACAACACAGGAACAGAAAAAAAGTAACCAAATACCCCATAACTAAGCAGATCACATACTAAACAGATTTTACAGTGTCGTAATTAAAATGACACCTGTAATAAATGACTCTGCAGAGTTCTTATTTACACCTTGTCCGGAAAAAAAACATCTCAGACATTTTTGATTGTAACTTAAAGAAGATTTATTAGATTTTAATAATTTTCGACATCAATGTTTCTGACACAACTTGCGATCAAATGGCTGTCTAATTTTTCTGACACCCATTGTTTCCTTCTGCACTACCTGGGGAAACAAACCAACTAAATATTGCATTTTTATCCTATATCACCTGTTAGAGTTTTCCTAGATAGTGCAGAAGCAGACACTTAATGTGGTGGGAACTAAAATAGTTATTTGATGGCAAGTAGTATCAAAAATATTTGCACCAAAAATTATTAAAATCTGTCAATCGTTCTTCAATTCAAAATCCATATAGTAGGAGTGATAGTAATGTTTAAATCACTTCACTTGGTGGAGATATGTACTCTCACAGGCGCCTTTTAGTTCTACCTGGCATAGAATGAAAGTAAATGGAAGTAATAACAGTGATAAAAGATTTCAGATGGAAGCAATCTGACAGATAAAAAAAGTAATGTTCACCATATTGTATAAGCAAAACCATAGAAAATACCAGAAATTTGGCATCAACTGCAAAAATACCTAAACAAAATTTGTATTTATCTATGGTTTAAAGACAGCATCAGTTCTACCCACAGCGGCAGTGGTGCCAACCAAAACTTACATATTCGACAGTTCCCCACAGACCAGCACGCACTGCGATCTGCCCAATGGTGAATGACCATACTGTTCTTTCATCACTTCGATTCATTCGTAATTAACAGGGTGGCCACTCTCAGTCACGATCAAATTCCCTGACTTTTCTAGACGTTTTAAGGGAACATAGACAGAGTATTGCCCCTCGCTACAGTAGCGACATGACGTCTATTGGCAACGATTTTAATTATTTTCCAGAGAATTAACTGACCAAATTTAGTACAGTTTAAACAGTAAAAACAAACAAAAGCGGCTTACTGGCACCACAAATTTAAAAGTATGGGAGTACAAGTCTGCGAGCGAAGCAAGCAGAAAAAAATGGAGTTGAACGCAAATATTCAACTAGTAATAAACGGTTTTGGGACACTTTTCCCTGACAATTCCCTGACTGTTAACATTTCCCTGACATGTTTCAAATTCCCTGACATTTCCAGGTTTCCCAGACAATTGGTCACCCTGAATTAATACTGAATTGTTAGGCATTTATTTTTTATAACGTAGTGTTAACAACGACTCATTTGTGTTCACTTACCCTATTCCTAGCATAAGTCATCGGGTGATGCAATACCACATCGTACCTCCGCGCAAAGCACGCTGGTCCGTGGGGAACCTTGTCGAAGATGATACTTTCCATAATGGAGCTAGCCTGCAGTAAAGCATCTAGAACATTTTAATGTATATATCTGCGGTTCTACCGGGCAGGCGTACGGCCGGTCTCGGACATGGGTGCGCTGGTGTGACTTGAGATAGCTGATGTGAGAGAAGCGCTGGCCGCATGTATCACACATCAGCGGTCTCTCCGCACTGTGGACAGTCAGATGTTTGTCCCGTGAGCACTCGAGTGCAAACTGCTGCCCACACACATGACAGGCGTAAGGCCGGATGCCGGCGTGATGCTTCTGATGGGCCTCCAGCTGGCTGTAATAGCGGAATTGCCGACCGCAGACCTTGCACCGGTACAGTATCACCGGGTCACCGCGCTTGCGCCGAGGCATCACAGGCTCTGCACATGATACGAGTAAAATACAGGACCAACGAATATATTCATTTAGTCATCAAACGCAACCAAAATTCTACATCTTAACGCTTTAAATTCCACCAGAAGTTGTACAGTTTTACAGGGAGCCATACAGAGCCACCAGATGAACTAAAGAGGCGATTCACAGCCGCAAGGTAGGACAACTAGCCATAAATTGTGAAGAAAGCGGCCACCGGGCCACCAACTCAGTCACATGTATGATTTCTTGGCACATCTGCTACTTACTGTGCCAAGAACCAGACCAGGAAATGATGGTTTCATTCTTCTGATGAAGACTTCCAGTGGAAGCCAAAACGTTAAGGTATAAAACAACTTTGGTCGTATTTGATAAATTTTAATCGTAAAACACAGGACGATAAACATCCAATGCACAAACCCTCAATAGGGCCTACATTATGATATGCCATAAATACAAATCTGGTCAGCGGCATGTACAACAAGGCAGGTTTTATCAAATGAATATGTAGAATAACCAGGTTACTATGCTTGCATCGTGGCATCACGCGATACACATTTACAGCATAGACATGACAGTATCAGACAGCTCCTTAAAACAGACCTTTTTAACTTCTACTGGCATAACCAGTGCATTAGACGTATCTACACTGCGTCTCAAAAAAGTATCCCCAGCATTTTTGACTGTAACTTGAAAACCAATTATCATATTTTAATAATTTTTGGTACAAATATTCCTGACACAACTTGCCATCAAATAACCATTCAGTTTCCCACCTCACCTAATGTATGTTTCTGCACTACCTAGGGAAAGCAGATCAAGTGAAATATGTGTTAAAATAAAAGAAAACCTGCTGAAAAATCCCCAACATTATCGATCGTGCCTTAAATAAAAATTAGCAGATTTTAATAATATTTAGGAGAAATTTCCGACACAACTCGCCATTAAGTAAATGTTTTAGTTTCCAACTCACCCAATGTCTGCTTTTGCACTACCTAGGGAAAGCAGAGCAAGCATAATACATGTTAAAATGAATAAAAAATGTCAATAAATTCCATCTATCCTAATTTGTCGGCCCCAACAGCAGGTCTTGCAGCAGTGTGTCTACCAGATGAAGTTTAGGAATGTTTGCAAAGTCAAGAAGTGCTAGTAGAGCCTGGATTGGTCTAGAGCAGAATATTATCGATACTGCTGTCAATGAATGGAGAAAGCGTCTCCTTGCCTGTGTTCGCATAGTGGGCCAACACTTCAAGCAATTTTACTGTAAGCAGTTGAAAAATGGACAACTGAATGAAATGTCAGCCAGCGTCAGAAATGTGAGCAAAATATGTTTTTACGTGTTACGTTAATTAAGCAGTCACATCGCATTGGATAAAAAAATGATATTTTGCTGGTTGTGCTCTTTCAAGGTAGTGCAGAAACAAACATTAGGTGAGATGGGAAACTGAATGGTCATTTGATGGCAAGTTGTGTCAGGAATATTTGTACCAAAAATTATCAAAATCTGATAACTGATTTTCAAGTTACAGTTGAAAATGTCGGGAATACTTTTTTGAGACAGTGTAGTAATTGTATGCACTACATATAAACCTATCTTTTGCTTGCTTATAATGACTATGTGGAAATCTGTTTTGTTCGAATAAACACTGAAAAAAAACCGAGTCTATGAACACAAGAGAATCTTTGTGATTACGTCTGTATCGAGCCGGTTTGACAGTAAGCTGGGATGACAATTGCTGTGAGGAACCATCTGCAGTGCTGTTGTTTGTCTCGTCTTTGCTGAATGCAAACCGAACGTACACTAGTAACAAACATACAGTCGTAATCACAATTAATTAATTAATCACAATTAATCGATAAATTCTTAACATTTTTTTGTAGTCCTGCTCAGTCAGAAAAACTAAACGAAAATTGCACAATTCAACTACCCATAATTTTTGTCTTTCATAAACAAAAATGAATCCAAAAAAGTGACAAAGATAACATCCATGAATGTATAGTTGAATAAGAAGTCTAATCATGAAGGGTTTTAAATGTAAACTGTGAAATGGCCACACATAAGGGTTCAGCATCGGTGGGTTAGCTCAGACCCTTAACACTGACTCCTCAGTTTTTGCTCACACTCATTCCACCTCACCACAGAAGAATGGCCAGACTGAGTTAACCCGCGTGGCTGGCTAAATATCAAAGTTGTTTTCCTGTCCGCATTCAAGTACTAACTGAGCCCAGCATAGAGTAAATATGTTGACCAAGACCCAACATTACCAATAAGCCACTTGCTCTAGAGTGATTCCTCCTGAAATCAAACACACTGATTATGAGCAACTGTAAAACAGACAAACAGCAAACCGGGAGCATTGTGACTGTTGGCTGCAAGCCGCTGCACGTCGGCAGCCGTCAGTTGAACAGTTACCATTGGAGGAGGTTCACTACATCTCAGGTCAACATCCTCTCCCTCAGACCAGACTTGCAAGATCTTGCCCACAACAGCCACACGCTCGGCAAACTTGTCCTCAGGACATTCTATCAGGGCGCTGGAGAGTCGGTTCACTAGTGAAGTAACACAGCCGGAACGACCCTCTGACGCTGTGTCAAACACAAGTACAGCAGTAAGATCCAGTGTACTAGAAGAGTGACTCAACATCGGAGTTCTACTGTAAGCATTAATATGTCAAGATAAACAGCTAAAGGTCAGGTACTTGCTATAGCACTGCATACATGAGTCAAAACTCAGACAACTCCAAGTGGCAGCTAATTGGCACGAGCTAATGATACCATAATGCATGAAAGAATAAAAGTAGTGTAATAAGCACCTTCAAACACCTAACGGTTAAAAGCAAGTTTTTGCTAGTTTTAATCTCTTGAGTGGCAAAACAGGTTTTTGCAGGAAAAAACACTACCTTGCTAGAAGAAATATGCCCCACCCCAATCTGCAATCACTAAGCCTTCATCCCTAGTCTGTAAGCTACGACTCATTTCCCATGCTGCTAAGTACCAAGGGTATGAGGCTAAGTTGACATAAGCATTCGAACCACAGCCAGAAAATTTACAAGACTGATAAATACAACCACTTACACATTTAAAAAACAACATAGGCTTTTACAGTATTAAAGAAAATTGCTTATTAAAAAACTTAAGCAACCTATTAACAATTAATACCATTGCTGATGTTGTGGACAAAATGATCCATGGAATAGTTTGTATCACATTCAATGGGGCTGACGTCCAATGACAGGTCAACATCTTCTTGTGAAGCACAAGTTCGGTTCATTATTTCACCAATGAAAATGAACACAGCTTGTAACTGTGGAATCAATCTAATCAAGACACAAAGAAACAGATAAAACGACATCATTAGTAGGGCCCACAGTTTTCCAAAACAAATTTTGCCAAATTCCGCGGGCTAGTTCGCAAAATTCTGCGGCTTATCGAGGCAAAATTGTTTAAATTCTGTGGCTTACCACGGCCGTCCGTTGTGAATAAACTGAGCCCTATCCTGTGCATAAACTTCAGTTATTAAAGGCTGGCATTGTGCTCAGTTATGCTAGCAACATTCAAATAAAATTATCAGTCCTTTTTTTCTTTTCAAAAGTGCAATCTGTCAAGTCGAATTGTGTTTTTATTGTGTGCCGGATTGCGATAGCTATTAGTAGAGCTCACAGTATTAGGCAGGTTAGTTTGATTCTTTCCGTGATACAGTTAGTCTATTTAGTTACAGTGTGAAGCCAAAAATCGTACTGATCATCGGTCATTTCTCTATTTCTGCGAACTTCCATGAAAGTATCAAAATTCCACAGAAAAAAGCAAATTCTGTGGCTCGGCTCAAAATACTGCGACCCACGGAAAACTGTGGGCCCTAATTATTAGGCTCCAAAAGGTTATGCCACCAAAAGTGTCATTTTTCATTCGTCAAAAAGTGCATATTTTGTCTAAAATTTTGCCAAAGATCCCGAATTTTGCTACTTTTTCACCATCGGAAATAAGGCTTTTTGTCACTGCATAACTGTAACTGCTGTTAACTTATTCTATGAAGTACTGCCAAAACAGTTTTGAGAGTTTTGGCTTCCACTTTTCGTTTCGTTTGTTATAAAATGTAAACTTTGTCAAAAATTTTGCAAAGAATCCCAAGTTTTGTCATTTTTTTGCCATCCAAAATTGAGTGTGTCTTATTATAAATAAACTCTATAGGATTTTGCCACCAAAAATGCCATTTTTTTGTTTGTCAGAAAGTGATAATTATGTAATTTTCATAAAAATAATCTAATATTTTCATCACAACTGCCAGTTTTTGTCATTTTGTCAAAAAATGAAATCCTTTGGAGTCTAAGCATTATGCTTTTTACATAGAATTTGAATCTCGAAATAACATGATGTCACGCATATTATGCTACAGCTACATTTACTACTAAGTGCATTCAGTATTTTCGTTAACACCCCAGCTATGAAACTGTCTACATGGTTTTGTAGCCTCCTTTTCATGGGTTCCAGTTCAAAATAGGATACCCTGATTTAAGCAATACGACTTACGTCAGAAGACTCACAATGATGCTTCTTACCGGTAGTTGTTTTTCACATTTTTTGTGCACATTTCGGGTTAAAGTTAGGATCAGGCTTGGGGTTAGGAATAGGGTTATCTTTAGGAGATAGGGTTGGGGTGAGGTTTGAGGTTAGGGTTAAGTCAATCTTATTTGCAGAACCGTTATTGAAAATGTAAACTGAAAATGGCTGTTGTGTGATTGTGTTGCAATTTTTTAAAATAACATACTGAAGGTTCATGAAGGCATTAAATTTTAAAATAACTGCACGGTTCACTATTAAAACATCAAAACTGAATGAAAAAATTCATTATGCGTCCGCTGAGGTACGTCATATTGCTCAAATCAAAGTATCCTATTTTGGACCGGCGCTGTTTTCATGCTCTGTCTAGTAAATTGCTCAAGACTATATTCTTGATTCTGAAACTGGAACATAGTTGTCAAACTCCCTCAGTGGTAGCCGACGGTAACAGCGGACAGTTCAACAGCAATAGCAATGAACTCCAGATACTGAATATGACGCTGTGTGCCATGGCTACCTCAGTGGAATCACGCCAACATGGAGGTTAAGCAGTTGCCACAAGACAAGCATTAGCGGATACTTCAAATGGCTTTTACAACCCTTCCTGGGTTGCTATCTAGTCTATTTATATGCACACAGGACTACATTTAACACAATTATCCTTATTTTTTGCTTTTGTTTACCTTCCCCGAAGTCCGCCATATTTGTTTACAAATATCAATTTAGGGATGGGTCGTTATCAGAATTTCAATTTCTATGCTACAACTTCGACAAGATATTGATGCCCTGTTTATAGCGAACGGGAAAAAAAGAACTTCAAGTTCAGTCCCGTTTGCAAAGTGCACTAAGCGACAGAACTGTACTAACTAAGTAAGTAAGTAATCTTTTATTAAACAACGGTCAAACGCCATTGCAAAAACAGAACATAACAGAATAATCGTTACAATATCGATAAGAAAAAAAAGAAAAAAAAAAGGGAAAAAAAAATAAAATAAAATAAAATGAAATACGGTAGAGCTACAACAGATGTACATGCAAAATCTAATACGCATCACCAAACAAATATTACAATACAAACGAACGTTTATACAAGTTATAGTGGCACTGAGGCAAAGCAAAAATACAATTGGTGGCCCTGAGTTTCATACGTAAAATCTTTTCCGGAGGTAATAGCTGGTGAATACAGTGATCCTTATTATTAACCATTTTATGAAATAGGTGCTCATCTGTCTCATGCAATAAAACAGACAAACGTCTCAAGTCACAGCTGTAGCCCCAGCGGAAAGCTTTTTTGAAAAAAGCATCAAGTTTAGCTATTAAATCATTACTAAGAAATCCGCCCCAGGCAGG
>Ga0056128_1007328_pt1 | contig 13928 bp, 7 predicted proteins | sample WorMetLIZISLAND2_FD_71113 | JGI IMG/M metagenome (GOLD analysis project Ga0056128, IMG submission 71113) | Marine gutless worms symbiont microbial communities from Max Planck institute for Marine Microbiology, Germany - Olavius geniculatus... ... | reverse complement strand
TACTTACTTATTCGCAGTAGTGCCTTGTGACGTCATTGTTACGTCATATTGTGTTTATTTACTTTGTTTACCAGTAATAATTTTTAGAATAAATCGTTTGATATGGGCAGAATAACAAAACACTGAACACCGATATTAGCAGTAGTGTTTGTTTTTCTAGGTAATGTGGTCACACAATAAAGGTGCGGTGGGCGGAAGAACTTCACGTTTACGCGCCATAAATTTCTGCTTGTAACAGTGAAAGAATGGTTGAAATCGGTGCTGAACTACCAAAGTTATCCCAAAAATAAAACTGGGTATCTGTTTTTTTTGGAACACCCTGTACGCTTATTAGGCTTGTTTTATACTGAAGGGCGCCAGTTTCCCCATTTAATAGCGGCGTTTTGAGTTAAAAAAAAATTAAGGGCAGGAGGTTGCAACTTGCCAATTTTCGACGGATGTAAAGGCAAATTTCGAAAAAAAACATAGGCCTGTAAGTGCTCAAAATTTGAATTTCCTTTTGAATTCTTGTTAACGTGGGACTTTTGCTATAGATTTTGTATTTTTGTCTTTTTGAAAATAATAGGATAGGCCTATAGTGCAAGAAGACAGACTAATTAAGGGGGAGGGGCTGAAAGGAGCGAAGCCTAGGACCCGCGAGGTGATTTAGTCCGCCACTAGCTTAATCTGACGCAGTGACGCTATACTCGATCTGTGTCTGCAGACTTGTACGTAAGCCGTCTTAATATAAATCAACGATGTTCACATTTTTTGTTGCTCGTGTTAATTCATTTGCTAATATAGGCCCGTCCTATTAAATATTTTGACTCAAGACTCTTGAGTTTTACACAGAGTAGGCTATGTTACAAAAGTTGAAGATTGTCTGTAGCTCCTAACGGTAATTGAACAACCATGTTGAAGCTTACGTACTATGGATCACTCAGCATTACAGGTGCCGCCGACACACAGGTGAACGCGCCCCGCCTTAACCCAAGTCAGACAGACCGGTATTCGATTTACCTTCGTACTGTATCTGCAAAGAAATGGAAGGCCGAGTTGACTATGGCAGTGTGGGTAGAAATTCGTAGCAACGTCACGTGGCCTATGTTCCGGCGGCTCTGCTAAAAGTCATGATTTTTCTATTTTTTTCAAAAGTAATGCGTCTCATTATTCCTGGTTATCAGCTGCAAAATTCCCGTATAAACGTGCTTACGAATTAAACTATATAAGTACGTTAACAACAAAACATAAAGCTCAGCTGTCGCTAAGATGCAGCCGGCGGACCGTACCTCCTACATCCAAAAGCCGACGTCCGACTTCCGATCACGGATAGAAAGCAATTTCCGAGAGTTAGTAAAGTCCCACACACGCCATGATAATTGGCGACGATGCTAGATCGAACCATACAATCAACCGTAAGATACGGTACGGTAATTTGGCGTACATAGGCCTATACTGCAGGCAGCAACTTTGTATTCAAAATTGTGGCCAAACTGCTGCAGATGGAGACATGGTTACTACTGACAGTCTATAGGAACTCGTCATCGCTCTATCCAACATCTATCTATTCGATCCTTTCGCCGTAGGCCTACCGTTTAGCCACAAAACTGCACGATTGGCTTGGCAGAGTGCATAATGACCTTTGAGGTAAATCCAAGGTCAATAATTTTGTTGTCATCTAAATAAGTTTATGTGACTTCTTGTCAGCGATCATTAACAACCTTGGCTTTATCTTTCGCTGTTTCTGAGGTACGGTGTCTTATTCATTGAAAAATGACGTTTTCTACACCATCTTTGTTCAAAGCCAATTTTAAACATGTGCACTTTTGCACTAAATCGCTGAAATTTTGCACGAAAATGCATCACACAGGACTAATTAATCGTGCAATAAGTTTAACGGCAGAACCTATCGTTTAGCCACACTATCTGCGTTACAGGCTACAGCCGGGCGACAACGTACAGAAAATAACGAAACCTCTTACCGTTACGTTACTTCACTTTTATGTTTATTTTCAAGTTCAATCCTTAGTCGCGTTTTCTGTAATGCGTGTGACTGCGTGTAATTCCATTTCCGTGTAGGTAAAATTCAGAGTAAAAGACAAACGTGACGCAAAATGCAGTTGTTGTTTTATCACACGTCATTTATTTATTTCTTTGTTAGCGTACTGAGCAACTATGCATGTTGCTTATCTCAGATAAATAGAGTTGTGAGCTTAACAAAATCGTTGGTTTGGGGTCCCGGCTTGGATGTAAACATCGTCTTGCCCGTGCGATACTTCTTCATTCAGCCGGTTGACAGCGAAGGCTACAAGTATGTTTCATTCAGTGTAATCTGTTTCGAAAGTTACAGTGCAGAGAACTAGCGAATTTAATGGAGGCTTCTAGTTTTGCACCATGGAGCGTTAGCCTAACGCAATCACAACCGTTCACGAGTATGGTTTAGGGTTAGGGTTGGGGTTAGGATCATAACTTGCTATAGGAGCCATAACTTAGTGCAAGTTTTGTCTGGTCAGGCCTGCCAAGTCACTTGCACTGAATGGGTGGGTCCGCATTTTAACCTTGTCACCCACTCACGTGCCAACAATGAGTGTGTGTGTCCTATTTTGGTCTGATTTGCTTTTATTGCTTAAGCTGCACTGCATTTGTTTAGTTGAAATTGTTGCCACAAGGTGTCATATTTTAAGGCAAAAAGGCACCATAATTGATTTTGGCTGGGACTCCACCCAAACCCTGCTGCAGGAGTACATCACACTCTCCCACACTCCCTAGTTAGATTTTAGGGGGCTTACTTTTAAGGCAAGGGAGGGAAGGGTAAGAAAAGGCAAGGGATTGAAGGGGAGGGGAAAGTAAGGGGAGAGAGGAATGGAAGGGGAGAGGAGGGAAGGGAGGAGAGAGAGAGAAGAAAGGAGAGCCACAATAGCACTCCTTTGTCACAGTTTTTTAATGGACACTATCATGGCATTGTAAGATGTTTCACAGTAGACTTCAGCATCAGTGACTGATGGCCTAGTCATGTATCATATGTTTGTGTGTTTTAGCTTTACTGAGTCGATCGGCAACAACGTTTTCACAGTACAGGTTAACGAGGCAGCAAATGGTTTACGAACTCGAACACAGATTCAAATTCTTGATCGGCATGATGGATCATATTTGATTCGATACAAGTTAATGCAGGGGTATCATGATGTTGTTATCAATGTGCTCTATAATGGTCGGCACATCGGTGATTCTGCATATAATCTTTCAGGTATTTTGAGCTTCCAGCATTCTGATTGTTGCAATGTACAGATTTGGCCATAAAAAACCATCCCCCTACATGTCAGCTAATTATGTCTCCAAAAAGTAATGTACATTTAAAGTGAATAATGCACGTTAAAATATAATCAGTTTGGAGTAACATGTGTAAATTTTGTGCAAATATTTTTGAATAATTTGTAATGGGATAAAATAAATGAAAGCAACCCAACTCTACAGGAAACACAATGGGGCAAACGGTGTAACGTCACCGGGTGAAGTTAACGGTCGAGTTTCTGCAGCAGAACGTACCCAACTTCATCGAGCCTTCTGTCTGGTTGCCAAATGGTTCGGACATAAACTTGATTATGCTGTCTGGGGTGCTCTGCAGCAAGATGTGTTCAGAGTTCCGATTGTGGGTTTGGAGGATCTCAAAGACAGAGTGCATACATGCTGGACCAGTCTCGATCAACAACTCATCAACAAAGCCATTCATCAGTGACCTAGACTGAAAACTGTAGTTAAAGTTCACAGAAGGCACATTGAACAGTTGTTTATTTGACTGTCTTGTTGTTGTATGAAGTTTTTGCTGTTTTACTTAGACATATACACAAGCATGTATTTTCATCTGTGTTTCATTATTGTGATATAATACAGTTGGGGCGCTTTGATTCTGTTGTATTGTTTGTTAATAACATTTTGACATACTCATTAGGTTTTGACATCAATATTTGCAGAACACACTAGCAATGTATATGGTTGTCATTTTGTTCACATAAACAAATGCAGTAGCATTTTAAGCAGAATAATATAGGGGACAGTTTTTTATGGCTTCGCTGTGTAGATATTATTATTATTTTTATACTTCTGGTAGTAATAATAATAATTATTATTATTATTTTAATTGTATACAAGTTACTTCCAGAAAGCAGAATATAGCAAACATATCTGTTATAAAACAAGAGTACTAAAGTAGTCTAACCTGCATAGTTGCTGAATAATCAGTTTGATATCAGCTCATGTGTAAGATGATGGCAAAAGAAAACATTGTCATGCAGTATAACGCACTGCTGTAAAAGACTAATAACTGTTCGCGGTTATTAGTTGTTTTTTTGTCAAGTGGCATCCCATAAAAACTTATCTAACTACTTTGCAGGCAATACATCTGACAATATGTCATGTTTATATAATTGTGTTTGCATAAAGTAGTAGATGTTTTTTACTTATGAAACCCATTTCTGATGTATTTAATGAAAAATATACTATAGCAATAAAATTTATATGTTGCAGATGTGGAATAATTTTGTAATGCACTGTAGCATCAAAATTAGTACCAAAGAGAAATTTTCAAATAGCATTGAAAAGTGTCGAAAGAGAGATTCTGAAGGCTAATTTATATTATCTTTGTGAGTTAGTATTTTTTTCTATGGATTTCTGTTGATCGAATGAGTTATTATTAATTATTGAAAGAGGTTTTATCTTGTTTAATGTCAGGTGGCGTATACAACGAGATGTGCTACTGCCCGCTGCCCTCCCTGTCCGAGTGGCTCTTTGCAATGAAGTGTCCGGTGGGCTACGAACAGATCACCCGTGATCTTTCGCAATTTGGCAAGATTGACATGGGCAGGGTTGCTGCAGAGGCCATGGACAGATTCAGTTCCCACGGTGCTCACAGCTTGTGCCATTATGTCATCAAGGACAATAAGGTTTGTCGACAGTTACATTTTATGAACAGTTGTTTAGGTTTTTTTGTCATGATCTTCAAGTCGCTGTCCGAAATAATTATCTCCACCAAGTGTGAATGGAGTGAACATTGGAGGAGATTATGAGATTGGTTGTTCTGTTAGTGTGTGTGTTTCTGTCGTTGTGTCTGTGTGTGTGTCTGTGTACCCCATGACTAATAATAATAGCAATGACGTCATTTCACCAACAGCAAGCAGCAGTGCCGGCTGTTACATTATCCTCCCTCCCCTGCAGCAAAGTGGCTCTTCCTTCTGCCTCCCCTTTCCTTGTGTTTGCATCACTTTACTTGGCAGAGATATGCAGTTTGCACTGTCACGAATGCCTTCTAGTTTAAGGATGTTTTTGATAGTACTTGTATAGGCTGTTTTCAGTTGCTGTGTATTTTATTATTACACCACATATTTTATTATAAACATAATTGTTAATCAGCCTCATTAAATTGAATTTTTTCAGAGTGCTTGTGTTTATTCAGTCATCTCGTCAATTTTTCTGTATTGTCACAAAAATGGGCTGACAGATTAGCGCGCTTTGATAGGTGTATAGACGAACTCAGGGTCAGCACGTTGGCTTCAAGATGTTTACGGATGACTTTCTACGCTCATTGACTCGCAAGGTTAGCGGCTGTGCATTCTAGCTTTAACTGCAGCTGTAGCTTACCTTCTTGCCAGTCAGATTGCTTGCTCGTCATCAGCAATTTTGCATCTTTGCATGAATTTTAGTTGTAGCCCAGGTTGTGCAGTAATATAGTGCCAGAGGGTATTAACCAGTGAGTGACAGCATTGTCTATCTTTTTTTTCTACCTGTGCCACGTTATAAATTTATGGATCACCCTTTTTAACTCTGCGTGACAGGTGGCTGGCTGGATGACCGAGATCAACAATGATCTTCTGTGAATGAATCAGGGCTTTGGATGCTATACCCAGTGCATTTCAGCTGCTCGAGACTCTGTGGAAAATTGGTTAAATACGATGTACAAGAGTCATTCAAAAAGTACAGTGTGTAACTAAAACATGCATATGTTTTATTTTGTTATTTTCAACATCATTGCAGGAAATTTTAAAGTTTTTAGCTGTTTTAGACTGTATTATCATTGCTGTTGTTTGCTATGCTTTTGTTAGACATTATCTCAATGTATTTTTCATTATGCTGAAAAGTAAAAATGATCGTACGGTAACTGATTGTAGGTAAGACTGCCTGACATGGAGTTTGTGAGTAACCTCGGTGACTGGCCGTTAGAGTTTAAGCCTGTGACTGAGAACCCACTGCCGATACTGTCTTGGTGTGGCTCGGACGAAACGCGAGACATCGTAATGCCAACCTATGACATCACAGAGTCCACGCTGGAAACTCTCGGCCGGTAATGTTCCCAATTATATACTAGAGCTTTGTATTGTTTTATTTACTATTTTTTTGGTGCCCACGGTACTCAGTACCCGAGGGCTGAAATATTAAACTACAGAAATTATGTCTGGAATGATCACGATGCGGACTTAGAAATTGTGAACATGTTAGTTAGGCAAGCTGCATTTAAGCGTTGGATGGCGATTGACAAACACTCGAATAGGAACACAGTTTTATGGGGTCCGTCATCACTTCGGTCAAACGCATTATGGTTTGTGCCAGGAACTCCAGGGTGCTAAGTGTTTCCAGTGCCACTGAGTGAACAGTATTTTGTACTATTTTTCTATTTTATTTCATTTTATTTTATTTACCACAGCTGCTGCAATTTAGTCAGTTAACTTTCAAAGAATTATACGTTGACTTGATTGACTTGAAGTAATTTTTGTAATCGATCAAGAACTAAGAACTATGTATTACTACAGCTATTACTACTACACTACAGCTCTGTTGTTGTTGTTGTTGTTGTATCACTAGTGTGTCACTAGACATGATGTCTGTTCAATCGCACACTGGACCACCATGGCACAACAAGTCATCCCTTGCATTCTGGCGGGGTCGAGACTCGAGACAGGAGAGGCTGCACCTGGTGCGAATGTCACTGAAACATCCTGACATCATCGATGCAAGGCTGACTCGAATGTTTTTCTTCAAACATACACCGGACCTTGGACAAACTGTCGACCACATCTCCTTTTTTGATTTCTTCAAGGTCTGTATGTTTTCTACAGGAACAATTACTACAACTACTACTGCTACAGTGACACACACTATAACTACTACTACTAATACTAGTCTTCTGTGCTGACTCGAATGTTCTTCTTTAAGCACACACCAGACCTCGTCCAAACTGTCATCCACATCTCTTTCTTTGTCTTTTTTAAGGTAAATTGTTTCGTCTATCACAAATAATACCAATACAAATTACAATTAGATTGTCAAGCCTTGCCGCAAGGCTAAATCTGTTTGCACTTACTTACTTACTGATCTCTCAGTGAAAAAGTATTCAAAAATCTGGTCATGTGATTTTGACTTTTGTGGTTGTTGAGATACATGTTAGTGCAAAATTTTATGAAGTTAAGTATGGCGGTTTATGGTTTATGGGTTTATATTGTGTTAACAGAGGAAAAACCAAAGGTAAATATTTATTTAAAAATTAGCGACGATGCTGAAAACAATACTGTACCATGGATTAAATTAGATTAGATTAGATACAGTGCTGTACTACTACTACTACTACTACTACTACTGCTACTACTGCTACTGCTACTGCTGCTACTACTACTGCTACTGCTACTGCTACTGCTACTGCTACTGCTACTACTCCTGCTACTGCTACTACTGCTACTACTGCTACCACTACTCCTGCTACTGCTGCTGCTACTACTGCTACTACTACTGCTACTGCTACCACTACTCCTGCTGCTGCTGCTGCTGCTGCTGCTACTACTACTACTACTACTGCTACTGCTACTGCTACTGCTGCTGCTACTACTACTGCTACTGCTACCACTACTCCTGCTACTGCTGCTGCTACCACTACTCCTGCTACTGCTACTGCTACTGCTACTACTGCTACTACTACTGCTACTGCTACCACTACTCCTGCTGCTGCTACTGCTGCTACTACTACTACTACTGCTACTGCTACCACTACTCCTGCTGCTGCTGCTGCTGCTGCTACTACTACTACTACTACTGCTACTGCTACTGCTACTACTACTGCTACCACTACTCCTGCTGCTGCTACCACTACTCCTGCTGCTGCTGCTGCTACTACTACTACTACTGCTACCACTACTCCTGCTGCTGCTGCTGTTGCTGCTACCACTACTCCTGCTGCTGCTGCTGCTGCTGCTACTACTACTACTACTGCTACTGCTACCACTACTCCTGCTGCTGCTGCTGCTGCTACTACTACTACTACTGCTACTGCTACTGCTACTACTGCTACTGCTACTACACTGTTGTAATAATAGTAGTTGTTTTAGTACCAGCAACAGCTGAACATTAATGACATTGACGGCCATAATGGTGTTTCTACTACAAACTACTATTAACACTAGAACTACTACTACATTGTAGTAGTTGTAGTAGTATTTGTTGTTGTTGTATTTGTTTCTGTTGTTAGCACAAGTACCAGCTGAACATTGATGGCACGGTGGCAGCGTACCGGCTTCCTTACCTCCTAGCTGGTGACTCAGTGGTACTAAAGCAGGACTCCAAATACTACGAGTTTTTCTACAAGCAGCTGCGGCCATACATGCATTACATCCCAGTGAAAGCTGATCTCAGTGACCTGCTTGATCGCATTCGGTGGGCTAAGCAGCACGATGCACAGGTTCAACTTTGTTCTTAACAATTACTTAGAACATAAGCAATTTGCGGAACTTAAATTTTGGTGGTAAGTTTGTGCCTAAACCCAGCGGTGGCACTGGCTAAAAAAGTGGGCAGGGCAGGAAGTATTTTTCTGTCAGACAGCTACAAATTTGCAGCAAAGGAAATGGGTGCTCAAAATTCTAATTTTGCCTCGATATGTGCCCAAAATTGGGGTTTTCAGCCTCAAATGTTGCAATTTTGGGCAAGAATTATCCGACAAGATTTCCAACTATTTTCCGATAGTCAGAAATTCAGAGGAACAATTACCTGTTGGCCCGCTAGTTTTTTGGCTGTCGGAAAATGCAAATAAATTCCCTGCCACCTTCCCCCTGCCTGTGCCAAGACACTGCTAATTGAAGTCCCCTTGCCTTTGATCAGTCTGGAACAGGCAACATTGCATAGAAATAGCCAATAACCTTACCACCAGATGTAATTTTCGAGCTTGAAATGCACAAAATGTACTTGCAACCGGAGTAAAGCCTCAGACACTACTGGGGAAGCACTCCCTTAGGCCCCTAGCAGCCTATGGACTGGAGTCAAACTTTTTTTGAAATAGTCTGGTTATGGACAGCCTGCAGTTCTTTTGAATTGAACAGACTTGTTGTTTTTTACTGTTGTCGGATTTGTAATAATGTGCATTTTGTGCAGTTTCGGTGTAAAAGATATGTGTTTTAAGGTACTGGTTATTGTTTTGTTTCATTAGCTTTGCATCTACTGGGTTAGCAAATTGTGCGGTTGATACAAAAATGTCATCGCAGTAAATTAAAACGCTGTTTGTTTGCCTTTTACACAAAGTGCAAAAATTTGGTAATGACTGAGGGCTTTTGTGCATGTTTCTGGCTGCTTGCAGGTGCAGCAGATTGCAAGGAATGCACAGAATTTTGCACGGGACAGTCTGATGCCGAAGGACATCTATTGCTACTATGGCAAGTTGTTTGAGGTAATCAGCTTACGGGCTACGAGGTGACAGCCTCGTGTGGCTGATTGGGGCGGTGGTATGTCTGCTAGCTGCAAACTGTGGGTCCAGTTGTTCGTTGATGCGGGCAATGGATGGCCGCATAATGCACTGCGGTATCATTAGCTCATGCCAATCAGCTGCCACTTCCAAGATTGTAAAGCGCTTCTGGTCTTGAGTCCATCTCATGTAAGAAGTGCTATAGCAAGTTCTTGACTTTACCTAAGTTACCTTTACTGTTACTACTGTTCACATAACTGTTCACTTTAAAATAATTTGCATTTGTACCTATTTGGTCTAAGTCAGTTGACTTAGACCAAAACTTCGGTCTTAAGTACTTACTTAGACCAAACTTTCAAAATCACTTCACTTTTTGACTTAAAGGCCAAGTCGCACAAAAAAATGATATTGGCTAAATATGTGTAGAATGTAATGCTAATTAATAAAACGTTGATCAGTTAAAATGAAAACATTACATTACATAAATTTCAATACAAAATAATGTTGTGCAGACAAAATCATGTCGTCACATACTACGCTTTGTTTATAGCATGTATTGTAGCATGTGAGAAAGTGTCACGCCATGAGCTGGCCATAGCGTCGAGGCAGTGCGTGCTCAGAGAGGAGAACTCGCTTGCATTCTGGAGGTGAAAGTCGGAATCTGTCGGCGATTGGTGCAACGGAAAGGGCATACAGTCGGCCTACTTTCAGTATGTCAGCGACTTCTCGAAATGCAAGCAGTCTTTTCGCTCGCTACTGTGCTCCATCGATGCTGCTAGCGCTCAAATTCTGAACACTACATTGATGATAATAGTTGTTTGTGACGTCACAGTTTCGTCACGTTTGTCCACCTTAAACTTTATTTTTACAGTATAAAGATAACGCTGGCAACAGCAAGATTAATAAATATTGACAAAGTAACATTTGATTAAGCCAATTAGTTCTTTATAACAGTTGCGTAAACTGATGCGACTTGGCATTTAAGTGTGTACTTATACCAAAGTTTAGGCTTAGCAAAAGGCTAAGTCAAAAAGTGAAGTCACCCATTGTATCTACTTTGTCATGTTTTTATTGATGCGACTTTAATTGAAATTTTATGGATTAAAAGTCTGATACTCATTACAAGTTAAAATGCTTTAACTATTGATCGTGTGATACTTTGATAATTTCCGTAACTCTAATATTTATTAAATGGTTTGTTGCATGTTACTGATAACAGTGATAAGTGAGTGATATGAGAACAGTGCCACTGGCATTCGGCAGGTTTGTCTCAAGACCACGTCATCTGTTCACAGTTTCCACCATAGTCATTATATAAGTCTGAAAGACTTTCAAGGACCAACCCTGTTTTAAGTACTTTCAAGGCCTTGGTTGGTGGCATGGTGTAGCAGTAACGCGTTTCATCCGATCAACGAAGTTACTCTACTCTGGGCCGAGTTAGTACTGCAATGGGTACTTAATAATGGAATAATGGGTAATTACTTAATATGGGTAAGTAATGCCTGCGGGCAGGTAAAACATCTTGGTATGTAACCAGCTGCCTAGGTCAACTCAGCCTTCCATCCCTTTGGGGTAGGTAAATCGAGTACCAGCCTATCTGGCTGGGGTTAAGGCAGGGTACATTCACCTGTGTCGGGTGGCAGATAACATTGTGTGATCCCATACGGCAGGTGACGCTCCATAGCTTTGAGATGGGCTTCCCATTAAGAGCTATATCACCACCTTTAACCTTTTAACCTTCAAAAAATTCCAGAACTTTCAAGGATGCGTGGGAACCCTGTCTGTTATGTGGCCGAATGTGTGATTGGTATAACTACGAGAGCAAATGTGTTACTGACCGTTGCAGGAGTACTCAAAGAAGCTAGTCAAACCAGTGACAGTTCACCCGGACATGGAGTTAGTGGAGCAACCAGAACCTCAGATACACGCTCCGTGTACGTGTGAACGACCCAACGCTACTACCAGGGCAAGTATAAGTCACCTTATTACTACTAACTACTGCTAATATAGCTGCTGCTGCCCTGCCATAACAGACAGGCGTAACAGACTCAGTTTACCTGGCATGGAGGGATGGAAGGCTGAGTTGATATAAGTGGTCGGTCATATACCATGATGGTTCACCTTTATGAATAAGTGCAATTCACATGAAGTGGTCTTTTGTAATATTTAAAATGACAGATTGACATTTTTTTCTGTAACAGAGGAAAAAAAATAAAATTTGTACCTTGGTGTGGTAAACTACAGCAATTGTCATGTGTTGTGTGTACAGCATGAAGATCTGTGACACAGGGTAACACTGAGACATAGGAGTAAACTTTGTTGCGACTGGCTTTCGCTCCGCCAGAACCCTTAACCCTAATACTAGCCATGTGGATGGAATTTGATCATCTCCAACCCTACCTACTCAACTATCTGTAATCCTACCAGTCTCCGGTCTGAGACCATTGGTCTTACGACGAAACTGGTCTTGTTCTCTGGTCTTTGGTTTCTTAGCTTCAGTCTTGGTCTTAACATTTTGGTTTTGCTTTCAACACTGAGTGCTCGCTGCAGTGCAAAGAGGTGGACAAATAAAGTATGTTCAACACACTATTGGACTGTTAGCGAATCTTGCCGATTTACCTGTTTGCCTTGCCTCACCTTTAGCCATCCTCGATCCGTGAATCGCTGTCCTCCCTGAAGATCTTTTGACTACTTTCCAGATAGGCTCTTCAAGCTTCAGTCCCATCCATGAAGTGACACTATCTATCCCCTGTTCTTGGCCTTCCTCTCTTCCTGTTACCGGGCAAGGTCCCTTCGATGATACCCTTTTCGAGAGATTTGTATTCGCCTCTCATGATATGACTGAAGTATTTCAACTTTCTGCTTTTCACATATGCTACTAAACTTCTGTTGACCTCTGTCTTACCTGTTTACTTGCTGTTAATTATTAAACATTCTAATCTAAAACTTTGCTGCTGCTCGAGCAGTCTTGGTCTTGGTCTGATAATTTTGCTCTTGATGTTTGGTTTTAACATTTCGGTCTGGTATCCACCACTAAACCCTACTAATCCTAATCCTAACACTAACCTAATCCTTAATCATGGCTGTGGCGAATGTTACCTGTTGAGTTACTTTGAAGTATTACTACAGGGTGGGTCAATAAAAAACGTGCCGCTTTACTTTTGTCCATGTCTTTGCCAATTATTAACCGATTTTCAAAATTCTTTCACTGTCACACTTTGCGGACAATTTGCAATAATGAGATTATTATACATCCCACCACACCTTAGACAAGTGTCTACACTACCTTGTGAAATATAAACGAAATATAAATGTATAATAATAATAACAAATATTTAAGGAAATGAAGAAAAACACTTCAGACCAACATAGTAGTCAATGACCTGTATGACAATACAGATTTTTGCGATCTTCGGCTGCAGCGCACACTCCAAGAATAAACTGTAACGAAATGGCTGTAGATAGACTGACAGTTTGCAAACAGGCGCTGCTATAGGCTTTCACACGTTTCGTCAGCATTAGCTCAAATTTCTTGTTTTTTTTACATTTATACTTCTCAAAGTAGAGTAGAGACGCATTTACGGTGTGGTGGGATATGTAATAATCACCTTATTGCAAATTGTCCGCAGAGTGTGCCAGTGAAAGAATTTTGAAAATTGGTCAATAGTTGGCGAAAACATGGACAAAAAGTATAGTGGCACGTTTTTTATTGGCCCACAGTGTATATGTCTATCATAATCTCTAGCTACAGTTGCTCATATTATGGTGTGCTGTGCATTATTTTGCATTTGTTTCAACGGTATTTTATCTCAGCAACTTGGGACCACCGTTTACAGCTGTAAAGATCTGCATTTTCACATGGTATAGTAGTCGTTCCTTACATGAAAACATTTTTTTGTAAAACTGAGTTATTTGTGGAATAAAATCCAAGTGCCTTCCACGACTGTTTATTGTGTGCTCATATATTATACTTGTTATTGTGTCATTGTGTGGTATTATTCAGAATTGTAGTACTCGAGTCCGAACTTGGACTCGAGTCCGCACTTAAGTCCGTTTTTGCTGGACTTGGACTTGGACTTGGGCTCTAAGGACTCCGACTTGGACTTGGACTTGAAAGCTATGGACTTGGACTTGGACTTGGAGGCTCTGCCAGCAAGTCCTTTTTCAAGTCCTTTGATGAACCACCACCAAAGAGGCAGAAGTTGTTCGCAAACTACATGCACACCAGAGAACACCACAG
>Ga0056128_1007326_pt1 | contig 13931 bp, 9 predicted proteins | sample WorMetLIZISLAND2_FD_71113 | JGI IMG/M metagenome (GOLD analysis project Ga0056128, IMG submission 71113) | Marine gutless worms symbiont microbial communities from Max Planck institute for Marine Microbiology, Germany - Olavius geniculatus... ... | reverse complement strand
ACATTGGGCTACTCAACTCCGAGGATAAGTGCATTAGGCCTATCGCAAATAAAGATGAAGAAAAGAAAAAAAACGCACTGATTAGGGTTAGGCCTATGGTTACGAAATCGTTTAACCATTTACTTAATGAATTCAATTCTTTAAACACTATGCTAAGGAAAATTAAAAGGCATGTATCTTTAACGAGGACGTCCACATGATAAATTTTTTCAGTTGGTTTGGCGGTGGCTAAGAGGCCGTCGTCGACCGCCTCGCCCGTCGTGTTACGTTAAATACAATAACGTACTGCTACCTGTTAATGCGGTCAAATTTAATATTGGTCATCTTTGCTTGCTTTGTCGTCCTCACAAGGGCTTTGCACTGCTAGGGAAATGAGTCCGTAGACACCCTGTAGCTTCAACTTCGCGTACGTCACTGGACGCACGGCATGGGGTTCCGTGAGTGACCTCCACGCTTGTTCAGGGTTCCGCAGCAACAAAAAGGTTGAAAAACACTGATCTATGGTCTAAAATTTTATTTCACTAGCGGAGCGAGCGAAATTGTATGCCTACAAACACTGAAGATACAGGCCTACCTTAGAAACTTAGGCGTATCCTACAGTTTGTGGTGTAGTGTGGTCACAAGTCATTACGTGGTATGAGGGCCCTGCAGGTGAGTCACCGCCAAAGGCCCCGCCCCTACTGTCAGTTGCTACCCTGCTTCGATGGTGAACTTATATCTGGTTTGCCGATGACAAATTCTAAAAGTTTTACAGTTGCAGCCACAAAAAACGCCGAAAAAGATCGCATTTACGTGTCTGTGGGGATAGCTGGACTTTTGCATGTTCAAGCATGACAGTGCACCAACACACAGAGCTTGTGAGATTATTGAGTTTCTGGCTTGAAAGACACCTGATTTCAGCCCCGATGTTGCTTTCTACTGATACAATGAACATTTTTTCATCAGCAAACTAGATTAAGTTCACCATCAAAGCAAGCTTATACTCACGACACATTATGACGTCAGCATTACGTCACGACTAGCAAATAATATTTAACCAACAGCCATATTTTGTTAAAATACACTGAGTCTCAAAAAACATCCCCAACATGTTTGACTGTAACTTAGAAACCAATCATCAGATTTTGATAATTTTTGATACGAATATTTCTGATGTGACACAACTTGCCATCAAACAACAGTTCAGTTTCCCACCTCACCCAATGTATGCTTCTGCACCACCTACGGAAAGCAGATCAAGCGAAATATGTGTTGAAATAAACAGAAAACCTGAAAAAACATCCCCGTCATTATCGACTGTAACTTGAAGAATGATTAGCAGATTTTAATAATTTTTGGTAGAATCATTTCCGACACAACTGGCCATTAAATAAGCGTTTTAGTTTCCACTTCACCCAACGTCTGCTTTTGCACTACCTGGGGAAAGCAGACCAAGCATAATGCGTGTTAAAATGAACTGAAAAAACGTCAATAAGTTCCATCTATCCTAATCTGTGGGTCCCAACAGCCGGTCTATTACAAGGTTTGACTGTCATGCAGCAGTGTGTCTACCAGACGAAGTTTAGGAATGTTGTGAAATCAAGAAGCGACTGGTACAGCCTGGATTGGTCTGGAGCAGAACATTATCGATACTGCTGTCAAAGAATGGAGAAAGCATCTCATTGTCTGTGTTGACATAGTGGGCCAACACTTCAAGCAATTTTACTGCAGACAGTTAAAAAATGAACAACTGGATAAAATGTCAGCCAAAGTGTCAGAAATGTGAACTAAATGTGTTTTACGCATTATGTTAATTAAGCAATCATATCGCATTGGATAAGAAAAGTGATATTTCGCTGGTTGTGTTTTCCCCAGGCAGTGCAGAAACAAATGTTTGGTGAGGTGGGAAACTGATTAATCATTTGATCGCAAGTTGTGTCGAAAATATTCGTACAATAAATTATCAAAATCTGATAATAGCTTTTCAAGTTACAGTTGAAAATGTTGGCGATGTTTTTTTGAGACACAGTGTATTCTGAATTAGCATTTCTTCAACTACAACGGGTAAGAATTTCGTGTAAACTGATTGTCATCCAAGTGAATTATGAAAAAGGAGCTATTTTTTATAAAACACTGTGTAGCTAAGCAATCACTTGCTACTTACATGGTTTTGACGCTACGTGTCAAATGACAAAAGTAAAATCTGCCACAACAAAGTTCTGCTCCTATAGTTCCTACAGGTTCACTTATGAAGAGCAGAAAAACTAGCTAATGAAATAAAAATATAAACTGAACAGCTTAAGCAAGAATTAAACATGATCTTGGCAGCAGCAGCAGCAGTTTCATTCTGTAACTTGTTCGACTCATCCTCCGAAACAAAGTGACAGGACTGTAAAAGGTAAAGGTAAAGGTCGTCAATTTGTATAGAGCAGTGATTTTCAACTGGGGTTCCGTGGAACCCTAGGATTCCGCGAACACCTGCCAAGGGTTCTGCAGCTCATCAGTAAAAAAATTAAAATAACCTAGCGTGCGAAATTATTTCAGAACAAGCTATAGAAGTATTACACACCGAATGCTTAGTTCCAAATTAGCGCTTCTAGCCGTCTACTTTGCATACGGTATTGAATATTTTTCTTGTTGTTAACAATGTTAGAATATTTGCATTGAACACCGAACACTAACTTATTAATGCTAGTGTTAAGGAATCGTGTGTCCATTTATTGAAAGACCTTCATTTCATGAAACATTCTGCTTGAAAAATATAAAAGCTTCGCCCATTAGCGCCACTGGCTGGGGTGTCCATACCCCTGTGCTGTCCGATGGCGTAAAAAAGTAAAAGATCCAATGATAATTTTTGGGCCATTGGCGACCGCCTCGTAAAGCGTTTTTGGTTTCGAGTGAAATAAAAATGTTAAATAATATTATATAATACGGTAAATTTAAACAAGTTTCTTGCCTGCTGCTTTGTCGTCAGCGTTTTAGGTCCCCAGACACCCTGAAAATTTCACTTTGCCTACGCCATTGGACTCACGGATCATTGAATGTCATGGGGTTCCGTGAGTGATTTTTACACTTATGTAGGGTTCCGCAGCAGCAAAAAGGTTGAAAAACACTGGTATAGAGCATCGTCGCAAACATGCGCATGCCACTGATGTGCATTCGTCACTAACCAGAGCCACCTGCCGCACGGCCACTGTGTGCAGCCTGCAGACACAGGCTGGCGCAGTGGCCGGCTAGGCAACCCCAATCAGCTGTACCAAGGTCCCCACCTTCCATAACCCATGTAAATGAGTTACTACTCATTTTACCATCCCAAGGAGGGTAGAAGGCTGAGTCGACCTAGCTGGCAGGCTTCGCACCGAGATGGTTTACCAGCCCGCAGGCAGTCACCCATCGCGGTACTAACTGGCACTAACTAGGCAGTAACTAGGCACTGGTCAATAAAAACCCAAATTTGTAAAACTGATAAAAATTCATATCCAATTCATGACTAAATGACAGTGATGGGACCAAGGCACCAACCTGCAAAACCAAGGCCAAAGCCGAGGCATTGAATGCACTGAATACTGAATGGGTCCACATAAGCAAACATAAACATACAGCTAAGACGTAAAACCCACTGATAGAAAAATCTCAATAGGCCTAATGCTGCTAATCCAGTCACAGTAAACATCAACTTAATCTTCACATTATGCCATGCAAATTTTTAAGTCCATATCAATTTATCAACTGCAGTTGCAAAATAACGTTGCATGTTGCATCTTAGGAACATCAGCTTTTCAAGCACAGAGTCTGAGATCCTTGAATGGTGTTGGCACGTTATAATGCTGTTCTGTGAGAAAACTCGTTCTAAACAGTTGCAAACACTGATGTAGCTGGAGCATTATAAGGCGAAAAAATGGCGGCCTAAGGAAATTACTGCGTTCAGTGTCAGCGAAAAGTTTTGTGTCCTTGCAGTTATCACAATTTATGGCAGAAATGAAAGTAAGTGAAATAATTGCCTGAAAGTATGTAGGAAACTCCAAGTGAACTTTTGATTTTGTATTAGTATTACAATGATTTACCTTTACTGTGTTGCATCTTGCTAGACTGAGGCCAAGGCCAAGACATCAACCTTCAAGACCAACACCAAGACAAAGGCAGTAAAAATCTGCTTCAAGGCAGCCTCGAGGCGAGGCACTGCCTTGAAACACCACATCACTGCTAAATGATAAACTTTCCAACATTTATGTACAAATACCTTTATGTAAAAACTTACTAGACATAACAAATCGAGTAGATTTACCTCAACAGCAAAAACTTCACCAGCCCCTTCACAGTCATTTGCTGTTAATATTGGAGTGTGCACCAAACAGAAACCTTCTCTCTGCAAAAAGCAGCAAGCAATGACAACTTCTAACAAAGAAAACTTCACAACGTAAGTGCACAACAGATGACGTTGGTAAATGGATACAAATTGGCATGTCCATACAATGACACTAGTACGTTTATGTGCATATGTCAATCAAAACTGAGAAATACATTTCAAGAAATAGTGAAAAAGTACGTCACCTACAATTAAATCAATTGAAGAAAATCTGCATTAAAGTACAGTTGACTAGACACAATTATGCCAGACAATGTACACCAAAATGTGGACTTTTTGCACATCACATAAGGACCAACAGTCTAACAGCACCACTAACAGTTTTTAGTGTTAGCTATAACAGCTACCAAAGTTTAAAGTGAACTTAATATCAATCCAAAAACAATGTAAAAAGCATAAACATGAAATGTATTATACACAGTGCTTCATAAAAAGCAATTTTTTTTATTTATTTCATAATTCACTCAAAAAATGATCACTTTACATGAATTTTTACCAGATGTAGCTGAAAAAAACAAATTCAAAATATTTCAACAAAATATGGCTGTTAGTTAAATACTCTTCACTAGTTGTGATGTAATGCTGATGTCATAATGTGTTGTAAGCACAAACTTGCTTGTCGCAAACGATGCTGACAGTTGTTGAATAGCTGCCCTGCTTGGATGGTGAACTGTTTCACTGATGACAAACTGTTGAAGTTTTACCACTGCAGCCACAAAAACGCCCAGATGCAGCTGATTTGCAGCTGATCATTTTTGATCACTTTCACACAGCTGTGGGGATAGCTTAATTTTCACATCTTCCAGCAAGACATTGCACCAGCAAACACCGCTTGCAAGATGGTTGAGTTTTTGGATCACGTGATGCCTGATTTCATGGCTCCATGTTGCTTAGTGCTGATACAATGATCATTTTTCATCAGTGAACCAAAAAACTTCAACATCAAAGCAGGATAACAACTGACAGCACCAACAACTGAGACAGGTGAGCTTGTACTCACAAAACATTATGACGTCAGCGTAACATCACGTGTGGCTAACAAGGGATATTCAACCAACAGCCATATTTTGTCAAAATATTTTGAATTGGAGTTTCTTCGGCTGCACCTAGTGAAAATTTCATGTAAATTGATCATCATTTGAGTGAATTATCAAAAAAAGAAAAGGGCCCCCTTTATTATGAAACATCGTGTATACACATATAACGCAACATGCCTGAAAATATTTATGAACTGCCATTGTAGCTGCACTGCGTATCCGCAATAGCGAACCGAAAAATAACGTTCTTGGTCGCAGATGTGGAAATTGCCGAACATAATCCAAGCTGTAGCGCTTGTGAGGCTTGAATGGAAAATCCTGCACAGGTTTATCTAGTCTACATGGCGAGTCATAAAAACACCAGAATGGAGTCTATTTGCGACAACTGTAGCAAATGTAAACTAATTTTTACAATTCTTCTGTCTAGACCTCAAAGCCACCGCCGTAAGTTGCCACACATTTTTGGGCGCTGCGTATTAGCCACGGTAATTATGTCTTGGTGTCTGTCCTGGTGTCTGTCACGTCCCATTACCATTCGAAGCCCAGGTAAGATAGAGACTTCGGGTTTTCACAGTATGATAGTTTACAGCCTATAGTATTTCTGGACAAAATTTCATGCCCATAGCTCAAGGGGGTCCCCATAAAAAAGGGGCACCCCTTCTAAAAGACGTTATTCTACCGGTATTGGATCATCTAACGTGGAAATGGTCGCAGATAGGCACAGACATGCTGCTTGTCATAACAGGCAGTGGCGACGAGCTTCTTAGGAATGTTAACATCGATGACCTTGAATGACCTTGAACCCCCAAAATTACTGTAATATGAAAAAGCATAGCTGAATGGTTCAAAGAATCAGACCATAACCTCAACATTACTGGCACCAATGACGTCAATGCTTTCAGCCACGACTTCTACTGGCTGTCTGTCATGTTCACTTACTTTCAATAATCCAATCACCCTGACACAGCTGCCAAATGTTGCAGCCCTGCAATCCGTCAACAACAATTGCTACTAGAGCTGTCAAATAAATGCATTAATTAATGCATTAATGCGTTAATAAATTAATGCGAGATAAAAAATTAATGCACGTTAAAATAATTAATGCACATACGCAAATTTGTATTAATTTACTAAATTCCGTAAAGCAAAAGTTCCAATATTCCATTAAAATGTGGTTATTTGACAATCAAATGAATTCAAGTAACTAAGCTGTAGTTGCTGTTCTATCACTACTGTAAATAAATAATTATTTTGATGACAGGCTAATAAATTTCTATGCTAGCTATGACGGCAGTTATTGTTGATTATACGTGTTTTTAACTTTCTATTCTACAGGTGGGGCCCCCAAACGTCGCGGGACTCAGGGTAACTTACCCCCCCCCTACTCTCCCTCTCGACGGACCTGGGTGCGTTAAAAGCACGTTAATTAATGCGTTTAAAAAATTAACACTGTGCATTAATGCATTTAAAAAGTTAACGCTTCGGCAGCACTAATTGCTACACATCTGATTCTGCTAAGATTGTTATGATGCCCGACTGACTCTGTACTGGTAGTGGGGCACTACGAATTTACACTGTGTCTCAAAAAAATGTTACATTTGGTAATACAGTATTTGGCATTTTGGCAATAAAGTAATTATTGAGTATCCCACCACACCTCAACTGCACCGCTACACTACCTTGTAAAATAAAAATGCAAAAAAGCTAACAATAACAGGTAAAAAGTGTGTTAGAAAATAAAAGACACTTCAGCCCAAGCTAGTGATAAACAAGAGGGTGCGGCCGTTGAGGGGCCGCCCGCTATGGGGCCGTCCTTGCAGCTGAGTACGGACAGACGGAGGGAACGGCCGTTGCCATGGCAACGAGGGCACCCGGGGCAAGCCGGCAAGGGATCCTTACGCCACCTGCCAAATATCAAGTTGATCGGACAACAGGCAGCGAAGTTATGGGGATTTTTTGCAAACAACGCAATTAGCCGCCGTGACCTTGACCTCTGATCCCTTGACCTTGTAATTGGTCCAAGGGTGCTGGTGTCCCAGGGACCCTTCCTACCAAGTTTCGTATACGTAGGCCTTTTCGTTTTCCCTCTAGGTGGAGGCACGCTGGCTTTCGGGTACGGTCGACCCACCCAAGCAACAGCTGGGAACCTTGAAATTGGTCCACGGGGTGCTCGTGTCCCAGGGATCCTTCCTACCAAGTTTGGTCTTCCTAGGCCTTTTCGTTTTCCCTCTAGGTGGAGGCACGCTGGCTTTCGGGTACGGTCGGCCCACCCAAGCAACAGCTGGGAACCTTGAAATACAAAAAAAATGTGTCTATCAGTGTAAATCACTCTTTAATTTCAATATAAAAGTTAGTAGAACATTGTTTCAAAAAAATAACCTGTCCATATGTATTATTGTGATTTTAGAGATTTTTGACAATTTGTGTTTCACAAGGTAGTGTAGCGATGCAGTTAAGGTGTGATGGGATACTTAATAATCGCTTAATTGTCAACTGTATAGAAAGTGTTGCGAAGGGCTATTTTTGGCAATCATGAGAGGAATCACGGTAGATCAGAATCATCAGATACTTGCCTGACTTTGAACGTCTTCATCCATTCCGAAAATATTCGGCATCGAATTTCGAAGTCATCCAAAATTGTGCCAAATTTTGCATGTTTTTGGTCTCTAAATTTTTTTTGGGCAGAGCCCCTCAAAATTTTGGTCCAGGAGCATCATTTAGGGGAAGCTGGAGAGGTCTATGGACCCCCCAAGTATTTATAATTTTAATTTTTTCCCAATAATTCGTGCCTTTGGAACAGTGTTACTGCTGCAAAAACAATATGTTATGTTAAACTGAGACCCTCAAAAATTAATGAGACCTCCAAGGATTTACTGCAATGATGCCATTGTTTTGGACCTGCGTTATAAAATAGAAGACACTTCCAATCATGGTGCAAAATTTCGCGGCGATCGGCCAACACAGCTTGGAGATACCTTGGCAAACTAAAATAAGAAAATAAATGAAACATCTGCAGCAAAACGTCCGCTCTGAAAACTATCATTTCCGGGCAGACTAAAAATGGAAAGAACTGCAATGTAGAACTGAGAGACTTATCACACAACAACACAAACATACTGTGGATAGCTGGGAATATCAGCCACTATCTGCAGATGTTCTAGTGACGATCCATCATTGACATGCAGAAAAACAACATGTTTGTGGTGACGTACAGCTCTGACCCAGCCCTACCACCAAACAACCAATAAACACCAAAGAAGACAACAAATATCAGTAAACAAATCACTGGCATATTTTTGAATAGACTCATAAGCTGACACTGTACCCTTGTAATGTGTATCACACTAAAAAATTTATTAAAAAATACAACTTATGACTTGGCTAATTCCCACATTTACCACTGTCGTCTAGTAATAACAAATCTTACTGCTGCTCAAATATTAGTGCACGGAATCAATGGACTGCTTTACTTTAAAGCTAACTCAAAGAAAGAAATCTCATCTAGTCTTAGTCGAACAGGCAAACTACGCAAAGATGTGGTCTCGGTCAAGACATCTCAGTCTCAAGACGGTCTCGAGACGTACTAACGTCTTGTCTCGGTCTCGTCTCGAACAAAATCCTCAACGTCTCGGTCTCGTCTTAATCTCAAACTGATGCATCTCGGGTCTTGTTTCGGTCTCGGAGCAGTCTGTCTTGGTCATGACTTAGTAGGTCTCGTCTCGGGTCTCGGGCCATTGCGTCTCATAGAGACGTTTTGTGCAGGTGTGCACCGTGCATACTGTAGCTGCAGTTAAAGCGACACTTACCAGCATTACTTTTGTGGCTTAAGACATATTCGTTTACAGTGTTATTACTCTTTCATTTACTTATTTAACATAAAGCAGAATTATGTCATGTCAGTCTTTTTTCGTCATATAAAATGACCTAGTCGCAAGTAAGATAAAGTGTATGATGTCAGAATGAATACTATCAGCCAAATGTAAACGACGCGTAAGGTATAATCAGCTGTAGTTTACTAATTTCAGTTGCTTGCAAATTGCGATAAACATAATGGCTCCTGCAATTTTTTATGGTGCAAGCCGTTAATTATTCATGTCAAAATAAAGTGCAAAAACCCACAATATCACAAATAGAAAACGCTTACTATGGTGCGAGTTAATTAATACGTATAACTTTTTTTCATTGTCAATGTGTTTCACCATACGTCACGGAAAACGTCTCGGTGAGACGTTGAAGCTCCCGAGACTCTAGAAAGTCTCTCGAGAGTCTCGGGAGCTTCAAGGTCTCGGCCAGCGTCTCAGTCTCAGAAGATGCAACGTCTCGTCTCGGTCTTGTCTCGGATTGTAAATGTCTCATCGCGGTCTTGAACAAAATTTTGAACATCTCTGTCTCGTGTCGGTCTCGGAGACATGGGTCTCGAGTCTCGTCTCGGTCTCGGCTCAGAAGGTCTCGTGCACATTCCTGGAATGAACTATGGAACTTTCGTTCCCACAGTCAATTTAACGTAACATGGTTTCGCTCTCCAACACAAATTATGTCTACTTAATTGAAAAACTAATGGAAATTAAAGCATTATAGCTTGTTCGTATGTTTGTACAGCTTCATTGTAGTAAAACATGGCAGAATATAGCAAGTTATTTCATTAATTAATTTATCTTAAATTCATTAAGTTCTCCAAATTCTTCCACAAATTATATTTGTTTATAAATTTTTCTTAAATTATATTTTTTCATCAAGTTCTTATCATTATTTTAAATTCTAGTCATCTTTCAGAAAACCTTTATAAGCTAGCTGTAGCACGTTCCCCAGCAACAGCTGGGCTTTCTTGTTTTGGACGTTCAGCATTTACACCACATGCTGGCGTCCTTTGATTTCATCTGCTTCTATTAATTGTGTAGGCCACTAGGCCTATAATGTTAACTCTGAGTGAGGAGCGAAAGTTCCACCTCATTTTCGCTCAGGGAAGCGAAAGTTCCAGGGAACGAAAGTACCAGGGATCGAAAGTTCCATGTACGTGGGAACGAAAGTTCTTGTTACCCCCTGGAACTACGGACCTGAATCAGTATCGGCAGGCTGCCCGAAGGAACAGTTTCTAAAGCTTGTTTTACACAAATAAAATTGTGAGTATGTCGAAATTTGTGTATTAGCAGCTGTCGATAGAACAAAGCGTTGCGAAAATAACATAATACATTCCTATTCAGCATAATATTCATCTTCACAAACGGAAATAGAATTAACGTTAATGTGTAAATGGCAACTTTTTGTGAAATGGGAAAATCAGTGCGCGTGTAAGTAATGAGGTATTTACACGATCCAGCAAACGTCCAGTCAGCTTCCAGCAAATGTATTCAAAATACACGTCTAATGCTGGACGTTTGCTGGACATTTGCTGCAACACCCTATAAGTAATTTATACGAACAGGTGCCAGTGCACTCAACAGTCAGCGCCACAGACTCACATGCAGTGTTATTTACAAGTGTACTCCATGGTGTACTCATTATCACATTTTACTCACAGTACACTGTGAGTAAAATGTGATATGTGTAATAACTTATGAAAGCGCCTGTATATACACCGTGTCTCAAAAACAGTCAAAATTGTTTTTTTCCGCAACTTTGTCAAATGTTTACTAAATTTGATAATTTAAAATTTGGCACAAAGATGGCCAAGAAGATTAAATATATTCAACGTGCACTCATTTTCCATCTCACCTAATTTATGTCAACGCACTGTGTGAAACATGAATGTTCCAAATTCTTGCGTAACCTTGAGTTATTCTTCAAGTAAACGCTGTGAGCAGTAACGACTTGCACAAAATAAATCTCAATGTAAATTATTTAGCAGTATTCTAAGTTTGTGTAGCAGATCGCTTGCAAATCATCAGAATTTATGTCCAAAGTGGGCCCCGCATACAAAGTTATACGAAGTTATGACAGAAACAATTTTGATTGTTTTTTGAGACACTGTGTAGATGCCGCTACCAGATATTCACATGTAGTTCCAGAATTTTATTATGCCATTTTAATGATTTTACTGATATTTTACGACAGAATATGGTATTATTATGCACCCACAAATACAAATATTGGGCAAATTAACTTATGTTTATTGGGGTTTATTGATAGGTAAATATCAGTATTTAATCCTTTTTAGTCACTCAGTATCGTGTCGAATCGATATCGCGAGGGTGGCCCATCTTTTTTGGCCAGTTCTTATTCGGTCTACTTTTGCGCACCTAGTTGCTTTGGTATTGCCTGTATCCGGTTTTGTGTGTGAATATTTCGTTCTTTTTGTGTTAAATGTTGCTTCTTTCAGCTCGAAATATTTGACGACGAGTTGATAATTTGACAGCCAATCGAGTAATAATGGGCTGTTGTTGCAGCTGTGAAGAGAACGACGCAACTGGAGTGAGTAACTGTACAAGAGCTTGTTTGTCCATCCGTATGACAATTCATAATTTTTCTTCATAAAAGTAGCCAGTTAGTTTTCATTACCACGGAAAATTGAATTTCAGAGAACTTGTTTTACGGCAAAAACGCCAGCCATTATTGTGTGCAGTTTGCGCATATGTACGGGCTAGTGTTGTTGAGTTGTTTGGTCATGTGACTTGGTTTTACAGGAAATACAGCCAAGCGAGCGAACAAGTCTGCTCCGTAACGACCCAATCAATGCAGACAGGACTACAGTTCTAGTCCACAGGTGCAATTGCCATTCATTACTTGTTTGTAGTTCTGTTTTTTTACATTTATACATGACTGTGGTTATTCGCACTCTGGAGTGCGTTGTCAAGTTATGGGTTATTCGCACTTCAGAGTGAAACAAAATGAGCCACGACTATTTGCCCTCCAGAGTGTGAAAAGTAAGAAATATGTTATTTGCACTCCGTAGTGCACATCGTCACCAACGACATTATACTTACTCCATAGGAGTGTTGAAAACAGAACAGAGCTTAACCTCGATAAACTTTAGATACTAATAATGCAAATATTTGAAGATTGAAAATTTTTGCAGCAGTGGCCCATAAAGTGGCACAATTGCTTTTGGTTGATTATGTACCTTGATGACAAATTGGAATGATTTTGGCAAATTTTTACTGATTTTTGCAATTTTTGACATCAGTTTCATTTATGACACAATAAATATGTCATAAGGCTAAAACTTCATAATTAAATGAACAAGTTGTATTTCTGTTGATAAATGTCAAAAGTAGAGCCATTATGCCCGGACTGAAATTTCGTGAATCAAACAAAATGTATTCTTGTTGGCCACCCTCTAGTACGCGTACACATGAATAGAAGGGTTACGTCTGCAGCAATAGAAAAATCCAAGACCAGTTAGGTTATAAAGGCCTGGGATTATTCTAGTCCTGGTCGAACATTACAGTCAGACTCAGAGCCAAAGAGAGAACAATTTCTGCCAGAACTGGGAACTGGCTTATCATCTTGATGCTTGATAGTGACGGTCATGATAAGAGATAAGTCCCACAGTTGTAATGCAACAGTTTAGCATAGAATCTAGCGAAGCAAAAAATTCTGCTGCAGAAATTTTTGATCTTTAAATGTTTGCCTTACTTACTTGTACCTCAAGTTGAGCTTGAGCTCTGTTCTGTTTTCAACACTCCTGTGGAGTGCATATAATGTTATTGATGATGACGTGAACTACGGACTGCAAATAACATATTTCATACTTTTGACACTCTGGAGAGCAAATAGGCATGGCTCGTTATGTTGCACTCTGGAGTGCGAATATCCTTTACATATTTATCTGCAATCTGGAGGGCAAATGATCTTTTCTTACTTTACTACTTATTCGCACTCTGGAGTGCGAATAGGCATAGTTTATTGACTTGCACTGTGGAGCACGGATATGGCCAGTCTTTATACATATCGCTAACACTTTGTACCCTTTTATGTTAAAACTATCGACTGATGTTGCGGTTGCCTTAGTAGTTGGCAGATAATGGTGAAAAAATTTCTGGGACATTTTTGTTGGCAGTGTTTTTCTGTGTGGTCACATTTGGTAATTTTTTATTATAAGTGATAAATTTGCATGTTAAAGTGGAAACTATGGATGAACATTACTCTGAACACAATTTTGTCATTTATGTTCATGCTGCATTTGTGTTTAAAAAGTACAGAAGTGTATTTAATGGGTGACTATATTAAATTTTACAACAAAAAAGATTTGACATTTTTCTTGTTCGAAAGTGCACAATGGCTGTTACTTTTCTCATGAATCTATATTAACCTTTTGGCATAATGTCACCAGTTTCTTTTTTTCTACATATGTGCATTTGTTATTTGGTTACCAGTCGTCAGATTAACTGCTATTTATTTTTAGTCCGCCCGAAAATGATAGTTTTCGGAAGGACTTCTGTTTTGCTGTGGTTTTTCTTTTTTTTCGCCGCGTAATCTCCGAGCTCCGTCGGCTGATCAGCGTGAAATTTTGCACGATGCTCAGTGCTGCGTTCAATTTTATAATCCCGGTCCAAAATTTTGGGGGAGCCTCCCCAAAAAATTTTTAGGGGCCAAAAACATGCAAAATTTGG
>Ga0056128_1007325_pt1 | contig 13931 bp, 4 predicted proteins | sample WorMetLIZISLAND2_FD_71113 | JGI IMG/M metagenome (GOLD analysis project Ga0056128, IMG submission 71113) | Marine gutless worms symbiont microbial communities from Max Planck institute for Marine Microbiology, Germany - Olavius geniculatus... ... | reverse complement strand
GAACAAGTTTAGATGTTGGACTGTGTAAAATTATCAAAGACGGCCAAATTAATGTCATCAATTAAAATTGCTAACAATATTTAAGGATTAGTTCTTTTTTGTGTACGATAAAGTGTTTTATTCAATAACAGCAAGAGAAATAATATTGGAATGGGATAAAACTGCTTGCAGATTCGTTTTTTCCTACTGGATTGGACTTGGACTTGGACTTGCCTTTTTTGAAGAGGACTTGGACTCGGACTTGGAATTGCCCGTTTAAGGTGGACTTGGACTTGTACTTGGACTTGAGGATAGGGGACTTGGACTTGGACTTGGACTTGGCTTTTGCTGGACTTGTTACAAGTCTGTTGAAAACAGTATGGACCCAGACGTCTTTTGGCAGGCCCGGTTGGTGTACGAACTAGTAATGGTCAGAGACGGGTTGTGTAGGCTGACTGATGATAATTTTGTGTCATTAGACATTTGCCAGGCAATTGCGTCGTTATGTACGAATTAGTGCTCGTATAGCACAGTTTCTATTTTGTGTTTGGTATTACTGTGTATTTTTTCATTTTTTTTATTTCATTAGCTTTTTTCTTCTGTGTTCTTATGTACTACGTGTACGATTTTGCTATTAAATAAATAAATAAATAGCTGCATGTTTTTATGTACATATTTATGAAGTTTTTCATTCACATGATTACATTCTAAATTCTCGGACAGTTTGCTTTGTTGTGTTATTGTCACAGTACGAGTTTACTGTAAATTCAAAGGACGATTTTTTTTGTAATTAGTTATTTTCCACGACTCCGGTTTTTGTTGTTTTGTTTCAAAAAATATTGTCAATGAATTACAAAAATATTATTAGATTGTGACCAATCTAATGTACTCCTCGCGCGCATTATTTTTTTCTGTATTTTTCTAAGTGCTTTTTCGTTCCTTTCAACTTGCATTGGAGACTTGGCGTCAATTTGAGACCGGACAAATATTATACTATAGCGACTGGCATGGAAGTCGTTATTGGAAATTGTCTTCCCGCCTATCTGACACCGTTATAAAAATATGGCCCCTCAAAGATAATGGGGTCATGACCTTGATCTTTTGGGGTCACGTAACGTCATCGGTCACGTGACCATTCGACTCCCGGTGGTCGACTTTCTATGGGAGGTCTATTGTGACCATGCGTTTATCTAGCACCGTTATGGAGATATGGCTGTTTGAAGTTTTTCCAGGAAGGCTCTTTCAGGAACAGAGGTCGGTCGTTGGTCGGTACTCAATATTACACTGATCTCATATACTCCTCTTCGCTACGCTTGTGGTTTAATGACTCTCATTGGGTGTAGTGAGCGCGTTTTGGCGATAACCAGCCTATGATCAGCGTTGGCTGGAGCCTCGGCTCCCCTATGCACAGGGAGTGATTTGAACATGGTGCGGTTGTTGGATAAAATATGGTCGACCTCTTTTTGTGTGTGACCGTCGTTCGACAACCAGGTGTGTCCAGTGAGTGAGTGAACGTAGCACGCGAGAAGTAAAAATGAATATAGCCTAATATGTATGTAGAAAGAGATATACACAATGTATGGTGACTGATCTCTGATGTAGACCTATTGCCTGCAGACTAAAAAAAGATTTTTGACTTGCGTGCATGTTCATGTTGAGATCTCTAACCTGTGAATTGGACAGATGCCACGCGAACCGCGGACGGATAGCGGATCGAAATTTTTGCCATTCCTTCACCTCTGCACCGTGCCAGGCCGGACTATATGGTTTGTTCTAGGTCCCACAGCGGTCATCAAAAGTGCAGTGGCGCCATGCAGCAGCAGCATCTGCGGCATCACAACATCAGCAGCCCACTGACGTTGAATGCAGAGACCTCTGCTTCATTCATATAGGCCTACATGTATCAGCCAAGTTAACGATGCCTGAAAACTTCGCGGATAACTGATACTGTGAAGTGATGGGCAGTATCGTTGTAGGTTAGTTAGAAAATTGTTTTCAAGCGCACCACTCGATTGCCAAACAAATATTGTCATTAGACAAAACCATAATTACATGCTATAAACAAAAAAGTGCAAAAAAGTTTGCAAACGTTTGGTGTTTTATGTCAAGCTTTTCATGTGACCATAATTACAACGCAAAAGACAGCTGCCAAATATTTTAGAGCGTACGCGCGATAGCAGAATACATCGCGCGTCTTAGCCATCGTCTAGACGTCTGTTCGTCTGTCCGTCTGTCTGTCCGTCTGTCACACTCGTGATCTCTATCAAAACGGTGCAAGCTAGGATCACAAAATCACCACCACGGGCTGCCACAAGGTCTCTAGTTTTTCGTGACAAAATTTCGTGCCCCTGGGTAAAGGTGTTCTATTCGAACGAGGGCGTCAAAGAGGGGTACCCCCTTTAAAAAGACGTTATGTTGCCGCCATTGGCTCTCTAGTGTGAAAACGGCTGCAAATAGGTACATACATTTTGCTTAGCATAACAAGCACTGGTCATGGGCTTTTTAATTTTATTAACATCAATTACCTTGAACGATCTTGAACCCCCAAAAGGGAGTTTTTAGTGAATTTTTCTCAATTTTTTGGCTGCATCGCACATTTCATGGGTGAACTGCGACGAAATAGTTGAAGATAGACCAAGACAACCTGCACATAAAATTTTCAGCATTAAACGGAAATTTTAGCAGTCCAAATGCCAATCCCTTAGGTTCGAGAAGGCCTACGCACGCGAGCGTAAAAAGGGGTACCCCTCTAAAAAGTGGTTATCTTACTGATATTGCCTCGTCTAGCATGAAAACAGTTGCAGATAGGCACAGACATCCTGCTTATAATAACAAGCACTAGTGACGAACTTCTTAAAATGTTAATATCGATGACCTTCGTCTAATCGAGATTAAGACAGCTGCCAAATATTTTAGAGCGTACGCGCGATAGCAAACTGCATCTCGCGTCTTAGCCATCGTCTAGACGTCTGTTTGTCTGTCCGTCTGTCTGTCCGTCTGTCACACTCGTAATCTCTATCAAAACGGTGCATTCTATAATCACGAAATCACCACCGTGGGCTGCCACAAGGTCTCTAGTTTTTCGTTATCGCGCATCACGTGAGCTTTTCTCAAATTACTTGCTGACAATGTCTTAGACGTGGTTGCACGCAAAATAAAGCACAAAACATTTTTTACCTATAGCTTGTGTTTTACGTGTAACCACGGCGTAAGAGTGTCGAGGTTGGCAACTTGATATCAATTTTTTTTGTGAACGAAAAAACCAAGACATTTTTATGAAGCATATGTCTTACATTTCACCATGAGTTTAAACATATGACATCCGTTTCCAACGCGAAAATGCAGTGAACAGATCGATCCACCTTCGTTCACGCACGTATTCCTTTGTCTTATTTAAAACTCAAATTGCAACCGAGAGGGGAATCGGGTCTCGGAATTCGGGGGCCAAATCACCTTAAATCTCCCTTTTGTGCCGCGATACCACGCCGTTTGAGACCATACGGCGAGAGGTGGTGATTAATGCGGCAATCTAGTCGATGTTTTTCGGACGACGCGGCGAACAGTCGGATTATGTCAAAACAATCGTCACCGTGCCGTAACAACAAAATCGCGATGTCCGTTCGTGCGTCCAATGACCGGCCATCCATCCGTCATGGCGCGTTGCGGCTGACATTCGCTAGGCGCCACCACCATCGCCGTCGCGCGTGTCTACGCACGCTGTCCAGCCACGATCAGTCCAAATACGTCCGCCCAAACCGGACCCAGAAATCAGCACAGACGGCAGCGACATCTGGTGTTTTATTGATCGAGAGATCGTCCTTACATGCTACTGAATGCTAAGTGATCTCCGAATCGTCTACTGTTGGCCTAAGCTGTAACATTCGCGATAACTAAAAACAGACGCGTAAAACATTCAGAACAATCACAATTGCAACAAAACTATACGTTTTGTGGTAATATATTTTCGTTTTTTAGTTCTTTGTTGTCATTCATCTGCTTTTTGCTAGAATCTTCGTCACCCATCATATTTTAGCGTAGAATGCTAGATCCAATTATCGTATCGTATCGTATCGACGAGCAATAAAAGCTGTTTCGGTTCTCGTATGACACGGCGATAACAAACGACTATTGACAGTAGCAGCAGGGGAAGATTTGCAGTGGGTGGTCTATCAAAGGTCGCAGCTGATTCCATGCATGATGCGTCGTCCGAGGTCGGCTAATCGTATTTCGTTGCTAGAAATCCCCTGAGTTGGCGCTGCTTTTATTTGCAGACCGACTGCTGATGCAGTCACGAACGTTCGTTGCCGGTTTAATTGCCTTGTTGTTTCATCCGCCCCTCAATTCAGCGCCGAACATACATTTATCCAACCATTCGTGTCAGAACAACTCCGTATGTACTGCTAAAAAGTCAAACTCTACCTTTTTCTAAGCTAGCAAAAAAATGACAAATCATCTCAACTTGGCAATTGCGGCGAAAACACGGTAGTCTACCAGGTACATAATATTAAACAACTTTATTTTTCTTGTTATTATTTACAAATAAATAAAGCCTACGTGTATAATATTTAATTTCACTAAATGCAAATTATCACAATGTTACTGAGGTCCATCCTGCTTATATTGCTTATGGTGATGCTGTTGCTACAGGATTCACTGCCTATTTTCATATATTCGTAGGCCTATAGGCCTATGGCCGTTGTCGTATAGGCTGTCTAATGCGCCAATTAATTTAATTAATGCCGTATTAGTGGCGTCGTCAAAATTTGATGCAAGAAAATACGAAACTCAGAAAAACACTTTAAGGACGACAGGCAAAAATATCATAAAATTCGTGCAACAAAGTGACACAACTATCCGCAGAATACGCTATATTGGTTTCTTCTGAGCATGCAAGCACATGAGGTCGAATGTCAAACTTTGTGCGGCTTTGAGATGACCGTAAAAATTAAATCTTAGACGTTGAGGGGTGCACGACGAGCACGTGCCACAGTGCATACCCCAGCTGGAGACGCCAAAGTGTCGCATAGCTAAAAACCGTATAGGCTCGCGGTTGTAATCAGAACGTTACTTCGGTGAATTCTGTGCACGAGACAGATTAATCTACTGACGTACGTCTATATGTGATGCGCATTCTTTGACTGACTCGTGACGGGACGTCACAGATGAATGTACCCAGCATGCACTGCGGAGTCGTCACGTGCCGTTCAAAGTTCACGTGAGTGACTGCAGGCCCGTGAGAATAGATAGAATCGACCCAGCCTGCATATACTCCATGCAGTTGGCGTGGCATCGGAGGACTCGTGTCATTGACGATGATAAATCCTTGCTGCGTCTATCCACCTGGCCTTACCTTGCTGACGTCACGCAGGTATCATCACAGGTATTCAGATTAACTGCCGCACCAGCGCATGCACTTGCATACACAATGCGCCCTTTTTCGTCTTCATGATGATTTGTCAAACTTACAGCAGAGACCGTCAAATCCTGTATAAAGTCTGCTATACATTCAACTTTATTCGTCGTTTAGTGACAGGAAATAAACAAACAAACAAACAGGAAACGAAAACAAAGCTACTGAAACAAATGGACTACAAATATAATAATTAATATAAATATAAATATTAGTTGATACACTTGTTTTTATCAAAAAATGGCACATAATATGGAGCGGATAATGCTAGCTAAAATGTACTGTTTTAGGCGATACATTTATTTATCATTGGACAAGTGCTTCGATCTGTGCATAAGTTTATTACTTCGTAATCCGTGAAACTTTTTCTGCAGCACGAATACAATGTTTATATTAATATTTTTTATTTGCCGTGATTGCTTGCTACCAGTGACGTTAACGATACTGAGTTTAGTTATAATATTATATTGCAATCATCATACGCTCAGCAGAGATCGTCAACTTTTTATTTATTTGTACTTTTTGTACAATTTTATATAGTAAATGCACATAAAGTCACGGCTAGAGATCTGACATGACGACAGATGTCCCTGACTACGGCTGTGCAATAGAGTTATGCACTAGGCAGACGAGCGACGTCATCTATGCAGATTATTGGCTCGATAAGGCTAGGTTAGTCGACTGTCAGACAGTGAATAATAGAGAACCGAATAGTGTCGCAACACTACCGGTCTTGTAGTTGTGACAAGCCGGGAACCATTAGAGTTGCACCGTTTTCCATTCGTGTCGTGATTCGATACGATACGCTGTGTAATTTGCCGGGTAAAACTGCCATTTGCCTGCCAATTTAATCTACGTACTAGATAAACCACAAGTAATTTGAGCAAAGTTTATGAGACGCGCGTCATCCTAGCAGTTCCTGTTCGCAGGTTGTCTTGGTCTATCTTCATCCATTTCGTGCCAATTCACTCTTGAAATCTGCATGCGCCGCAGCCACAAATTGCAGAAAACAAGGTCACACAAGGTGATTGATGTTGACAACACTAAAAAGCTTGTCACTATTGCTTGTTATGATATAAGCAGCATGTCTGTGCCTATCTGCAACCGTTTTCACGCTACAACAGCCAATAGTGGTAAAATAACCACTTTTAGGGGGGAGTAGCCGTCTTTGACGCAAAACTGCGCGGGCCTCCTTAAATCTAAGGGGTCGGGACTTGGACAGCTAAAATCTACGTTTAGTGTTGAAAATTACATACTCGTGTTGTCTTGGTCTACTTCCAGCTATTTCGTCGCAATTCATTGTTGAAATGAGCGCTGCAGCCAAAAATTGCGAAAAATTCACTAAAACCCCCTTTTGGGGAGGAAAAGGGTTCAAGGTCGTTCAAGGTCATCGATGTTGATAAATTTAAGAAGCCCATCACAATTTGCTTGTTATGATATGCAGCAAGTCTGTACTTATCTGCAACCGTGTTTACGCTATAAAAGTCAATGATGGCAAAATAACGTCTTTTTAGACGCCCTAGTTCGAAGGGAACCCCCTCACTCACGGCACAAAATTTTGTGACGATAAACTAGATCCTTGGGGCAGCCCATAGTGAAGATCTCGTAATCTTGGCTTGCATCGTTTTGACACAATACCGCAGTGTGACGGACGGACGGACAGATGGACTGACGCCTAGACGATGGCTAAGACGCGCTTAGCACTACGTGCTGTCACGCGTAAAAAACTAAAAAAATCGCATTTTTTTTGTTTTGTGCATAAACTTTTTTTAACTAATACGCATCTGCGCAGAGAAGTAAAATAACTTTTATATTTATACTTTAATATTTATTGTTTTGGTTGTCAATTTAATAACTTTTTGTACTCTAGGTCTTTATTTCATTGTACTTTGAGTCAAAATTAAATCTGACATTTTGTGTTTATTTTTATGCCAGAAATCATCTTCATAGCGTTGTTGTGCTTGTTATGATATGCAGCAAGTCTGTACTTATCAGCAACAGTTTTTTTTACTTTAGAAGGCAAGCACAATGTTTGCAAAAGAATTTTTGTCGTGCTGCCCATCTCTAGCATCAACCATCTGTGATCGGACCTTGTTCGGGGGCGTTGGAATTCACTCAACTCCATGGAACCTGCCCACCGCGAGCACTGCACCGCAGGCGTCTCCGGTGGTCAATGGAGTCAACTGTTCGGGCAGATAAGTCACGGCGCCGGACGGTGAGATATTACCGGAAGTCGCCGCCGATTCCGAGTTATTGGATTTCCGGTCTGGCGCGACGCTGGCGACGCCACGCGGCGAGATTTGACGTCATCATGATTTGTGACAGGTCATCTTGTTAGCGCCGTGATGTTCCTAATCAGCAATGACGAACGCCGCTCAGCTTTATTAAGACTACCGGCATTATTCAGGCTTATTGGCGTTCTACTGAATAATCCGTTGCTTAGTTCCATAATCCCATTCGTTCTCTCAACTTATAAATAATCGAGCTATATACTGCCGAAATTGAAGAACACAATGCAACAAGTTAATTAAAGTGGTTTTCGTTTTAATTTACGAATATCTTTATTTATTTACTATAAATGTTAGAAACAATCGAATGAAATAGCCTAAGATAAAACATGCACATTGCTTTTTCATCACGAAACCAAACTATAATTTTTAACTAAATGCATTAGCTGTTATGACGAAAGATCAAAAAAATATCGTAACGTTTGTTTAAGCTTTTCATGACTGGTCTAAAATTATTTACTTTGCTTTTTTTGTTTTTTTTCAGCGCTGACTGTTCATATTTTCATGCGCAGTTTCGTATTTCAAATTCCCGTGTCAGCTATAGACTGCATGGCAGAAACAGGTATGCAGACTGAGTGGTTCGCATGACGCATAAATTAACTCAGAACAATTGCGATATCGAACGAAGTTACGTGACAAGTGCAAATACAACACGAAATGCCGATTGCGCGTATAACAATTTATTTGTCATCGTCGTTGTTTGCATTGTTAGTGATCAGTCAATAGAGAGATAGTTACGACAATAATAATTGCGTTGATTGGTGGAACATGGCATAGGTGAGTTACGACGTCATCGCTTTATTATCATCTCTCTTGTCCACAGACAGCAGCAGCAACAAAAAGACTGGTGGGTGGGCATTTTCACCTCGGATAGCTTCGTAGGGTTTTGACAGAGGCGTTTATGAACAATTTTGTTCACCTTTCGGTAGAAAGAGTAAGCAACAAAAACAAAATAATATAACAAAAGAAGCACAACGATTGCACCAAATGCACCACAATCTTGTTTACATGGGTTAATATTAAACTTATCGTACAACTATACAATGATGTAAACTTCGTGGATAAATTTAACTATTAATAACTAAGCTTATTGCAATTTACGATCACGGAGATCTACCTTTGTACGGTTTTGGTCTATTGGTTTGTTACCCAGAGATGTTCAATAATCGTAACGTTAAATGTTTGTGTTGTTTTTTCTCTCTTCTTTTTATGTGCTACTATTTCATGGTGAATAAAGTTGAATAGTGCCATACAACATACGATTCCTTGACAGTAACCACCCGTGCAACCGTTCGACGCACTGACGATGGCTGCAATTCCGTTGATCAAAGTTAATGTCACAGACGCCACATCGATCCTATGGCCACTAGTTGCATCCGGTCCATGAAGTCGCTGTCGATAGTTAGAAATATTCATGAACTATCGACAAATAGTGACGAAGTGACGGCAATGGAAGGAGATTGCTCTAGCTGCATGCGATATACTTGGAACTTCCTCACTTGAGTTAGTTGTCGCTTTTCAATTTTATATTTCGGACTTTGTTTTGCTTTTGATCTTGTTATTCCTGCAAGTCTACTACCCATTAAGTGAGAAATAAAAAGATTATAATTACAAAAAATTGGATTTTTATTAAAAATGTTTAACATTTTATTTTACATGCAACTAAGCTACATATTTTTTTGCCGTAGTGCACTGCAATGTGTGAACCTTCTAGAATGTTCTGCAACATTTTTTCAAGATACTCGCGAAAGCTTTATAGTGTGAAATACTTTTGTCTAAAGGGCGAATATATATGTACTCGTAGAAAATAAACACAAATCACGCCTTAGTTGATTTATTCTTGAGCTGGTTGCATTAAACCACTTCCACCTGTTGAAACTGGTTGACTCCCACTTTCTCGAAACACCCCTGCAGATGTCACCCCAGTCCGCTATAAAGACTGATTTACTGATAGACGTTTGGCTAAATTTGCCCGTGTAACCGACCGACCAACCTACCGTAAGACTTAATCGATGCTGACTGTCGGAAATAACCGCTTTGTATCCTGTTGCACATAACAAATGCGATTCCCACAGTAATAACACAGACGAGCGGAATATGACGGCGTTAGTTTAGTGTGACACGTAATATACGGTTATAGTGTGTCATTTGCGTGGCCGTCTCGCTCCACTGGGCGTGGAGGGCGTGGCGTCGCGGGGCGCCACTCAGCCTAGCCAGCCCGACCAGAGACAATGCACCTCACCTACCTGGTGACATTGTTTCGCAGGTGCCCGAGCCCAGCTAGCGCGACGGCGTGTAGGTCTAGGCCTATCTGTTGTTTAGCTCGTCGACCTGTGATTAATGCACGTCATCAAAGATTAACACGCCACGCGACAACGCGGTGGGAATGGGAAAGATTCTTCGACAGCGGCGGCGCTAAAATATTCATAATTTACCGTGTACTGCTTGCTGCGGACGGCGTGTATTGTAGAAGAGCAGGCTGCAGCGCGCGGATACGCTCCAGCTACTCCGGCGGCGTGTGCATTATTCAACGGCGAATATTCGCTTTCAAGTCGTCGCAGATCACCAACGATATACGGTGGGGGCACGCCGCAGTCGGTACGGCGGGCCTCTTCCGGGCGTTGGCGGAAGCTGGGCGGGCGCGTGGCGACCTCTTGCGGACGGAGACAATGCGATCAACTCCTCGCGGTCCCTCCACTGCATTGTATTGTGACGATAGACCCGTCCCTCTGACACTCGTCGTCGCACGATTACAGACAGCCGGGCGCTACAAGTCAGCACTCAGCACAGCTGCTTTGATCCAGTCGATAAACGGTTTATTTCGCCTCGCCATTGTCCGTGCTTCTGATACTATTACATTGTGATCATTAACTGATAAACAGAGCAGCGGCGTTACGACAACGGCGACTGGTGTGACTATAGAGACAAGTCAATTATTGGCAACGCTGAGACCAATGATTCAGCGGGTTCACTCTTCGATCCTTTTTAAGCACATAGCCTACTGGTTTGTACGAATAATTAAAGCGCGTTTCCCATTCTAAACTCTGAAAGTTACAATGCAAGTTTTCTGACGGATGTCATATAATAGTAATAATAAGACAATAAGAATGACTATGCTTATGGCGGCATCGTCAGGGTGTAGCCATTGCGAGAGTTAACCCAGTTCATTTAATGACTGCAACACATAATCGGGCGGTCGCCACCTTTGAACTGAACTGAACTGAACTGAGTTTACTAGAACACACTTGCAGCTCGAAAGCTGGATAGCTAAATAATACAATAATACATGCAGCGAAATATACGAAACATGCAAAAATGTCCAAATAAGTGATGTCTAGACAGAAAAAAATACAAACAAAAAAACAGCAACAATAGTCCCAGTAGTGAAGTGGAATGGGATAAACAATTTAGTTGTCGTAGAAATGCTTCCTCCCAAAAACTTCAGTCTCCCCCAGACACCATAAACCCCTCGCCCCCACCGTCTCCCTCCAGCTCCAACCATTTAGTAGGTATTTTAGGTGTTAGTAGTTATGCAGTTAGCTGACAGTTATTAAGAGCATAATTAATAAAAAGCAATATCGCTTTGTGCGATACTTTAGGAAACTTCACAGAAGTACGATGGAGACAATGGAGGCAAGAGGAAAGCCGCGCAATATCCAAAAAGAACCCCCGAGAGAGATCATCTCTACGACTGGCAAAAGTTTCCATGTTTGCAGCAAACAGACCGATATTTTTGACTCCCACACTTAGCAAGCTGCTTGAGTCGTTTGTTGGCAAATGGATATTGAATATTATCGAGATAACGACTGACCGTCGCCAGTTTGGTGCGCTTAAAGGGCAATCAACAACTCATGCATTAATGAGCTTGTTACACTCGAAGGTGACTGCATTAGACAGTGGCGGATCCGTTCGTACTGTTTTCGTTGATTTCCAGGAAGCGTTTGATCATGTCATGTTATGCTCTATTAGCTATATGTAATTGCTATTTTTACGAGTATGTTTGTATATCTTTTAGCTATCGGCTATCGTTTTTCATTAAACCTGAGTTGAGTTGAGTTGAGATATAAAGCATGTGAAATTAAATATGATGTGGATGGCACGTTTCTGTATTTTCTCAATTTGTTGACTTTGATCCTTTGTGAGAGAATAGTGCCAGACAGGGACACAGTGTTCTAGAACTGGTCATACGACTGAAGTATAGTAGTTTAACAAATGGCTGCTGGATAGTTCTGCTACTTTTAACTGTTTGAGAAAGTAGAGTCTAGTAGCAGGTTTTTAAACAATGCTGTTGATGTGGATTGACCAACACAAAAAAGAATCAACATGAAATCCTAATAACTTAAAGAAGCTGACTCGCTCTATGTTTCCTGAAGATGTTTTGAGTACCGGTAAGTTAGTCTTAGAAAGAGGACCAAGAATCATTTTTTTTGGTTTTGGCATTATTGACCTGCATGCGGTTATCTGCCGTCCGGAGGCATATTTGAGGCTTGTAACTTTAATTAAATATATTCAGACAAAGTAGAGGCGTCGTCATATTTTACTATGGAACATAAACTGAAAAGCCATTGATGAGAACCAAAAAGGACAGAGGGCCTAACCAAGAACCTTGGGGCATACCGGCCATGAACGGCTTCCATGTGGACAAACACTGGTTAGCGCAAACTTTCTGCTGACGGTCTGATAGGTATGAGCCAAACCACAAAAGTAGTCTGTTGGGTAAACTATACTTCTTTGGATCTAATCGGTGTATTTTAAAGAATTTGGGCTACTGTTTTTTTTTATATTTTTTTTGACTCTCGACTAAAGTAAATAATATATTATACATCACCGAAACAAAGAGGTTTATCGTAATATTTTAGCAAAAATATCTAAACAGTTATTCTGTAAATTTTTGACGTTAATTGTTAATAGCCATAGCCGACCTGCTACACATAACAAAAATTAAATTCTGGCAGAAACGCGATGCTTCATATTATAATAACTAACTAGATATCTGCTTCACCGGACCTGTGCACGACATGAACTATTTCGCCTGCATGACCTATACTTTTCGGCATTGGCGTCAACAGGGTGCGTAGATTGAGGGATTTAGGCAAAGGTTTTGGGAAAAGGAAGCCCCGAACCAGATCCAGGGCCAAACCCCAGTGTGACGGGGCAGAAGTAAGCTGTGACATCAACTTTATGTTGCTGAAAATAATACGCCCATGTAGGCTACTGATACGGTATCGCCCTTTTCAAACGCTAATTATTAACTAAACTACAATGATGTAACATTTGTTGTCTCCAGGACTTCTTAAAGTCTACTGCCTCGCCCCAGGTAAAAAATGTAGACGAATTTAAAAATCGATTTTAAGGCGGTTGAGGGAGTTACCTCTCCCCTTACCGCCATGGTAATGATACTAATGTTTTTCGGCTGGGATCGTCTCGTTTAACAAACTTGATTTCTAAATTTAGCTTTGCCGTGCAGTTTGGTCGTAGACAGCCCGATTTTTAGCCTACATCTGGCCTTTATTGTACTTTACCTTTAACCATAATAATAAATGTAAAGAAAACCTATATATCTGTCACAATTTTGAACACAACGGTAACATTTAACATTTTATTCTGAGAGATGAAGACGGGAAACGAATGCCAAAAACGAAAAAAAGACACAGCAATTGCATAAATATAATACATCAGCGTTTACACATAGCAGTTTTTAAATAATATATAGGCTACATATAACGCATAGTTTATGTATTATGACTCCAATTAAATTGCTGCTGCAAACAGTCAGTTCCACATAACAAAATGCTTATTACGTGTTTTAGGCTAATTTTAGCAGCATGACGTTGATCGTACGGGCATGGTATCACTGATGTGAAAAGGCGATTGGCGGCGACAATACAGCATATGACGCTGTGTGTCTATGGTAAACGCATTATTATGCATTTAAAAATAAAATTTATCAAACACATCGTTTGTTGCAGCTGTACGGTATACAAGAACCAAAACATTCCTGTAATGCTCGCTTTTACAGATGCTTCATCATGTTCACATAAACTACGGATTTTATGTCAACGACGACAAAAAGAACTGCGAACTGCTTCGCTATTTAAACCACACGCAGCACGCATGACTGGCACTGTTTTAACTAGTACAGACAGTCTACGTACGATTGATAAAACTCATGTTTCTCATTAAAGCAGGATAGTTTGGTCACCGGAAATATATCGCAAACTCGAGTCTATATTACAACGTTGGCGTTATAACGC
>Ga0056128_1007323_pt1 | contig 13932 bp, 8 predicted proteins | sample WorMetLIZISLAND2_FD_71113 | JGI IMG/M metagenome (GOLD analysis project Ga0056128, IMG submission 71113) | Marine gutless worms symbiont microbial communities from Max Planck institute for Marine Microbiology, Germany - Olavius geniculatus... ... | reverse complement strand
CCATGTTTGTTTTCGGCGCGGATTTTTCATCCCGAGCGGATTCGGTATGAAAAATCGACCTCAAAAATCGGTACCGATTTTTGAGGTCGATTTTCGGAGTCGGCTTTCGACTCCGATATCAGACTGTGTGTCATCGGCATAAGACGTCGAAGACGAAGTCGGAAAGTGGCGGTTTTTGCGTTCTAAAATGGAACTGAAGTATATTGTTCGCCCGTATAGCAAAGGCGATGAAGTCGGCATTAAGACGGTTCTTCAGGAAGCAGCGTTTAGCAATATTTGGCCGGGAATTCGTATGTCTTTGAGTGCCCCAACGTTTAAGTCATTTACCGCAGTGTTCGTGGGCGTGGCTTTTTTAGTCTCTCGTGGTTCTGTCATCAGTTGTTTGGCTTGTCTTTGTCTTCCGTTTGTTTTTGTCTGCTTGGCTCACTGCATAGTTGCAGTTTACTACGTCTACGGACCGCCATTGTTTGACCTGAATGATATTTTTGGCAACTACCAGTCAAACGACACCACAAATTTCTGGGTTGCTGAGACACTGCCGGCGCATGGAAATATTATCGGGACAATCGCTATTGTCAGTAGCCTGAAGGGAATGGAAAACAGCACCGGTGTTGCATGCCTGAGGCGAATGTCAGTTCTGAAGAGCTGTCGTCGGAGAGGTGTAGCAAACCGTTTGCTAGAAACTGCTGTGCAGTTCTGCAAAGAACATAATTACTCGAAGATCGAGCTGATTACTACAAAGGCTCACCAGGCCGCGATTCAGCTTTATCTCAACTCTGGCTTTTACTGCCGTAGTTACAAACCTCATTACTACCTTCATGGACTTGTTGCGATTTGGACGTATGAACTTGTTTACAGTTTACGTCGACCTCAAAATAACCATAAAGAACTTAATTCCAAATAGTGGAGTGATTATCATGTCAGTATGATGTAACGTATGAGGTGTGCATTCGGTGAAACTTTGTACCTTCATGATGTATCATTTATTGTTGTGATACTGTGTTAGACATTTATACTATTTTCAAGTATTTGCATATTTGATAATTGATAGTAATGGTGCTATTAAGTCATAATGTCATTACATTGTTATACTGTACATTATTGTTATATTGTAACATTATACTGTTACGTGTTATTTACTAAGTCTGTGACATGTCCTAGGCATACTCGTAATAAAAAGTAGTTTTATTTTTAACTGTCTTTTTGTCTAATGTGCAGTTTATGCATGGATGTTCATGGTTCCTATGGTCAGGGAGAGTCAGGGAAAAATCAGAGGATCAAGGAAGGTCAGGGAATTTAAAAATACCAAGATGCAAAAGTTAATGAAGATACAGAAAAAAAATTTGAACTGTTGTACGCAGTTCAAAAATTTTTCCTGCTTGCTTCGCTCACAGATTATTTGTACCGCCACTTTTAAATGTGTTCCACTGTCCTTCTTTCTAGTGTGATTGCAAGCAATTGAAAACCAACACTGGTATTTCATGTGACCAAATTAGTCAGGGAAAACGATTCATTTTGTCCTGGAAAGTCAGGGAAAATGAATTCTGCATAGTAGTAGGAACCATGATCAGTGTTATTTTTTGAAAGTAGCAACTGTGCACACCATTACACAATACACATGTGACATATCCATTAGCATATTACTATTCCTGCATGATGTATTTATTAACAGTTCTCAGCTTCTATACACTTTTCTTGGACAATTTTCTCAAAATTCAAGACATTTTATCAGTTGATCAAGAGTGTAGAACAAAAAGCACAAAAAATGAAGTATTAAAAAGTTTAAGAACTGACACCTTTAAATGGAGAAAACATGGCAAATCTTACCAAGTTACCAGGATATCAGAACATCATAATCTGCCATTATTTCTATTGGATGAATAATTATTTAAAAATTTTGCAGTATTTTTCAGAGTAAGTTTAAATTTATTTCAGAACATTTAAGGACAAACTACACTTACAATAAGTACAAAAATACTTGGAAGCAGCGATGATAAAGTGTGTAGTTTATGATTATTGAAGTATTGATATTCTGTTGATTCACATATAAAGGAAGAGTTGCATTTCTTAATGTATCAAACGGACCTTATTTTTTGCTAGTTTTTATGAACGTGTTTTTGAAAACTTGAAGACCATAGTTTCTTTGATATTTATGTCTTTTTTGGATACTAGTTGTGGCCACTAGTAAATACATATCACTAATGTATAGTAGCGTAAGAATACACGGACAATAATTGACAAGTGAGTACATGGTTACATTCAACCAGAAAACACTAAAAACATAATAAAGCAACTTTGGTAACTAATGTCACACATAAATAAATGCATACATACAAAGGTCGTTCGACAAATTAGTTTACAAAATCGCGCCATTCCATTAATTCTTAAAATAGAAAAAACCAAAATATCCGTTTTGTAGGGAATTTCTTTCCAAAGATAGGTGGAAATTCTGTGGATGATGAAATCGTCATTGTGACATCACTTGTCAACAGAACACGGTCTATTTGTGTATTATTTTCCCAACCAGTAATCTATCACCACTAAAAAAAACGCAAAGGCCTTCCTGAGCCTTACACGAACTCGTTCACCACTAGCAAGTGACAAACACATCAAACAGCATACAGGAGCGAGAAAAAGATCAATAAACTTAAATCAATGCCTCCTTTTAAACGCTAAACATTAGCATTTCATTTTTTTACAACATATCATCTGAATTCGTTCAAACATTTGTCCCGTATGTCAACAAGTTTCTGAAAGCCCAATGCAAAGAAAGATGCTGGCTGCTGTTTGAAGCACTGATGAACACCTTGGTATCAGATGCAAACATCTGACCACCTACCATTTTCTTACATCAAACGTGTACTGTTGGCTTCATAAACATTTATTGCCATATACGGGATGCATTTGAGAATGAATCTCTAGTTGCATCGTGTTTTTCTCCACAAAAAAAACAATGGCATGCTGTTCATTACGGGACGATCTCAGTGGCAACGTAGCCATATTTAATGTTTATAAATGATGTCACAGTGACGTAATCGTAATAAAACTCGCAACTAACACTCGCAATGAAAATCCCCACAAAACGTATATTTCGGTTTTTTTCTACTTTAAGAGTTAATGGAATGGCGCCACTTTGTAAACATCGAACGACCCTCGTATTATATGATAATACAGACACGTAGGCAATGTACACATACACAGTAACTTTTACAAAGTTTATTCAGCATACTTAATACATGCTCAATGTCGAGAAAGAAGAATGTCAAAAAACATTTAAACTTTACCAAAAAGACAACAGTCACTCAACATGCTAAAAATCACAAGTTCATATAGTTGCATATCTCCACATATGAAACACTTTGTGAAATGCAACTAACGAATTCTCCAAAATTGCAAAACAACAGTGATTACGTTTACTGTTATAACAGTCATTCTACTATCGGACCATCAAAGAACAATAATATGACGCAAGTGAACAGTAAATTTACACAATCGATTACACATTTACGCTGATAAACAATTATAAAAGGCAACAAACTTGCAACCATGTAGAAGAAATGCTTCTACTGAGTGCAGTGAATGAATAAATAAGATTCCTGAAAAAACAGCACTGCAGATCGACCATGATAATATTAATACAGTGCAGAAGGACCAGTATGATTACTAAACAGTGCCACTACATTCATCATACTAGCATCACTCAGAATGGCAATAACAATATCAATAAATAGACTTGAAAGCTTGTTCGCCAATCCTTTGATTTGGCATGCAATGGACTGATAAAATGAGGTCCACATGACAACAGTATGGCTTAGATAGATATTTTTCAACCAGAGATAAAAGTGCAGCATATAAATACAAAAAAATCAAACCACGAATGAAGTACAATGAGATGAATGTGGTCCAATCTAGTAGACTAGCACCATGTTCTTTTTACACAGCAACTGTGGTCTGTCAAGTTATTTAATTACAAAAACATTTAATTTGACCTGTCTCACACATATCTTCATCTTACGAATGCAGTGCAGATCCTTTCGGAAATATCACACAAGTATTACATTACATTACAAATTTTTAACGTGGAATGAGTAATAACTGCTAGGACCACAGGTAAAAGCGCAAGTCATGACAAAAGTACAGACGGATAGGATTATATATAATACTTGAAACTAACATTACCCTAGACACTGCACTGCAGTATTGAAAATCATAAATTTCAATGCAGTTGACTTGATGTAGCCACTTTTTGGCAGAATTAGAAACTGTGAAGAGCTGGAAGACCACTTTCAAACTTGTTCATTGGACAGTCATTTCAGTTAGGAAATTATTGCTGCTGCATCTACAATAAAAAACAGCATTTGCTTCTGCACTGTTCGCGGCATAAATTGTACTGGAAGGTATGCTCACACCAGCTGCAGGCAGATTGCAAAGCAGCTATTATCGTATTCTCTAACCATCAGTTTAAAATAACAGCACATTCACATCACTGTAACATGGCAGCAGTACACACTTGTAACGGTCAGACTTGATCCAAAGTACTACCAGCACAATCTGGCAATGTCGTAACACCAAAAACTACTCTAGTTTGATGACTGATGACTCGAATCTGCCACACATAAAACGAAATGGATGACAATAATGTTACTGGCTGCTAACTGCCATCCATCAGACAGCTGGATATGTTAAGCGACAGTCATACAGAATGACTGCTTAAGACAACCACTAACAGACACTGCAAACAGCTGAATTCAAAGCACATACAGCATAATCACTGAGATTATTACAACCTCCAATGGAAGGAACTTATACTTTGACCTCAGTTTGTTTGCCTAATCCAGCAGATTACTTTAAAAATAAACAGATTTTTGGGAAATTTTGCACTGCCGCTTGGGAGACAAAAATAAAAAAAATGAGTTTGTCAGGGTCAAAATCTACAGATGAACACCGTGTCCGGAAAAAAAACATCGCAGACATTTTCGATTGTAACTTGAAGGATTATCAGATTCAAGTAATTTTTGACACCAATACTTCTGACACAACTGGCGATCAAATGACTGTCCAATTTTTCACCACACTTATTGTCTGCTTCTGCACTACCTGGGGAAACAACATCAATGAAATATTGCATTTTTATCCTATTTTGCCTGTTCGGGTTTTCCCAGGTAGTGCAGAAGCAGACATTTGGTGAGGTGAAAACTAGAACGGTTATTTGATGGCAAGTAGTGTCAAAAATGTTTGCACCAAAAATTATTAAAATCTGTCAATAATTCTTCAAGTCACAATCGATAACGTTGGGAATGCTTTTTGACATAATTCTGTTCATTTCAACCCATTTTGTTGGTTCTGTTTCCCCAGGTAGTGCAGAAACAGACAATGGATGAGGTGGAATATGGAATAGTCATTTGATGGCCAGTTGTGCCAGAAATATTCGTACAAAGTATTATTAAAATTGGATATTCCTTCTTCAAGTGACTATCGATGATGTCCGGGATGTTTTTTCCGAACACTGTGCAGATGCCATGTGGCACATACGTCTGCGAGGTCCGATGACGCATGTCAGATGGTGGTCCCCGATGACATCTGGGGAAGGGCAGAGTTGTGAATTTGAACCCCCAGCCAAAAACATGCAACTGTAAACTCCAGCCAAACCACCACCACATGACGAATATAAATGAGGACTGATTCCGCCTTTAGCCAAATTACCTTAGTTCTTGTTCACCAGACTGTGTCCAATAAAAAAGTAAACCCCTAAATATTGTACAATAGAAATGTCAATGTACAATGTCTAAGGGTTTACGTTTTTATTTATTTGACACAGTGTAGATGACGGTACTGTTACTATCAATAGCACAGTGACACTATCACAGTTAAAAATGTACAAATACACCAGAGATGGATCACTCACCAGAAAACAATGACGTTACGGTAAACATCCAGTAGCAGCGACATTGTGGGTTCAAAAATAAATGGGACAGGACGTTGCAAATTTATGACAGCTGCAAATTTACAACATAGGAATTTGTGGGTGCTCAAAATTTTAATTTTTTTTTCTAGAATTTATCAAAATAGTGGTTTTCGGCCCCAGATTTCACATTTTTGGTCGAAAATTTGCCGACAAGTTAAAGATTTTCCAACAAATCTAACAAATCCCAAAATTTACAGGGAGCAATGCCCCCTGTCCTCTCTGCCTCTCCAATTCCCTGGCCGCGACGCCACTGTCTAGCAGAATGGGGGCATAAAAAATGCGGTGTCTATTCTCAGAGGTTCAAAAAGCTGCATGAAGTAATATTTATCATAATAAAACAGGAGCAATTATGATCAAGACGCTGGGGACATTTAAACTTAAAATTTGCTAAATAATATTTTGCTATTAAGCAGACCTCCTAAAATCGGAGATATCACAAGTAATCAGTAATGTTAAAAAATGAACAATATACATTAAAATCGGTATGATGCGATCATCGTGTGCTTCACATTATTACAGTACTTTCCACGCTTAGCAGAATTGTTTTACAATTATGAATAAAAACTGATGCAAGTGCTGGTAAACATCTCGATAAAACAACACTCTACAGAAGAGATTTTGCTCCGCGGCTGAGTCACGCGATCAAATACTGCAAAAGCTTACTTGAAATCGCATGCAAGCAAACACATGCAGAATATCCTTATTTTGATAAATTCACAAAATAAATACGCACAAGCCAGCCATCACTATCTATAAACATCGGAGCAAATAATTCCTAAAAACAAATATCGACAACCATCTATCGCTGCAACACAACAATGATTATGACCGAAGAGTGCGAAACTGAATGGCCAGCATTCCAAAATGCGTTGATATTGTATATTTAAAACTGCTACAATGCAGACGAGAAAGTCTATGAAACGTAGCGGGGTGGTGGGGTTGGTGGTTTGGGAGAACGTGACAAAGACGCAGTGCCGTTGATTGTGTAGTGAGAAACAGAAGATTGGCTCGTCACTGATCCAAGAACTTCCATCCATCTACAACGCAAGTTAGTGAGTGTGTAGAGTTTAACATCCCACCAGACACAGTATAGCTTATTACCAGGCAAAATGCACATACATACGCATATCCGACAAACTAGAAACTGCACCACAGCAGCAGATGCTTCAAAGTGAAGTCCACACCTCTCACTCTGCAACTTTTGTTTCAATGTAATGTAATCTAATCTAAAAACAACTTGCTACAGCGCCAGTAAAAGTGATGACACACTGGCCAGTTTCAGGCGCCTGTTTCTGGTACCAATCAACTGGTATCAAAAACTGGTCAGTCTGTCATACTTTTCTGGTACCAGACTTTTCTGGTGCCAGAAACCGGCGCCGGATTGAAGATGTTCAATTTCATGCCAGAAACCGGCTGGAAAGCTGAACTGTGATTGGTCAGTCTGAGCAGAAGATAGCACTGCTCGTTTGTAAACAAAGATGAAAGATGAACTGGAGTGACAAAAGTATTTTTCAACTCATAGAACAGTACGAAAAAAGAATTTCTGTATAATGCATCATTAAAAACCTACTACGATAAAATCTTAAACAAAAGCATAATTGACAAGCTGCTGGTATCATTTGCTGGCTAAGTGTGTCACGGTTTCTGGCACCAGGGCTCCAGTTTCTGGTGTCAGAAACAGGCGCTGGAAACAGGCGCCAGAAAATGGTCAGTGTGTCATCAACTTTAGTGTCACAATGTTAATAACTGTGAATCAGAAGTGGCACCAAAAACGCTAAAAATTCACGACATTCTCTATTTATTAGATCCAGTGAGTACAGCAACAGTGAACAAAAATGAACATCTGAAAACTGTATGAAATTGTTATTTCTTTAACCAGAGACAGAGATTACTCAAAGCGACTAACAAGTGCCGGGCAATCTCTTCAAGTAGAACAAAACACTGCTCATGTACTATTGAATACTCCGACACATCAGTCATTAGCTCTACTGGGTGAACATTCTTTTAACTTTGCAAGATTTTCAGAACAAATCTGCTTATTTCAGGACACTAAAGGACAAATTTAAGCACTGGCATAAATGCAAGGCCTGAAAATTTAGCTTACTGTGCAGTACGAAAACACTGAAACATTGTGCTCTGTACCAGTATGACAATAACGTGTATGAATTCAGTCAACAACACTGTGTCCCAAAAAACATCCCCGACATTTTCGACTCTAACTTGAAAACCAATTATCAGATTTTGCTATTTTTTTGTATGAATATTCCTGACACAACTTGCCATCAAATGACCATTTAGTTTCCCACACTCACCCAACATTTGTTTCTGTACTACCTGGGGAAAACACAACCAGTGAAATATCGTTTTTTATCCAATGCGATATGATTGCTTAATTAACATGATGTGTAAAAACACATTTTGTTCACATTTCTAACACTTTGGCTGACATTTCATCCAGTTGTCTATTTTTCAACTGCAGGCAGTAAAATTGTTTGAAGTGTTTGCCCACTATGCGAACACAAACAAGGAGACCCTTTCTCCATTCATTGACAGCAGTATCGATATAGTTCTGCTCCAGACCAATCCAGGCTGTACCAGTCGCTTCTTAACTTCACAAACATTCCTAAACTTCGTCTGGTAGACACACTGGTGCATGAGAATCAAACCTTGTAACAGACCTGCTGCTGGGGCCCACAGATTAAAATAGATGGAATTTCTTGACAATTTTTCATTCATTTTAACACGTATTATGCTTGGTCTGCTTTCCCCAGGTAGCGCAAAAGCAGTCAATGGGTGAGGTGGAAACTAGAAAACTTGTTTAACAGCCAGTAGTGTCAAAAATATTTGTGCCAAAAATTATTAAAATCTGCTGATCTTTCTTTAGGTTATGATTGATAATGTCGGAAATGTTTTTAGGTTTTCTGTTTATTTCAACACAAATTTCGCTTGATCTGGTTTCCCTAGGTAGTGCAGAAGCATACATTGAGTGAAGTGGGAAACTGAGCGATCATTTGATGACAAGTTGTGTCACGAATATTTGTACCAAAAATTATTAAAATCTGATAATTGGTTTTCAAGTTACAGTTGAAAATGTCGGGGATGTTTTTTGGGACACAGTGTATATAATACATTGACTGCATCTCCATATTTCCGTCAATTAGGATTTATTAAGCGCATCGTATAAACACTCAACTAATTCACCTTCACTACACTATTCATCTGTTATCTGAAGACTTGAGAAGAAATCATAATTAATGTGATTTTCTAATCGTTTATTATATGATGTACCAAGCCATAAGGCATTGATCTTCATTTCCTTAGCCCTACACTGCAAGACTGTGAACACAGGGCTACCCAGGCCAGCAAATCACATGGTGCGCCTATGAATGTCCCTGGTATGCTGGTACTAACCACAATGTTCCACCCAGGTACTAACTTTGCCAGCAAAAGGCAACTGCGTTAATCAGATACGGCGTGTTAAGCACTGGTAAAAGATCAGAAAGAAAATAAAGTTAACTGTATAAAAATGATACAGGAACATAGCCAGAAAATGTAACAAGACAAGAAAGGCTCACCGACTAAAGGTTACATCACTTTCAGCACGAAAGAAATAGATGTGATTCTTGAACTGCAGCTTGAAAACACAGTCTTTGTGGATGCCGTCTGAAGGACTTGGCAGACCGACAACATAGCCGAGCAGAGGTAAGCTTGCCAGCGGAAAATCATCCTAAACAATAAACATTCCATTATAACTTACTCTAGCATTTCTGCGTCCCATTTTATGTCTTCAGCTTACCATTTGAGGGCTAGTATGCACATCCCGAGGCTTGTTCAAAAGAACACTTGTTCCCCAACATGAACTCAGAAACACGGAAATAAAAATACACATTAACATCAGCATGTAACAACTGCAGAAATATTCAATCACAATAAAGCAATCAATCCACTACGGTGCCCATTAAATGGAGTTCTCAGAGGTGCGCTATTACTGCAACATGTAAAGCAATCTTGTGAACTTTGCAGTTTAAGGAATTAAAACAACCATCACATGGTTAACCCCATAGCCAAACAAAATAGCATGTTCCAGAATGCGTAAATCTAGTGGCTGATGCACAAATAAGTTTACTGATACACTGATACCAGTCTGAATATTGAGTAGAGTCCAGAGCATGAAATACCTGGTACTTTTTGTAGAAGAAGAGGCAGAAGTTTGTGAAGACCACCCAGAGTTTCTGCCAGCCATTGCTGTTCTTGAACTTGCGCAGCAGATAGCCACTGAGCTGATTCTGCAACGACAGCGGCTCAATTTATCGTTATACTCTGTGACCAACATTACCAACAGCTACCTGAATATCGCCAACTGCGACTGTGACTACAAAGCATTAGAATGACTGAAGTAGAGTTAAAGGGTGTCTAAACTGCAAGCTATGGAGTGTCACCTGCCATATGAGACCACCCCACTTTAACCCCAGCCAAGTTGGCCAGATTCACCTATATTTGCATAAAAAACTATTCTGCATAAACCGAGAGCTGTAGATAGCTTTAAAGTCCAAGTCGCATCATTTTACATAACTGTCATAAAGCGTTAATTGGCTGAATCAAACGCTTATTTGTCAATATTCATTAATCTTCTGGTTGCTAATACATCTTAATACCCTAAAACTCAGGTTTCAAGTACTCACTTTTCCCTTCTCATGGCTTCGGCCATATTCGGAACTGTGACTGTGACGTCATCTGTAGAAGGGTTGCTAACTAGTGTTATTGCCTTGAGTACAAATGCAACTTAATTGATGACCAAATAGCCTCAAAAAGGCCAAATTCTCCATCAACAGTTAAACCCACTAAAACAATATTCCAGCACATCGTTAATTTTACAAATCGCACACCTCTAATAGTGAACAGATAAACAATGACGTAATTTCTAATGTCACCTATGCGTCATTACTTGTACCGTAAATCGGACATCATTCTGAGTAAAACTGACGAATTTACTGTGTTTTCAATGCGAAAGTCAGTTTGTCAACCAAGCGTCCTGTGAGTGACGTCATTCGTATTTCTGGCACGTTCGGGTGCGTTCGGCTAGCACAACATGTCTATGATAAAATTACTTCAAAGTGATGTTTTCATTTCATTGGATCAGCGTATTATTAATTATTGTTACATTCTACGCATATTTGGCCAATATCATTTTTTCATGCGACTTGGCTTTAAGCGCTGGTTCACACTATTTTAATGTTGTTTTAACTCATAGTTTTGGCACAAACATTGAAATGCACCACTGTCCTTATTGTAAATAGCACATCATAAATTACTGTGATAACGATGATGGCCAAAGAATTAAAAGGCTGAGTTGATCTGGGATCTGGGTGTTTGGTTGTTAACACTGACAGATTTAAGCGACTTTTCCGTAAATTTTAAGACTTGGAGTATGATTTTATGTAGGCTTAGTCATTTTAGTGCATTTTATTCAACTGTATTTCATTGTTATGGACTGTTCAGCTTCGCTGTAAGTTGACACTGTTTGACATTATCATTACCAAGATGGTTTACCTATCCATAGACAAGTCACCCATTAAAGTAGTAACCATGATTGTAAGGGCCGGATCCTGATCCTGGTCTCTAGGCAGACAGCCCACAGGTGACATAGTCATAAACCCGGTGGCAGGCTGCCAATACTTTACACCAGGCCTGTGGTTACCTTCAAAGCCAGAGAGTGTCACCACCCTTTGACCAACCAAATTAATACTGCTCGGTGAACAGAGGCACATGTGTCTGAACAACTTGCAACCCAAATGGTGGCTGAAAATATGAGGTCTTTGAGCTAAATCCGATGCCCTCTAAAGCCTTCAGCACTGACGCAGATCAATTATTCACATAGAAAATTGTCAGAACGTATGAACAAAGATTAAGCAAACCCTGAAAGCGACGACATGTTCGCTGGCTCCAACGCTCAGACTGCGGTGCCAGCAGACGTGCATCGTCATGTTGGTGCGATGTTGTGCGGACGTAGACGTCACTGAGCCAGCAATGCTAGGCTCCGGCGATGCCGAGACAGCACTGTGACGCGAGTCTTCCAGCGTATCATCCAGCGCTTCTGACGAACCTAAGTCACAAGCACAACTGTCGATCACTCACCATCTAACTACTTCAGCTTCAAAGTAAACATAAAGCCCTTCCTAAGTCATAAGTCACTAATCTTCATTTCCTTAGCTCTCAGCCAGACAACAATCTACACTTCGGATGCTGGAAAGCTAGTGCATTGCATGGCGTGTGTGTTTATGCCCCAGCTTTCTGAAAGCTGGGACATAAACACTGGTACTCACTGCACCTACCAGAGGATGGCCAGGCTGAGTTAAACTGGGTGGCTTGATATATAACAAGACACAATAAAGTAAATGGTCGCATATCTCAGTAAAAACTGTCAAAGTATAGATTAACTTCGTTGATGCATCCAATGATGTTACGTGCTAAACCAAGCCACCAACGTCTCCAATAACTATGCTTGCGAGTAAATTCTGCTGTGTTAATGAATGAATGAATAGAACCATCTTCAGAAGAAAAGACAGAATCTGTGGCTTCAGTGCTTTTACAACACTCATATGTAGGCATGAGGAATGGTATGTGACTCATCCAGCAACCTCTAAAGCTTTCCTAGCAAACCTTAAGCAAATTTGGAGAACAGTCATTGAAACAGTTGTCTACATGAAAACATAATTAAAACAGAAGCAGACAAACAACCTGAACCAGATGCATGGTGATAGATAAATGTAACACACTGCTGAACAGCAATTGCCTTAACACAAACAGAACGTTGGCCAGATTCTCACACAAATGCAGCAATGGTATGAATTAGTAAGTAGCCTGAATAACATACTGTTTGACTTGAGGCTTGGATACAGTATCCGTGGATTGGCAGTAACATCATCAGCACTGGATGCAGCAGCAGCAGATATGGCTGTTTGAAGGTCTTTAATCCACTTTGACTTCTCCTCCACGCTGCTGGCGGCAACCACCAGACACCGGTTGTTGGTGTAGATCGTAAAACTGTTTGCTGATGATACCGATGACGAAATCATCGGTGTGCTGTCCGCTTCATCCACCTGACAAATACAAATATTATTAATTATCAATTACCACTATTCTTGCTAACAGTATCATGTAAGCACTGAGCACTGAGCAGTTGATGCAGCAGTCGCTGGAAAGGTGCGGTCGCCAATGGTAGAACGCACAGTACGTGGAGCGACCAGCGCTGATGTAGTCGAAGAGCGCAGTCATCGACGTGCTCTGAGGTGTGACACGCGCTGAAGATCTGAAGCCAGGTAGCCAGGTTCAGAGCCGTGAAGGGAGCGATACACTAGCACTGCCAGCCGGAACGCAACGCGTTCTGGCATCCGAAGCCAGTGCAATCTGCACAGTAACGACTGAATGTGGTCCTGACAAGCTCTGAAGATCAGCTGTGCAGCAGCGTTCTGCACAGACTGTAGCCTGTCCATGAGTTGCTTCGGAAGGCTGGCAAGAGTTGCGGAGCCGTAGTCAAGCCTGGAAAACACCAGCGCCACGATGAGCGACTGCATCACGTCGTTTGACACAGATCGTCGTATGCTTCACAGTTGTCAAAGGGCAGCAAAACACTTCGAACATGTCTGCCTGACTTGGGTACGCATCGTCAGGTTAGAGTCAATGAAAATACCAAGATCGCGCACGCATCTGACAGGCGACATGAGATCAGAGCCAACAGCCAACGAATCAGAAGGTAGCTGACTTTGTCAACGAGCTAAAGCGCACCAGAGTACTTCCGTCTTGGATGCATTGAGCTGAAATCAATTAAATCGCATCCAATCAGCGATGGCAGCGACACAGTCAGCAACACGTTTCCGTAGACTGTCGGTGTCCCCGGGTCGACAGAAACCGTAGATCTGGGTGTCGTCGGCATATAAGTGCGGATACAGTTCAAAGGATTCTACCAG
>Ga0056128_1007322_pt1 | contig 13935 bp, 10 predicted proteins | sample WorMetLIZISLAND2_FD_71113 | JGI IMG/M metagenome (GOLD analysis project Ga0056128, IMG submission 71113) | Marine gutless worms symbiont microbial communities from Max Planck institute for Marine Microbiology, Germany - Olavius geniculatus... ... | reverse complement strand
GTAAAAATTTGGGGGCGCAGCACCCCCTAGGGGCCGAAATATGGTCTTCCGAAAATTGCGCTTTAAGGGGGTACGATTTCACATCTAAATCTCCAAGGTCACTGGACCAAACTTCACCGTGCTTGTTTCGTCTAACGCAGGAGGAATCGCCATACACGGAATGACTATCCGATTTTGAATACCTTCATCCGTTTCGGAGATATTCGTCGCCGAACTTTGAAGTCGTCCGAAATCGGGCCAAATTTTGCATGTTTTTTTGCCCCTGAAATTTTTTTGGGGTGCGCCCGCCAAAATTTTGGGACCGGCATTATAAAATAGGGCCTAGTACTGACCATCGTGCAAAATTTCACGCCGGTCGGCCCACGCATCTCGGAGATTTCGCGAGGACAAAAAAAAACATCAGCAGTAAAACAGAAGTCCTTCCAAAAACTATCGTTTTCGGGCGGACTAATTAAATAAAAACTTTGCAATTTGTCGTAGATTTGAACGCCAAATAGGCGTGTAGAATATGGCTTTAAAATTTTCAGTCTTTAAAAATAAAGTTCAATTTTTTTTTGGGGGGGGGGTAAAATTTTCTGATTCACACTGTACATGCATGCAAGCAAACTCGTTATCAGAATGAAGGAAACGAGTTAGTCTATTCAATTCATTCTGCCAAAACGTTTCTTGATGATACCGTACGTAAGCACATAACATAACGGTCTTATACAAACTTATGAACTGGATCTTATAGAATTTTCGTTTTTAGATAATACAGCTACACGTACACATTATTTAGGCCCACGTATATCTAAAACCTATATCTCGTTAAACTGGTACGTTTATGTGACGAAATAAAATCGAAATATACGTATACTACATTAAAAGGTTAAAAATATCTTTATGTAGATATCAAGTCGTTCGTATTAGGCCTATACACGTAGCACCTGCAGACACTCTAAATTTGGGGACGCAAAAAAACTCGTAAATTTTATAAAAACGTCTATTTGTGCGGAGCGGTGGCTTAGTCAGCAACACAACTAAACAAACGAAACAGAAATAATCACAAATCGCTACCGTCATCAGATAGTGCCGCGGCGTATACTAACACTGCAAATAAATATTACGCTCTACAGCCGAAGAAAGCAACTATTAATGCAGAGGCAGCAGTACGAGGACCACAACGAATTACGGACGTTTCGCCCATTTGACGTTTCGAAATTTCGATGACGTTCTGGTTTCGGCCACTGAAAATCGCGGACGACGTCGAAGAAAGACGGACGGACGGACGGAGACAACTGCGAAGACGACGTCGTTTCATCTTCGCCGCAATTTTTTGTGGGCAAAACGTTCAGATCCAAAAAGTGCAGAAAACGGAACGTCAAAGGGACGAAACCGCTACGACGACGCAGCAAAAGAAGCTAACATTCGCTCTCTCAGACACGATCGAGTACTACATCCGTGGCGGTTTTAGACCAGGGCCTAGGGGGCACAGGCCTCCAAGTTTTGCTCCCGGCCTTCCCCCCAGTTTCGTGGCTATTTATGATTTTTTGCAAAGATAACACAAATACAACGTATATGATTGTATATGATTTCTTTGCGTTTCCAAATTGTAGAAAATTGGGCAAATTTGCGGCTCTTACTAAAAGTCCAAAAACCGAAAGTGCTACAGCTTCAGAGAGACTTCGCTCCTGACCCCCTGACCGGCGGCTCTGCCCTGGACCCCGCTGGGGGCTCACCCCCGCTATAGGCTCGCGCTACCACGTTCGCCATGGGGCCGTGTCCTCTAGATGTTGCGGGTTAGAACCGCCACTGCTGGACATCACAAAAAGCGGTAGGATACCGGTAGAAAAATAACGGCGACAATAAAGCATATGTGATCCGTTGAGTCCCTGCAGAGATGATCATCTTCCGTTACAGAGCCGAGTCAGGACTTCGGCGACGACCGTGTCCAGACTATTGGATTCGGTGAGTAAGAAGACATCGGTGGCATTATTGGAGGCGATGGCGTCCATATCGGCCCTGTTATGGTCAGCGTTGACGATAACAGACAGCATAGTGATGCCGTCCTTTTCCTTGGCATCTCGGGCTTCGGGCACAGTCAGAGACGGGTTGATCGTCGAGTGACCGTCGCTGACCAGTACACCAACATCGGCCACGTCTGGTCGATCACCGACAGCGGCACCGTTAAACACCGTTGTACGCATCTCGAAAAGAGCAGCCTGCAACAAGCATGAACCGTCCGTCGTCCATGCGCTTTCTTTGAATAAACTCATCAGTCATAACGTTAACTATATGTCATCATCTTAATACATCATCAAAATACAAGGTTTCTGTCGACATTTCGCCAGCCGCAACTGTTCCTGGCTAGATGTAGCCACGGCCAACAACATTCATTATATACAGCGTCTGAAAAAATACGTACCACGTTTATTTTTAAACTAACTCCATAAATCATCGGCCGATTTCGATAATTTTTGGCACGCAGCATCATAAGAAAACTTGACGTGAATGACTTTAGTTTTGGACACCTCATTTTAATAACGTTGCTACACTACCTTGTGAAATTCAGAAGTCGTAGTTTGGCCCTTTAGTTGGTGGGTGTGGGCTCGCTGTCTCCTCCCCAAAAACTTTACCCTTGCTCTCATTTTCGGCCTCGATTTTCGGCCCTTTTAATTACTTTCTCGTTATATATACGCCTACATAGTTACTTAGTGCATTTACCTATGAGTTAATTTGAACAGCAACCTGAATGTGGGTTTCGCCGCGATGATGCGGGAAGTTGAGCCTCTCGGTGAGGTTTCTCTGCTGTCGAATGTACTCGTCGAGTTGAATAACGTGAGACACGTTGTCAGAGAACGCGACGATGCCGACACGCACTGAGTCGGAGTTGATGCTGAGACCGAGCACCAAGGCGCGGGAGAAGGCCATGATCAGCTCGTACTCGGCCTCAACGCTGCCTGACAGGTCGAGGATTAGCACCACGTCCAACTTGACCGAACAATCTGCGCGCGCACATACGTATAGGGGCCTACATGCACAGCGTTTCTTCTGCAGAACTCCGTCGTTATCTGTTCATATATTGCTGCGGATAAACCTTAAAACATCACGTTCTATCTGCTGTTGGCAAAAATTATGAAAAAGATCATATAGGGTACCGATGTATGGCATTTGTGCATCACACCAACAATGACAAATCTATCAAATTAAAGCATCGCCGCCGATGAGTGAATGAGTGAGTGAGTAGACATTTAGCGTCTCGTTCAACACATAAGAGGTTATTTCGGGGACGGCCCTTCGAGACAATGCACACAAACACATAAGAATGAAACAGAAAATTGAACCTATACAGAAACACACAAAACACAAATCAATCGACTTTATTCTAAAATTTCAAGAACTGTCCATTATCAGCGTGCATAATGCATACGCAACAGTAGTGTCAGTTTTAATAATTTTCTCTCGTATCCTCCAGACAGTCATTAATCTCAAAATGATGTCTATTGGAGGTCGGGGGGGGAATCGCCACTGATGAGCACTATGGCGACGTAGCATAAAAGCACAATGAGAGTAAAGCATGAGCACTTACTTCGTTCGCAGTTGGCTCCAGTAAGATCGCCCGGACAGTTGCATAGATACTGACCGAATTTATTTTCACAAGTGGCGCCTTGAACACACGGTCCAACCGCACATTCATCGACAGCTACACAACACAACGCAGCACTGAAAAATATATCCTATATCCCGATATATGTCAAAACCAAAACAACAACAAAACGAAGAGCCCTAAGAAAGCTACATAACTGTCGATTGTCACATATTACAAACGCCATTGGTCAAGATGCTGTGCATGCTGGAACTCTGCTATCCGCATGCATTTTAGTAATACCATAAATGGGAGTCTCAGTGAGTGCAGTTTTACTTGGCTTAGGAAGATTAAATGTGAAACATCTCATCACATTACGAAAAGTGAATTTTTATTGTCATCTGTATGGTTATAGTGATGTGTTTTTGAGTGATATGTTTTTTAAAAATTTTTATCGTGTCATTGTAGTATTACTATGACAGTATACTTAATTAAGTCAGTTTTCTGCTCCAGATCAGATGCTGTTAGAAATGTCTGCATTGTAACAGGTAAACCATATCAATATATAACCAACACCAAGGTCAACTCAGCCTTCCATTTCTCCGGGTTAGGTCAATCGAGTACCGGCCTGTCTGGATGGGATTAAACTGGGAAGCGTTCAGCTGTGTCGAGGAGCAAATATAAGAGAAATTGTAAGACAGTGTGATTTCATATGACAGTTGACGCTGCGTAGCTCTAGCAGTAGATTTCCTGTAAAGAGTTACGCACACCCTTAACTTTTAACCACCTGTAGGTTTCTTTATGGGCGTTAGCTATCGTAATAATACATACACTGGCAGTTGTCTAACCGTCGCAGGTGGTCTGTAGCAAGGATGCGGTGATGTTCTCCAACTCGTCGAAGCTCGGATGAATGAACATATTGACCTCGAGCGGTCGACTTGCGATCATTGACAGCTCGGCAACGTTGACCATATCACCGAGCCCGATTGCGACCATGCGGATGCCGTTCTGCCGACAGACGGCCGCCTGGACGGACGTCAGTTGCTGAAACACGTTTGAGTTGCCGTCGCTGATGACGATGGCGACGTTTTCGACGCCGTCGCGGTCGCCGTGCTGAGGCTGGAACGTGGTGCTGTAGACCAGCTGGAGGGCGGCCTGCGTGTGCGTCCAGTTGCCGCGGTACGGCACTCGTCGAATTGCCTCGACCACATCCTGTTTCACCTGACCGTAGTCGTTCATCTTGAACGCTACGTACGCGTTGTTGCTCCAGTAGATCAGCCCGATCCGCGTTTTGTTCATCCCGACCTCTAATTCGTTAACGACCGAGATCACCATCCGCTTGACGATCTCGAACCGTGTCGCCGTGATGCTTCCGGAACTATCCAGAACGAACACCAGATCTAGCAGACCGGAGCAGTCTGCAGCGACAAAAACAGTCAAATCATTTACTACCAACTCCAGAGACGATCCACACTGACGACATATTTTCGAATTACGATGCGATACGATACGATATTTGCATCCGAAAACTGACAGCTTGCCTGTCAGTTTAGTCTAGCACATACTCAAACTAAAAAAACTAAAATGTTTAAAATTAAAATGAAATGAAAGAAACTGAAATAAAAGTATAGTTATAGTGTAAAACATCTAAAAAATACTTTTAAAAACTGACTCAGATCAAAAAAAGCTAAAAAAGGAAAGAGATAACGTTAACTAAAAATAGTTAAAAAGCTAAAACGAGAAAAAACCGCAACCAAGTCCAGATATCCGTAAAGTCAGCCCAAAGAAATTAAAATTTATTAAATTGACAAACACTGCAATTGAGAAGCCATAGAAGAGACACAGTAGCCTATGTAATACGCATGTCAATAAAGACCAATAAACTTCTGCTAATTAAATGTCCAACTCCACTAACGAACGAACACACAACATGTTGTACAACATCACCCACGGATGAGACGCCAACAATTGTACAACATGTTGCCAGAGCTTGTTGCCAACTTGTTTGTGTTTCGTTCTTGTAGTGGAGTTTGACACTAACCCCAGATAGGCCTACAGTACGACTTACTTCTCTCGCAGTTGCGGCCGGTGAAGTTACTCGGACAGTCACAGTAGTAATCGCCGATCAGCGGACGGCACTCGCCACCATTCAAACACGGATTCCTCTCCCGACATATTGCATCCACTGTAACAGCAACAGTATTCTCGATAAAAACAATTTTTAACGACTATAAATACTCCAATAATTGAATGTCAAATCATATTCTTTAACTTAAAGTAAACTAAAGAAAAACACAGCCTCGAAGTCGTTAGGACTAAAGCCTATCTTTATCCTATCCTACTGACCAATTCACACCTACAACGCAACTCAACTGTCGTGACTGTGAACGACAATGCAATGACGACATTAGCACTGTGACGTCACACACTCACGCTGCTGTGCACAGACCAGAGGCGCGTTTCACATTTTTTTCTCTGAGAATCTCTGAGAATCTCAGAAATTCTAACTTAGAGGCGCGTTTCGCACTTTCTACTTCTCTGAGATTCTCTGAGAAATTGTGAGCAAGATTTTCTTTTGCTACGCCCACTTGCTTGCGAGTTGGATAAAATTGGCTAGCGTAGAATTCTATGTTAGAATTCTTGTAGAATTCTTACTTGCGCGTTTCACACTTTTCGTGAGAACTGGTGGGAACTACTGAGCTGTAGAAGTGAGATTCTCAGATAAATAAAAAGTGCGAAACGCGTTTCAGGCGTTGTTTGCCAGCTAAGCTGAGCAGTTGAGTTGAGTCGAACTGAGTCGACGTCGTAAGTGTGATTCGGTCACAAAGGCGATAGTCAGCAGACTGCTGTTACTATCCATCAGGCTCGCAATTACAGCATCACGACTGTTTGCCCATCACGCAATACTTAGTGACAAAGGAACATGCCAGGGACTAAAATATTTTTAAAAAAACCTATTATAGTCAATTCCCCTCTCGTTTTTTTCGCTACTTCTTTCTCCAATCTTTTCTTCTTTTTATTTTAATGAAGATAAAATCCGCCTCCAGTGTATTTTAGGACGTGAAGCATACATGCGAAGAACGTGCTAGAGACTTGTTACTTGGCGGTACACATGTAAAATATTAAATTAAACTTAAATTAACTAAACTAAAACTCTTTAATACGTGGTTTCAAGTAGGAACGACGTGCAGATTTTATTAGATTTTATCTTATGTTAAATGTGCTACAAGCAGAATAGAACCAAATTTGAGAACTCCTTCCGTGAAAAACTTCCCCGATAAAAATCAAAAAGTTAATTTTTTGCCAATGTCTTTTGGATCGTACAGTCTCACAACTTACCTTATTGACGTAGCACTCTTATTAACGAATGAATAAGTGCATAAGTACATCAACAAATAAATAGAATAAAGCGAATGGTTACTGTTGCAGAGTATTTCAGTCAGCCTGTCGGTGAGGACCGTGGTCAGTAGCGTGAAGTTCGATTCAATCAGAGTTGTGTACGACTGGTTAGCGCTGACGATCGCACGCAGTTGATTAGGGAACACCCGGTTGCCAACTCCCACCTGCGTTAATTACATTCAGGCTACCACATACAGACAGAAAACTGGTAGCAGCAGTAAGAAAAAATATGTAAAAAAACAAGCAACACAATTACCTTATTGTTGGTGTTGCATTGTGCATGCTATCAATATATATATATGTACAAAACAGCAGTATATACACTTGTTAATGATGTCAGCTAGGGCTGCGTCCCAGATCCCACTGCCCGGAGAGCTCACGGCTTTCCTCCAAATTCTTAAGTGGTAAATTGGTTTCAAACGAAACGCTTCGCGGCAAGAGATAGATGGATAGAAAAGGAAGAATCCAAACGAAAGGGCAAAAGGAAAGACAGTGAGAAAAAAACAGATGGGACAGAAGAGAAAAATATTTACCTGTTGTTGGAGAGATAGACCCCATGTATTAGACACTGGACAATCGCAGTTGACTGAAAGTTTGCATAAGAGCAGCAACAGCATCAAACGTATATCGATATACTAACAGCGATGATGGCGATGTCCTTGGCGCGAGTTTTCCTAGCTTCAAGCCACGCCGCGTTCGGATTGTCAAACAAACCGTCCGTTATCACCACGAGAACGTTAGGGACATCAGGCCGCTGTCCAACGAGGGTGCTGAACATTTGTTTACGAGACACCCTGCCACGACAACAACAAGCAAGAATGAGACAACGCCATGTGCCGACATGTATCCGGCCGTCCGTTTGGTGCCCACTGCATACCAGTACTGTCCCACCAATGCACTGATTGGACTCGTACAACGTGTCTTAGAAAACCCCAGACTTCTGTTCGCTTTCAAATAATTCCAACAATCCTAAATCAGTATCAACAGATCTAGGTACAAAGAACCGTTGTTACTTTGTACAAACATTTAGGAACAGAGTACCAGCTGAAATTTTGTTGTGGCACCCACAGTAGATCATAGCGTTCGTATGGTAATACTTTAACGGAATACCAGCGTCAGTCACAAAATTTCAAGTCGGTGAACATGGCAAGTATATACCGGAGCGCCACATCAAAGTTGGTGCGACCGCGCGTGTAGGGCACATTGATGGCGGCTAAGAGCAGTTCTTTGTTAGTGTAGTTGTTGAGATGGAAACGGACGTCGACGCGGTCAGAGAACGAAATCAGCCCCACCTGGAAAGCGTCGGGCGACTGTTCGGAGCGGATCGGCAAAGACTGGACCACGCCGCCGACAAACTGGACAATGCGTTCGAAATTCTCCCTCTCAATGCTGCCCGAGGCGTCCAGTACAAACACGATGTCGCCCGTAGATTCGCTACAGCCTATCAGTAAAATCATAATACAGAATTTATACAGCGTCACAAAGTCCGGCGATATGAAAGCGCTTTCCTGCGACGAAACATGACGAACAACTTCTCATGGCCAATTCCCACATACGACGCCGACGCGACTCAACTGAGTTGAGTGGCGTCGTAGGTGTGAATCGGCCATCAGCAAGCTTAAGCAAAAAAAAAACAAAAAAAAACATTTTTCTCTTCTGTTTTCTTTCTTTTTGTTATCTCTGTTACTGATGCATTGACGTTGTAATGCACCCGTGGTACTTTTTTGGTACAATAATCGCATATTAGTTTGTATCAGAAAAAAAGAAACATGTGCAACTGTGAACTGCAATTAACAGAATGACGAGGTTTCCGCTTCAACATTAATATACGTTGCAATAAAAATTCTGTTCGATCGAGTTTAGTCTTGTCGGCAAATTCACGGCAAAGCCGCTACTAAAACACACCAAAATTTGTCGATCTTAACTTGAAGACGGATAATAATATTGCAATAATTTTTGGTACGAATATTTTAGACACAACTAGCCATCAAATGACCATTTGCATTACATTGCATTACACTGCATTACACTTCGCACCTTCTTGTCTAAATTTTAGCCCTTTTGCTGACAGTTTGTGCAATTGCCGAGTTGTGGAACTGCTGATAGTAAATATGCCAAATATCGGCCATTCGTGTGAACACAGACATGCAGATGCATTCTCCATTCATTGAGAGCAGTGTCGTTCAGAAATGTTCAACCAGTCACTTCTTGAGTTCATCGACATTCGTAAACAGCATCTAATAGACTCACTGCTGCGCGACACCCCAAACATTGCCCAACGGACTGAGTTTAGAACTGTTATCTCAAAAGATGAAATTTATTAGCGTTTTTGTTCATTTTAATGCATATTTGGTTTGTTCTGTTCTCCCCGAGTAATGCAAAAACAGACGTTCGGTGAGATGAGAATTTGAGTAGCCATTTGATGCCTAGTCGTATCAGAAATATTTGTACCAAAAATCATTAAAATCTCAATATCATTCTTCAAGTTACTATTGATAATGTCACAGATGTTTTTTAAACATTTCTCTTCATTTGAACGCCTATTTCATGTGTTCTGATTTTCCAAAATAGAGTAGAAGCACATGTTGGGTGAGGTAGGTACTTAAGCGGTCGTTTGATAGCCAGTTGCATCAGAAATGGTCGTACCAAAAATTATTAAAACCCTATAATCCACCTTCAAGTTACGATCGATAAATTTTGGTGCATGTTTTTAAGCTGCACAGCGTGTAGTTTCTTGAGTCGATGCAATATGGAGAATGTACCAACCACATAGGCCTAATATTGGCCAATCTTACCTTCATTGCAGTTTGGACCGTTATATCCTGATGTACAGTTGCAGAAATAATAGTTGATGCCATCACTACAAATGCCATTGTTTTGACACGGATTTGACAGACATTCATCTATGTCTACAACATTGCATTATACGATGATTAACAACTGCTAAATATAACACACGCATTTATGAAATCCACATAAATCACAATTTCAAAAATACTGCACCGCTGAAACTAGTCTAGTCCAATTACAGTAGTTAATTTCCCCCCCCCAAAAAAAAAAAAAATTCCACTAAATGTGATCACTATTTGCTCCGGATTAAGCCTGACGTTAATCCCTTCTTATCTGGTTGTAATCAATGATTATTGTATCCCAATCTGTCCGACTGCTTGATTTACATAACCACATACGTTTCACTCGGTAGCGTATTTAAAATTTAAGAGAAAAGGGGCTAAGAAGTCTCCCAAACACTAAGGTTTTTTTTGTTAACCATGCAGTACATGAGTTTTAATGTTTTAGGAAGCAGAATTGTGCGAGTGGGCACGACAGGTTGACACGCCACCGGTTACACTTTGTACGCGTCACAGAGTAGGTTTACATGGTTACATGTCACTAGTCCGAAGAGGCAGTAGTCCGAATTTTGTCCGCAGTTTGAATCGCCAATGGTCTGGCCGTAAATGCGTCTCTTACGTCAGCGGGAGTCTAGTCGACTTTTTTTTACTTTAATGAAATACAATAGATGAGTGCGAATAAAAATTTTACAACAAACAAGAAAGTAATCAATGCACGTCATGTGACCACAAGAAAATCACATTAAATCACGCTACCTAGCACGCGCAATAATGATCGTTGTGTAAACGTTTGAAATTAAAAGTTTGTTATTAGTGGATTAAAGTTTAACATTTTTGCGTACAACGTAATAGGTGTTCTACTTGATTACTCGCATTCCCGCTTATTATTATCTTGATCTTTACGCACTTTGGTAAATGTCGTGATCGAAGTCAGAATTTCACGCCGAATTTTGCTTCGTTTAGGCTTAGTTCCCAACTTTTTTTCTGATGGGAGGGCTCGCAGAATATTGTAACGGGAATCACAGACATGCACCACAGTTTCGAACATAATAAATCCGTAAACCTTTTCCATTAATTCGAAATAGGTCGCTCTGAGCGAAAGCGCTAAATGAGACAGGCAGAAAAAATTTGCGATTATTAGCCAATAAGTCATCGTAGGCCCCTATCTCAGAAACGGTGCCAGATAGGGCCAACGTTACTGTTAATCACTAATACGAAGTCGTTCGTGTGCTGTCAATTGGCACCGAAAGCAACGATTTTGGATTACCCTGAACAACATCTAAGGGTTTTATAGAATTTTTGCGTTTTCAGCCTGCTGAACACATTTCAAGAGCAAATGGCTCCGAAATTACTAGAGATAGATCGGACAAGCTGCGTACGAAATTTTTAGCGTCTAATGTACATTTCAACCTTCTGAATTTTGACCATCTAGGTTCAAGAAGCCTTCCGTACGGAGGCCTCAAATTTGGGTACTTCTTCAAGGGAGGCAGACTATTTCGACACTACACACTCCACAGTCAGGGCTTGCCGTTCGAAGCGATTTATCGGTCGATCTCCTTAGTCAATCGCCCAAACGCCCGCCTCACAGGACACTTATTTGGAGTACAAGGTGCGATGAGACCAACAAAAGGACAAACAGACAAACGGTCTTTATAGTACGGAGGACAAAAAAGACGGAATAGAGAACTGTACCCCTCCTTCAAGACGCAGTATTATTTTATTGCACACTGTGCAATTGCCTAATTGGCAGAACCAATGATGTCGAGCATCACGTGAGATTTGCTCAAATTACTTGTCAACTTTTACTTTATGTCATTGCATTTTAATTGCTTTGTTGCGTAATGCGTTTCATTTCTTACTCATTGTACGTAAGTTACATTGCACTACTTATTATTTGATAAAGATTTGTTATAATTTTCAATTAATTTTTAACATTTGCATTACTTTGCTTTCTTTCTGATTAATTAGGCCTACTGTTATTTCATTTACTTTCATTCGCAGACGTCTACTCGTGATTCACTGAATTAAGAGAAAGTGGACTGTATGAAGTTTGTTTATGTCATGGCCGTTGGAGATTTAAACTGCTGAGAAAATTCGGACTATTGCCCCTTCGGACCAGTGCCTCTTCAGACTAGTGAAATGTCCCCGGTTTAGATTATGGCAGCGAGTTGAGACTAAGCTATACGTCATAGTCGTAACAAACGTTAAAAACTATTAAAAACCGTTTGTAAACGTAAATAAAGAAAAGCTATCTACTATTTTGTTTCTTTAGCACATTAAAGTTGACTAAATAAGCTGTTGTAGTGCAGTTTTGAATACAAAATAATATTATTTTATCGGCGGCATTTTGACTTTTGTAACAGGCTAAATATTCTCATTCACCGTTATTTTCACAATTCTTTTTCAACGTTCTTAAAATACACAATGCTTGCTAATTACAACTGTAGAGTAAGTAAGTAAGCTAACTGACTGTTGCAGATAGAGTTGACAAGGTATTCGGTGAAGTTGGAGTTGGGCATCGTGCGGTAGCTGGGTGCGACGATCATGTTGTACTGATAAGGGAAGCTTGCTATGGCGGACAGCACGTAACGGTCAATCCACGGTTCAGCAGCCACCGTCAGTAACGTGATGCCGGCACGACGCGCCTTCCTGGCCTCGCGTAGCGTCATCGCACGACTGTTGGAGTCACCGTTTGTGAAGAGAACCGCCACGAACGCAACTCCCGGCCGCCTCTCACTGCACAACGATCGCAAGACTCAGACCTGTAACTTCCTCCTCCTCCCCTTCCTCGTCAGCCCAAACCAGAAAACACTTGAAGGTATAAAGAGTACAGATTTTCGTGGAATACCCGTCTCAAAGCCACGAAGCGTCACCTGCCATATGAAATCGCACACCACCTGCCACCCGACCGAGAAAAACGCGCCCCGCCTTAACTCCAGGCAGACGGGCCGGTACTCGATTTATCCACCACACAGGAATGAAAGGCGGCCTTGACCTTGGTGTTTTTTATATTCCGAGATGGCAACCACTTGACCGAGATTCGAACCCACGACCTCGCGATCGCAAGTCCAACATCGTACCGTCACGCAACCAAGCCATTTATTACCGATAACGTCACCATCGAATGCGATTTTTGAGCTCGAAATAAATGCGTTTGCGACCGGGCATTGCCCCGAACCCCGCTGAGCTATGAAGACCTTACAACGCTCCCGCAGACCCCCTAGCGAAATTAATAGAGTCGCAAAGGTGGAGTCAAACTTCCTCCCCCTTGCAGTGGCGGTTTTGACTTAGAGCTGGTGGACAGCACCGCCAGATTTTGACTCAGCGCTGACAGTTGAGTGTGTACAACACAATGGCCAATGAAATAAAACCAATAAAACTTACCCAGTATTTCATTTTTCACTGAGCCGGGCCGAAGTCTGACAGGTGTTTTAGAAGATATGCATAAAGCTATACATTTTTAAACAATTCCCTCCGGCGAGTTGCAAATCCGTAACATCTGTGGTCACTACCAGATCGTATTAGCGTTATTTTAGCTAAATTTTCACAAGTTCTGCATGTTTTAACTGCTGTATTGTTTGGTTGTTTACTATAGGCCTACCGGGGCAAAAAAATAACACAATAACAACTGCGATTTAATCGCCCGATGGGCAGTATGTTGAAATAACAAATTATATTATTTCAGATCGCTTTAATAAAGCAAAATTGCATGAAAATAGTTGCTTACTTGAAAAAATCAGTTTTAAGCAGTTCCGTGATAGCGGCTGCGGTGTCCGTTTCGTAGCCGGAGTAAGGCAAGTTGCGGATGGCGTAGGCGACATCTTGTCCGCTAGCGTAATCCGGTAGTCGGAAGCGAACGACTGGTGTGTCACTGAAAGTAATGAGAGCAACGCGCACTTTGCCGCTGTCGATGTGATAGTCCAGCTGGTTGACAACGTCGACAATGAAGTCCAGCAGGTAACCGTACTTCTCCTTACTGATCGTCGCAGAATTGTCCACCAGGAACACCACATCCACTTCGTCCTTACACACGCCTACACAAACCCACCGTACACCACTGGTTTCAGGTTTGTCGCCGACTTGTCACGGGCTTTGTCGCAAACATCTCGACATGTCGAGATG
>Ga0056128_1007321_pt1 | contig 13935 bp, 15 predicted proteins | sample WorMetLIZISLAND2_FD_71113 | JGI IMG/M metagenome (GOLD analysis project Ga0056128, IMG submission 71113) | Marine gutless worms symbiont microbial communities from Max Planck institute for Marine Microbiology, Germany - Olavius geniculatus... ... | reverse complement strand
TACGCCGTGCCCGGTTAGTACTTAGATGGGTGACTGTCTACAGTACGGAGCCAGCCAACTAGGTCGACTCAGCCTTCTACCCTCTGTAGGATGGTAAAATGAGTACTGGCGGTGGTTAAGGCCATCGCTAGGGAAGAAACGGCGAGTTCTGCGCAACAGTAGGCCCTGTGGCCAGGACTGCAAGTATACCGATCCAGTCGGTTAACCCGTCGACTTGGGCTGTATGCTAGCTTAACTGGGCTTCGCCCTTGCCGGCTCAAAGTGCCGTCAAAAGGATGAGCTCCCTCGCAATGGACCTAGCTGTCTATGCGGAATCTTCTTCTTCTTCTATACTAGACCAGTTAGGGTTTAATACCGCGTTTATACTCTGTTCAATGCTATGCATAGCATTGCATTGGACAGACAATAACTGGTCACCCTTACAACCGTGCTGCGCTACGGCGCAGCCTGTGATCTTCATCAGTCGAGGTACCCGAGTTCATGGAACGACCGCCAGCATGATGCAGCTGCTCATTGCCAGCTTGTGGAGTCACTGGCGGGACGTCGTTAGTGGCAGCGACCTCAGAGGCTGGGTGCTGGTCCTGCACGGCCGGTGGATTGGAGGGAACCTGCAGGACATCCCCATCTTGCTGCTGCTGCTGCTGCGGCTGCTGCGGCTGCTGGCGGGTCATGGACCGAGTCCAGGCTCGCTCAGCGTCCGGGTCAGGCCAGCGACGGGAACGACGCGTTGCCACCTCTTCAGCCATTCTGTCAGCCACACAAGACGACAACAATATTTTGACAGGCACAGCAAGGCCACAGACTGAGACTACAACAAGAACGCCATGGCAGAAGTTTTGGTCGTATCACTCTACGGTGCGTAAAAAGCGACATAAACGAAATGAATTCAAATAAAATAAAATTTCATAGTATTTCAGTTCATTTCTGTCGCTCTGCACGCACATTTATCGCCAAACCGGCCTAACATTTTACATTATAACCCTATAGATATATCACACGTCACAGTTAAACAAAAATCAGGACCCCACAAGCAGCTAACACGTTTGCCCAAAAGTTTCAAAAGTTCCTATATTCTTCATTATATATAAAAAAAACTGCAAACAATTTATTTAATGTTTTATAAGCGATGATGTATAACAGCAAAAATCGAAAGTATAAGCACGAAGTAATGTATTAGCTTAGACATTTAATTTGTTTTCAGTAGCCAGATAAAATATCTAAGCTAATACATAATGTAGTGTCAGAAATATTTCCGCCAAAAATTATTAAAATCTGCTACCTTTTCTTCAAGTTACGATCGATAATGTCGGGTTTCCTGTTTATTTCAACACATATATCGCTTGATCTAATTTCCACTAGGTAGCGCAGAAACAAACGTTGGGTGAGGTGGGCAACTGAGTAGTCATTTGATGGCAAGTTGTGTCAGGAATATTCATATCAAAAATTATCTAAATCTGACAATTGGTTTTAAAGTTACAGTCAAAAATGTCGGGGATGTTTTTTTCGAGACACAGTGTATACTGCCCCTCATTTGCATCTTTCGCCCACGTCGGCGCCCGTCTTTGTAGGGCCTGTTATGTTTGATTTGAGGGCGAATTGTTCCGAAAAGACATAATGACGTCACATTTCAGCTCAGGGGTAATTATGGTTGGGCCTACCTGGTAACTGTATATTCCAAAGCAGTCTAATAAACGTGTTTCAACTTTATTTTTGACTAATAAATCGATACTCAATGCATCCATCTAGAGTAAAATGTACTTTCTGTGTAAAGACATTAAACGTTTGAAAGAAAAATTACTCACATGATTCCAGCAATATATGTCAATCGCAACTTCACAACTCGATTCACGCAACAGTTTATTGTCGCTGCATAGCAACGGTGACGCATAGTTTACGTCAGCGTCAGTGATACAAAACACAGATATATACCTTTTAAAAGGTATATATCTGTGATACAAAAGATACGGTAAATAAGTAACTGAGTGAATACCGGAGACGCGCGGAGTGCGGACGCGGCCGAGTCCGTGGACGAGACGCGCGTGCGCAAGTATTTTGCGGACGCAATTTTTGAAGTCTTTGCGGACGAAGACGAGGACACGGACGCGGAAACTACATCGCTCTTGTGGTCGTTGCGGACGCGGAACGCGGAACCAAAATTCCAGGATCCGCACATCTCTAGTAGATACGTAACGGTCATAGAATATGCAATTTATGTAAATACTAAATTAAATAGTCTTGTGTGGAATAATTGTGTGCAAATTTTCCGTAAGGGTGTATGTTTCTTATATTGTATAAGGTGTTGGCAACGCAGTTTTTATATATTTATTGGCATAATTGTACGTTTCCTGAAATGATGTACTTTTACAGAAATGCCGTAACTAGACTGTTCACTACGCAGTAGTGTTGTGCGATACCTTCGATACCTCGATAAATATCGTGAGTTACAACGTCTCGATACCGGCGCAATCACATGATCACTTACTCGCAAATTTCCGATTTCACTCACGTTAATCAATTGCCAAAGATATAAAGTCCAAAAATGAAGAAATATTTACGATCGTTTCACGCTTTTCTAACCTTTTCTCAACAAATCATACATGTGCACACAATGCGATCTCTGTCACAGCGGTAATGGGTCGCTATAGCGAAGGGACGCCATAGCGAGATGTCGCCATAGCAAGGTTTGGACTAAAATTCACGTCGACAGACATGTCATTACGCTTTACATTCACCAGGGGCGACAATTTCACGTGTAATTTAGTACGATTTTTTTGGGGCTTAATATTAAAATTACCATTTAATTTTTTATTTTCGAATTTTAGCATATTTTAAAGAACTATTGACAATACGTTGATGATATGTTGGCATCAAAATAAAACTGCTTTGTCTTATAATTGGCCTCATTACAGGCAGACAGTAGCATAGGGAGCGAAATAGCGAATACCATTTATGTTATGAGGGTCATTTGATAAATAAATTACAAAACAGCATCATTCCATTAGTTTTTTAAATCTAAAAAAATCCAAAATACCTGTTTTGTAGGAAATTTTATTCTGAACACGGGTACAAATTTGTTTTGTGTCGACGTCATTATTGTGACGTCATCTGATCATAGAACACAATTTACATGTGTATTATTTTCCCCACCAGTAATCTATCATAACTCACAAGTGACAAACAGCATATGAACAAAGAAAATGTATAAACTTAACAAGTTAATGCAGTCACTTTGAATGCTACAGATTAATGTTTCATTTTTCAACATATTGACCAAGTTTACTCAAACATTTGTCCTATCTGTTAGCAAACTTCTGAATGCATGATGCAAAGAACGATGCTGGCTGCTGTCCATGCCACTGAAGAACGACTGATTGCACCCTGGTATATGATACAAATTTCTGTCCATCTAGCATTTTCTTACACCAAACCTGAACTGTTTGCTTCATAAAGCACTTGTACCATATACTGGATGCGTCTCAGAGTGAATCTGATTTGCATTAATTTTTTTCTGCCCACAAAAATACAATAACGGAACGCTGTTCATTATGGAACAATTTCAGTGGCAACATCGTCGAATTTAATGTTTATAAATGACGTCACAGTGACGTCATCGTCATAAAACTCATAGCTGCTACTCCAAATAAAATTCCCTACAAAACATATATTTTGGGTTTTTGATATTTGGAAAACTAACAAAATGACGCTGTTTTGTAACTTATTTATCGAACAGCTCTCGTATTTGCATCTTAGGATGTGAATATCATCAGCCATTTCTAATATCAGTTTGGCCCGTACTGAATGAAATTCTATTATTACCTATCAGCTTGTTATGAATGTGAGAAAGCATTCTCATTTCCTCATGGCATTGCTAAGACTGTGGTTAAAGCTAAAATCACACCTTCAGTTATTAGCTACAGTACATTGCTGTAGTTGGTGACTTTATTTTTGAGTTGAAGTTTGCTTTATATACAAAACATAATTGGCTTAAGCTATACTCTGAACTTTCTCCAGATGCTTGGCTAAAATGCATCAGATTGAATTTTACGTAGACCTGTTTAAGATTTAGTTAGTATTTGTTATGTAGCCTGTATGCTGTTTTTAGACATAGACATTGATCACTGATCATCAATGGTCATGTTGGTATATAGATGGTGGTACGTATTTTGCTCCTGAACTCTTTACTATTCTGACCGATATTGGATCCATTTCAGTGCATCTTTGGACATTGTCTCTATCTGCTGAAGACTTTGTTCACATGTCTGCCCTAGCAGTGTTTATTAGTGCCACGGGCTCGCATCCTTTTCTGGAGCGTCGAGTTATATTGTCAGAACCAGCAAAGATTGGTCGTTCTGTGGCACAAGCAAAGCCAAGTCCGACAAACACTATCTTCGACTGCAAAGTCCTTTCACGCAATCATGCGATGCTGTGGTATGAAAGTGGAAAGGTATGTTATTCTGATAATATTTGGTATTAGCTTTTCTTTAGACTGTTAAGACATTTTTTGCATTATTGTAATACTGTTGGAGAGATGCCGTTATGTGACTATATTTTGAGCTGTGTGCTACAGTGGAACAATTATCATTGCCAAGTTGCTTGATATGAGAATGTCATATTCAGACTTAGTTTTGTTTATAAGTAGAAAATCTTACTGCAGTAGTTGCCTCTTTGATATTGATAAGGTTAAATTTGTGTGTGTTTTGAATCATTATTAGTGTAACCTAGAGTATGTAGGTGAAACATTTTAATGCTAATTGTGTGTCGATGGGTGTTCAGTTCTATCTTCAGGATACAAAGAGCAGCAATGGGACATTCGTGAACAGCAGTCGATTAAGTAAGGGATCGGAAGAGAGCCCCGCAACCGAAATATGTTCCGGTGACATTATTCAGTTTGGTGTGGATGTGATGGAGAATTCACGCAAGGGTAAGCGAGCTAGGCTGATAGCCATTGGCTAGTGCTGACATTATTGCAATAAATATCGCATCACGCTACTGTAGCTGTTGAAAGCAGTAGTTTATCTGGCACAAGGCTTGACTATCTTGCGGAGTAACATTTTATGTCAGGAGGTTGCTTGCTCTTGTTGTCAAATCATAAGTCATTATGACGATGTAACACTGTCAGATGGTAGTGACTTGTAGCTGTCATTGATTTCTGTGAATCTTGTTAGATACCGTAACGTTTTTTGTCATGTATGGCTTGCAACTGAAAGAAAAATTGGTGAATAGTTTAAATTCCAGATGTCACAGGTAAATATTACCAAGCTCATATATTTCAAAATAAAAAAATTGTAGATTGAGTTTGCTGAATTGTGACTTACTCAGTGAATGATAAGAAGTGTATAATTGATTGGAATTATGTGTTTAAAGCATTCCAGATATTGACTGTGCTGATTCTTGCTGTTGCAGTTACTCACAACTGTATCATAGCAACGGTCCAGTTGTATCATCCTTCTGGCCAGGAGGCAAAAAACAGGTTGCAACTAAATACATGTAGTTCATTTATTGTTTCCAATATGGATTTCTATGCGGTACTTAAGCAGTGCCTTGAATATTGTGGGAATATTTTGCACACTCTATATTGTTTATTTTTGTGTACATGTGTGCTGGCATTTGGTGTGACAAAATAAAAGAGTGGTTGTAATTACCTTTACCGAGCACATTGTTTTTGCCGAAGTAAGTAAATTTAATTTATAAAGCGCACAATGTCAGCGAGAAACTCACTGAATCTGAGGCCTCATTCTGTTCATTGGTTCGCTTGTCAGTCTACCAGTTTGCATTTATGGGAAGAAACTTACTTTCAATACTGATGCATGCTGAAGTGTTGAAAAGTGTACATTTGAATACTAATAAAAACATGTTTGGCAAATGTCTTGCTTATTGCTTTTGTTTCCGAGTCCTGTTTTGAGCTTGCATTTAAGAAAATATTTTTTTTTCTTCTGCTAATACATGCTTGAACTGAACATTAGTTGCATATTAACTGGACTGTGATGAAATTGATGCTTGGTTTTTCTTGCAGTATAATGTCGACTGATGTCGTGAGTCATCATCTTGCAGCACAGGAACTGTATCAGCTAGCACAGTATCTCCAGGTGATGTAGCTTGCTTGTGTTGTATTATAATTATATAAAAATATCGATATTATTTTGATAATCATATCATAAAATGGAACATTATAATTTTGGATATATTGCAATAAAGGTAAAAAGCAAAGGTTGTCAATTTGTATAGCGCATCGTCGCGAACATGCCTCTAATGCACTTTCGTCGCTAACCAGAGCCGTCTGTTGCACGGCCGTCGTGTGCAGCCTGCAGACGCAGGCTGGCGCAGCGGCTGGCTAGGCAACCCCAGTCAGCTGTACCAAGGTCCCCACTACTCATTTTACTGTCCCACGGAGGGATGGCAGGCTGAGCTGGCCTTGTTGGTTGACTGATAATGGACGCTTTACCCACAAAGTGGTCAAATGGCCATCCGTCAGTCTAGTGCAGGATAGGGAAAGTTTGCCAGCCAGGACCGACGTTCTAACCACTATGCTATGCCACCAATATTGTTTATGTGGCTTCTAATTGTGATTAGCATGATTTTCTATTCACTAAGCCAGCATGTGATGCAGTTTTCTGCTTTACAGTTTCATTAACCTTTTAAAGTTTGGATCGTGACGTTGAATTATTAATGGTTAGCAGCACTGTGGAATGTGTTGTTTTAACAGCACAGCCAACTTTCTGTATTTTAGTTTTTCATCCTGTTGGCAAGGAAATGCACGCAAACAATTTATTACACTCTCTGAGTAGGTTGGACAAGCAGAACATGCCGATACTTATTAATAAAATATCGATGTCGCTATATTTGGTTGATATTGTATCGATATCATATTGAAATTGAAATTGTGATATCGACCCATCACTAATTACAACAACCATTTTCAGTTCATGCCATTGCATTTATCATGCCATCTTTTGTACACTGATATGCGCCATCAGTTGATGGATAAAACTGAAAGTTTAACTACTTTTCCTATGCTTCTTCTTGTACAGAGCGTATGATTAAAGATTATTAGAACTGCCATTATTGTTTGTTACGTATGCACACTTTGGATTGGCAGTTCGTACAGTTTTAGGTTTAGGTTGTTTTTAGGTTTTCTGTCTCATAAAGGTTAAACTTTATGTAAAGGTTAAACTTTTTGTTTCGTTATTATGTGTACGTGCATTTTGCCTGGAAAGGCCGTCCCCGAAATGACCTATACTGTGTCGGGTGGGACGTTAAACCCTGCTGACTTACTCTTGTACGGAAAGGAGATGTTGTACATGTGTTTGGTAACAATTTTTTTGTGTGCAGTATGTAGAACAATGAACATAATATTTTTGGGATGTCATTTTTTTACTCTATCGGTTATTGAATGAGTTGCATATGCACATTGATAATTGGGTGTGTAGGCACTGTGGCAACTGTATAGTGATTAAGTGAACTGATTACCGCCATGGTTGCATACTGACATGTAGGAGGCAGCACATCGGGAACAGGTGCTGGAGACCAAGCTCACAGCACTGCAGCGACAGCTTCAGACCACACAGGAAGCCACCGAAGGCAACTGGCAGGCTGGTTTTGCCTAATGTTCTTTTCTGTTCTTCTCTGCTAAAAATGCACTGATTTTGATTTAATGGTTATTGTGTGGCAGGCACTAGGCAGCTGTTGTAAGCAGTAGCCAGCGTCTCAGTAGAATTGCTGAACTCTGTGGATTTTTTTTTACTGGGAATGCATTCTCCTGCTATTTTAAAACAATCTCTGTCTACATCTTGCCTGCATTTTTGTTTGATGTTGTAATGCACAAAAGTTGCCTTTGTATCTAGTGCTGTGGTGGCAGGGGGCTTTGCAGCTTAATTGTCTTGCGTTAAATTTTTGCTTGTGAAAAATATTTTGGTCAGAAATATTCTTCCAGAAATACAAATTTGCAGCTGCTAATCCCCAATTTGGGGCAATTTAGGGACACAGTTGAAAGTTTGAATACCCATAATCTGCTCTGTCAGAAATTTTCCGCTTTCTGTTGCAAAATTGCAACTTCTGGCTCTATAACTTTTTTTAATGCAAAATGCTGCTGCTGTTGTCATTGATTCGTTTGGAAATTTCACGAGATGGCATTCTTCAAGACTTGATTATTCGTGCTCCTGCGTTTGATTCTGTGCTATGAAGTGCACTGCTGAAGTTTATGCGGTCGACTCAGCCTTCTACCCTCCGTGAGATGGTAAAATGAGTAGTAACTCATTTACATGGGTTACGGAAGGTGGGGACCTTAGTACAGCTGACTGGGGTTGCCTAGCCGGCTTCTGTGCCAGCCTGTGTCTGCAGGCTGCATACGGTGGCCGTGCGGCAGGCAGCTCTGGTGACGAAAGCACATTAGAGGCGTGCGCATGTTCGCGACGATGCACTATACAAATTGACAACCTTTACTTTTTACCTTTATGCACAGGCGTCACTGAGTCGCTGTCATTGCATGACATTTATTTGCTATGTTACTTTGCATATGTCAGGCATTGGTTGATGAAGACAGGCTGATATCAAGGCTGGAGTGTTTGGAGGATCAGCTGGCTGTTTATGTCAAGGTTTGGCACCACTGCTGTCTGTTTTGTTTGACTGGGATTTGTAAAAAATGATGTGAAATCCTTTCTTAACCTCGAAGCCCACAATTGTGGCCCGCCATAGCCAAGGGCCGCCATAGCTACAATGCCATAGCCATAGCCAGGGGCCACCGTAGTTAGGGTTACGGTTAGGGTTAGGACCCCACTAGCCCTAACCCTAACCCTAACCCTAGTAGCCTATAGGAAAGTGTGGCGGAGCTAGCCATTCGTACCATCAATTGTGGGATTGTGGCTATGGCGGCCCTTGGCTGTGGCGGCCCCTGGCTGTGGCGGCCCCTGTCTATGGCGGGCCATCACCAAGCCCACAGGTCATCGCTGGCATCGCTGTTGTCCGTTTTCTCAGCTCTTAGTCAGATACCAGTTTGCACTGTGAGACCATGGAATGGATACAGAGTAGTGCATTGCTGGCATGCCTGTTTTTGCCTCAGCTGTCACTAGTATTTATCATACCTATCTAGAGAAGGATGGCCAGGCTGAGTTGATGTGTGTGACTTGAGATTTGCTGTGTATGAGGTGAATGAAGACATGTATCGTACTGTGGTTTGTTGATGCATGTTTGTGGTAAGAAAAGTATGCAATTTTTTACTGGAGTTAAGATATGTTGATATTTTTCTGGTTTTTTTGTAAACAAAATGTCTAAAAATGATGGTATGCTTCTGCGTTTGTTTCATACATCTCAGTAGGGCTCACATTTTTCCGTGGGCCGCAGAATTTTGAGGCTAGCCGCAGAATTTGCCCTTTTCTATGGAATTTTGATATTGCCGTAGAATTTCACGGTATTTTACAGAAGTTTTGAAATGACTGATTATTAGTACGATCGTTGGCTTTAAACTAACTATTTCACGGAGAAAAATCAAACTGAACTGCCTAAAACTGCGTCCCTACTAATAATTACCATGATATACGGCACAATCGTCAATTAACACAATGCAACTAATTGACAAATTGTTTTTGAAAAGAAAAAAGATCGATAATTTCTGTTGTTAGTTGCTAGCATAACTGAGCGTCATGCCAGCATCCAAAAACTGAAGTTTTTTTAACATTTTAAGGCTTAGTTTACACACAAATGAAGGGCCGCGGTAAGCGGTGGAATTTGGACAATTTTGCCACGGTGAGCCGTGGAATTTGGCAAAATTTAACGCGGAAAACTGTGGGCTCTACATCTCAGTTATGCTTGTCTAGGTATAGACTGCAAAGAGAAGCAAAGTCTTATTTACGTAACTTATTTTATATAACTTATGCCACTTATTTTGCACAATTTCAATGCAAATTTTTTTGGCTTACCGGGTATTGCATAATCTTTTTCATTTCTTTTAAGTTCATAGTCAATAGTGTAGAAATTCTCTGCATCTCAGAATGAAAATATTTCGTTTATTTACTGAATAATGGTTTGCTGTCAACACTTGCATTGAGTCTGTGTACGTATTGAGTTGTGTGGAAATGACAGTATATCAGCTGTTGTTAGTGAGTCATTTTCTCTGCTTACTGATTTGATTGTAGGGTCAGACAGATGACAGTCTTCGCCAGCATGTCACAAGCTTGTTGTCTGACAAGGCCAGCTATGAAGCTGCCGCTAAGGTATACTGCTCTGCGGCAGCTTTGGATATCTTTTGCTAACTTCAGTGCATACAGCATACGTGTACTGCTTTTTGCTTTTCGCTGTATTGGTGTTGATAGTGTTTGGTGTTAACATGAGCACTCTCAGCGCAAGCCAGTTAATAGAGTCGTTAAGAAATAGAAATAGTCAGTTTTCATGGTGCTGTGGCTGTGTTCGTAATAGTAACTAGTAATGTGTTAGCCTTATAACATCACTGTCATTTTAGTCACATTTTCATCATTTCACCTTTATGGTATTAAGCTAGAATTTAATTAAATTTGATCAGAAATGCCAGTGCATTTGTTGGTCATGTGGTACATGGGCTTAGCGCTGGCTGTATTGTTTGATATCTTGCACTGTTGTCTAGCCATTCAACTGGGGACCCTGCTTAATATGGAATGTCTCCAAACACTGTGAGGCATAAAAAACACACAAAAATGTATCGATCATAACATAAAGGCAGATTATTGGATTTTAATAATTTTTGGTACAACTATTCTAGACACAACTTGCCATCAAACAGTTATTCAACTTTCCACCTCAAGCAACATATGCTTCTGCACTATCTGGGGAAATTAAAACACAAAATTAGCGTTAAAATGAACAAAAAAACGCCAAAAACCATTTATGACATTACTGATAGGAACTTGGAGAAAGATAACGAGATTTTTTTAGTTTTTGGTATAAACATTTTTGACATAACTGGCCATTAAATGATGGTTCAAATTCTCAGCTCACCTAATGTCTGTTGCTGCATTACCTGGGGAAACAGAACAAGTGCAACATGAAATAAAAAAGAAAGAAAAATATAAGTAAATTTAGTCATTACAGATACATAACAGATCACTTGTAACACAACAGATCTGATCAGAGTCTATTTGACAGTATTTGCAGTGTTATGCAGCAGCAAGTTTATGGGATGCTGTTTAAAAATATCAACGAACTCAAAAAGCAACTGGTTGAAGTCTGAAGCACAGTGTTATCAACACTGCTGTCAACGAATGGAGAATGCATCTCCCTGCTTGTATTTGCACAAATGGCCGATATTTCGAATATTTACTGTCAGCAGTTGCACAACTAAACAATTTGATAAACTCTCAACCAAAGTGCTAGAAATTTGGAAAAAAATGTGACAAATGTGCATTATTTTAATCAAATAGTGATATTGCATTGAATAAAAGTGTAATATTTTGCTTGTTTTGTTTTCCCTAGGTAGTGCAGAAGCAGATGTTGGGTGAGGTGGGATACTGAATGATCATTTGATGGTTCGTTGTGACATGAATATGTGTACCAAAAATTATTAAAATTGGATAACCTTTCTTCAAGTTATGGTAAAAAAATTTGGTGCGTTTTTTATACCCGCAGTGTATAAGCTGTTCGGTTTTGAAGATACAGGGTGTGCCAGAAAAAGTGGCCCAGCTTGTTCTTGTCAGAACTTCATCAAATCTCCACCAAATTTGATAATTTTTGGCACACAGATTGACAAGATGATAGAAATATGTGAGGTATACTCATTGTCCATCTCACCTAATTTGTGTCAATACACTACAGTTTTAAAGACAGATGCTGTAAATTGTTGCATAATGCTTAGTTGTTGTCACCGTAAAAGTTCTAACGACTTTGTTAAGCACACAATAAACTAAAGTGTGATCTATTTAGCATAATCATAAGTTTGTGTAACAACTTCTTCCAAAGTATCAAAATTTATGTTCAAGATGTATACAGTGGTTTAGAGGTGACACCGTGGCTGATAGCGGCATTAACGATCAACTGATCAAAACTGCACAGTAGTCATTCACGAATTAAATGTGTTTTGGCTCATTAGTCAGCTATTTTGTTGTCTGCTATTTTCAGCGTAAAATATTTAATACCACAAAATTATTAAATCACATGGCATCTTCTGTCAAATTGATAATGAAAAGATAAACAATACGATATTGATATTCACCATGTAATGTAACAATTTGGAGAATTTGCATTTTACACGGTAGTGCGCTAACATAAATTGGGTGAGGTGGATATTGAGTATACCTCGAATAATTCTATCGGTATGCCAGAAATTATCAAATTTCATGGAGATTTGACCAAGTTCTGATAAAAACAAGTTGGGTCATTTTTTTCGCACACCTTGTATATGTTTTTGTGAACGTTAATTGTATTTAATATTTCCTGCAGTTGCCGTCAGTGCGTTGTTTTACACTGTTAGTTAGAACAGTGGCATACTTTTAATATCATTCAGTATTCTGTTCATGGGGTAGGACATTTCCATTTGTAAAGGACTTTTCTGAGACTAAATTCCAATGTTGGTTGCTCTTATCAGTATCACTAGTTTTGCAGTATATCTCAAACCTGAGTCAGCTATTGCCTCTTTGAATTAAATTGTTTTTATTTAGCGTAATTTGCTTTATTTTGCTTGCTGTATATGTACTTACACATGGATTTTTTTCTTCTGTTGAAGTACAGTGGTTGTTTGACATAGTATGACTGAATCAGATGCTTATTGGTTACCGGTATTGTGTTTTGAACTTTTGATACAATATTGGTAAATGGCAAGTGTACCATCATTGTATGATGTATTTCTGTAGGATTCAATGAGACGGTTTCTTGAGGAGAAATTGGAAGCTGTGCGCAAAGTTTCTGATCTTGAGGTCAGACCTGGCTATCAGCTAGCTTGTGTTTATAAGTAACTCTTCAGTCGTAATATTGAACAAGGGAACTACATCATGAGGCATATAAAACATGGAAGCAAACTCTAGTCCATACCTTCAGAAAATCAAATACTGACAACTTTGCCAACAGATTTTGTACCTTTCTGTAGTTGATAGGAACTTATATCATTTTGTTTCAAATTTTCTGCTGAGTCTTTCGGCGAAAGAACGATGAAAATTGTTGAATGTCTGGCAAAGATATGAACAAGAGTTTGATGCCATGTTATATTTGACTCGTAGTGCAAGTTTACGAGATAACTCAAGTACGTGTAATTTGTATTTTATGCAGCATTTTGGAGTTTGTCGCAGATTTTTTATGCTGGTTTAGTTTTGTTTTTGTTATTTAGTGTTGCCGCCCAGGACTTTTGTAGGAGGCGCTGCACCAAACTTTTTTGTGATTTTGCCAGCGATGAATCGTTTGTGTTTACATGGTGCAGAGGTCGTTGAGCAATGCCGAGGAGGAAGTGATACATCGGCAGGAGATGTGCGATCGTTTGCAGACTGAACTCGGCGAGGTCGCGGAGAAATGCGAGCGACAGAACACTGACTTTGAGGAACTCAACGAGAAGCTGCGGGTAATATACTGCATCTGAATTAACGTTGAGCAAAAAAAACCTCTTTCTTCGGTGTTTTGGCACTGCTGGATGTGTGACGGGAAAAGTTTTTACTCTGTAAGACTTACTGCTTTGAAACCATTGTATGAGAATCAAATCAAGCAGAAAACTAGCCGAATTTTAGTTATCTGGAGAATGGTCATTAAGTGGCGTATGTGTAATTTATGTGCACTGTGTTTCATAAAAAACCGGACCCTGAAACTTCTTGTTATAACTTCTAGAAAATGGCTTTAATATGGAAAAAAAAGTTGGTACAGGCAATCTACACATACGACTAAAGTTATAGTAAATGTTCAAAATGTTGTCCTTTGGCCTTGATGCAGGCTTTGAGTCGTTTCCTCCACTGGTCAATGGCCTCGTCCACAATCGTCTGTTCCAAGTCAGCCCAG
>Ga0056128_1007318_pt1 | contig 13938 bp, 5 predicted proteins | sample WorMetLIZISLAND2_FD_71113 | JGI IMG/M metagenome (GOLD analysis project Ga0056128, IMG submission 71113) | Marine gutless worms symbiont microbial communities from Max Planck institute for Marine Microbiology, Germany - Olavius geniculatus... ... | reverse complement strand
TTTTGTAACCCCCAAAAGGCACTTCCTTGCGCGAAACCACGTCATATGAGCCATCGTGCATTAAAATCAGTTCAGTCGTTTTTCCTGTAGAGGACGGCAAGAAAAAAAAGGGAAGGGAAGGGAAGGCACAAAAAGTCACGCAAGCGTTATATTTCACCTATTCGTGGAGAAGCCCCCGTAAATGGATTTTCACCAAATTTTGCAGATCAGGAGATATGCTGGACGTAATCATCTGCACAAATTTTGGTGTGGAAAAATTAAGGGGTTTGGGAAATACGAGGGGTCAAATTTTGGAGTTTCCTATTGAAATGGCTGGTCACCTTTACAACAAGGCTGGCGCTACTGCACAGCCTGTGATTATTACTATAGACATAGATGATGATGATTTGGCTTAGTTGGTAATGTGTATGGTCACCTCAATGAAGTTATTCAATGCTGGTCCCAGTTAGCACTAGTTTACCTATCCGTAGAGTAAACCATCTTGGTATGTAACGAGCCACCCAGGTCATCTGGTCATCTGGCACCATCTGCGGGTAGGTGCAGTGCTATCCTGAAGGTCCACTATTCCGAAGGTCCGCTATACTGAAAGTCTACTGTTCCTATTAACCCTAAGGCTGACCCGAACCCTGACCTTAACCTAAATATTAGCACTGTGGAGCATATCTGCACAATGGACTTTTGGAATAGTGGACCTTCGGAATAGCCAGCCGGTACCGCAGTGAGTACCAGTAAAAACTGGGGTGTAAACAGGTGCATTGCATGATGGACTGTCCCTGTATCTATGGCTAAATCCTGGTGTTTGCCTGAGATCTAAGGGAATAGAGATCGGCACCACCGCCACATAGGCCTTGTGGCTTGGAAAGAGCTTTCTTTTGCATTTTACAACATTGATGTGAAGTTTGGCGTTTTTGTGTCGTAGTCGTTTGAGCTGATGAAGGACTATGTATCCGGAGTGATTGAACACAGTGGCAAGATGGTCATTCTGATGGAAATCATTGAACAGTGCACACTGCTCCATGAGAAAATTCTCATCTTTAGGTTTTTGTCGTTATTTGTTTGAATTTGTCTCTATCTATGAATGTCAGATATCCGGAGTTGGTAGGTTTCTGCCAAAGGTGGTTTGAACTTTTTAAAATGCATTTTTATGCAAAACATTACGGTTCTTTTGCTTTTATCACTTCGTGTTAAATTTGTTTACAGTCATTATGTATCACAGTTGCAATACTGTTATGAATGGTGAATTTTACTTCTGAAATGTTATAATTTACATGCTAATCTACTTACGCTATGAAAATTCATGCAATGAGCACTTTCGAGTACCAAGTTTTTGCCAGTCTACACTGGTTCGGCTCTTCCTTCTCCCTCCCTTTTCTTTTTGTTTAAATCGCTTCACTTGGCGGAGATATGCACTCTCACAAGCGCCATCTAGTTAAAAAATGCCTTTAATGACACTCCGTAACTACCTTGAAAACACAGAGGTGGATGGTCTTTGGGCAATGAGTTTCTGTTGGTCCAGTGGCAGAAGAGAGAAACGATCCAGTCTAGAAAGAACACTGCATCTCAAAAAAGTCAACTCTGTCTTTCTGCGTAGCTTTGACATATGTGAACTGAATAAGTTTGGATTTTAGCACCTCACATGATGCTGTATGTTACTGGTGTTTTTCGTGTTACCTGCCCCACTAGCTCAGATTCAATTTTGTAATCTTAATGCTTCAGTAAGTCTTTGTAAGTTTTACATTGTGTTTTTGTATGTGGTTTCATGGCTTATTCCCACCGTGTGTTTTCTGTGTACAGTCAAAGCCTGTTTACGTTGGGACTCATTGAGGAGTATCTGTCCAAGCGAAATGTTCCTGGCATGGAGGAAATGTGGATGAAAAACAAGAACTACTTTCGTGAGTTGTTTTGTGAATTGAGAATAAGCCAACAAATGTATGTCAATAGTGTGTGCACTGTGCACTGTTTGTTATATGTGCATTACTGCCACTTCACATGGGTGAATGCACTCTGCCATAACCCAAGCCAGACAGGCTGGTGACTTAAGAAAGATGAAAGGCTGAGTTGGCCTACAGGGTGTGGCAAAAAGGTAGCCCCCAAAGTTTTTTGCTGTTTTCTCAGCAATCGTTCGAAATTTTTGAAATTTTACAGCTTTATTTACTAAAATCTTTTACATTTATCTGGCAGGGAAAATATGATTTTGTTAAAAAAACGATGAAGTTATAGACTTTATCATGACCACTTACCGATTTTCTAGCATTAAAAAATGTTAAAGCTAAAAATGCGGGCCAGCTGTCCAGATTTTATCACAAAAGCCAGTGGCCTCCAAATTTGCCGAATATAAGCCCAGTGGACTATCACGTGTGGGGTGCAATGTTGGAGACTTACTGCAAGTTTTAAAAAAGCTGAAAACGATCGCCGAAGTCAAGGATGCGCTTTAGGTTATCTAGGGCAACCTGCCACAAGGACCGATCGACAAGGCTGTGAAAGACTTCTCAAATTAAGCGACTGAAGGTGTGTGATGGAGCTTGGAGCTGGCGGTGGACACTTTGAACATTCACAGTGACAATGAAATTTTAGCATCTGATCGTAAGTTAACTGTGTTGTTTCAACGATGCTATTAAATTGTTGTTGTAGCTTGAACATCTTTAATGCTTAAAAATTGGTAGATGGTCAGGTTAAAAAGTCTATAACTTTGTCGTTTTTCAAAAGACTTGCATTTTATTTGGCAGTTAAATGTAAAAAATTTTAGTAAATAAAACTGTAAAATTTTAAATTAAAATTTTAAATGGTTGCTAAGAAAACAGCGAGAAACTTTAGGGGGCTACTTTTTTTGCTGCACCCTGTAGGTGAGATGGTTTGCCAGTCTGCAGATTGCCCATCCATGTTATAGTTAACCACTTGATACCGACCCGATTGAGAGTCGAACTCATGACTGTTTGCCATGCCATACTGCCACTCAAAAGTAAAAACTGAGCATGTTTTTGTGTTACTGCATAGGTCTTGATGGCAGTACGTCGGGCTTGGAGCGCGAACGACTGATAAACTTGTTCAATGCTGAAGATAATGATCAGATTCGCCTCTTTCTCCTCTCAACCAGGTAATGATGCTGTGTGCTGCACTACATTCCAATTTCACAAGGTAGTGTGGTAACAGATATGAGTTGAGGTAGACTTCTTTGCTCTCAGCTCTTTCACAGTTTATCACTATGTGAAAGAATTATTGAAATAGGACCGTATTTGCCATAGTTATTGTAGAAATGGTAGTGGCTTTTTTCACCTATGACACAATGTAAAGGTTAAGGGGAGAGCTACAGAGCATCACCTGCCATATGGGATCAGACAGGGTTACCTGCCATTCGACGCAGGTCAACGTGCCCCACCTTAACCCCAGGCAGACAGGCCAGCGCTCAGTTTGCCCACTTTGATTGGATGGAAGGTTGAGTTGATCTTGTTGTTGGATCCATATTGATGTTTTACCGATCTGCTTTCCTGACAGTCGCCTTCCCAAGAAGTGATCACTTGATTGCAACCCGCCCGGGAGTCTGACTGTGGATCGACACTTTACCATTATGCCATGGCTTACCAAGCCATGTATTTGTGTAATTGTTTTGCAGGGCTGGGTGTCTTGGTATAAACCTGGTCGGAGCAAGTCGTGTCGTGGTGTTTGATGCTTCGTGGAATCCGTGTCATGACTGTCAGGCCGTCTGCCGAGTTTACCGCTATGGCCAGGGACGATGTTGCTTTGTCTACCGGCTTGTCACTGACAACACAATGGAGAAGAATATCTACGACCGACAGATAAATAAGCAAGGGATCTCGGATCGTATTGTTGACGAACTTAATCCTCAGAATCTGCTGGAGCGAAAGCAAGTTGACATGCTACTGCGTTATGAGGTAAAGTGTCTACATTAGCCTGTGCTGTAGATCATAGTGTTTAAAATGAATTACTGTGGTGGAGATGGGCCTGTATACATGAGGCGATAAAGAAACAGTTATGGTGATCTGGGTCAATAAAAGTAAACTTAGTTATGCTGCAAAGTAACTCTATGTTTTAGCAAACCCAGTTTCTTTAAGTCCATACTTAAGGTGGCCAATTCATTCTTAGTTAGTTGAATTGGTGTTGTGTTTTTCATTGATTATTCTAGCAAACTTGTGTGAAATAGAATTGATTGGCACTCAGTTCAGGGCAAAAATTATCATTTTCCTCCATGTCATTTTTTGTGTGGCCTTAGATTTAACACAGTGCACGAGAGGACTAGCTGTTACATGTGTAGGATACAGAGATGCCGACAATAAGTCCTGATGGCTGTGAGGAAAAGTGCAGCGATTCCGTGCTTGTCAGCATTGTGAAAAAGCATCACGGATGGATTACAAAGGTACCTGTATTAGTCGTTGCATAGGGCTTATACTTTGTTAGAATTGACTAGTTTGTCATGCAAAGCATCTATTGTATTGGCTGTGTTGTAGTTGTTTTCATTATAGTAGTTGTTGCAGCCATTTGCACATGAATTATTATAGTAGTAGTAGTTTTACTTAGTGGTAGTGGTAGTAGATAGATTGTGTATTTCTAGGTATGTCTGCATCAATCTGTATGTGTATAACCATTTCTTTCAAACAGAAATATGAAATGCCTAAAGCAATAGCATATATCGTTGTAGTATGTGTGGCTTTAGTTGTTGTGTCGTGGTCGTGGTAGTAGTAGTATGTATTGCAGTTGTAGTTGTTGTTGAATCAGATTGTTATTGTAGTTATTGATGTTGAAATTACTACTATTTCATACAGTGTTTATTTCTGATTTAGTTTAACAAATTTGCACATTATCTTTATTTTTAAATCTTAGATTTTACGCACATGATATATTCTTGCAAGTGATTATTTCTTGGATTGCTTGCTTGATTGGTGTCATCGATGTTGTTGTACCCAGGAGCCATTCACACATGAGTCTCTGCTGCTGGACCAACAGGACCAGAAGCTGACAAAGCGGGAGAAGCGACTCGCTCAGCTAGGCTACGAGAATGACAAGAAGATGAGTCTGCGTCCGACGTACTACCCACGACCTTTCCCCACCGGCACGACGCTTGACATGTCACGCATGCCCATCGGTGTCAGGTCATTCTGAATCGAGGCTTCAGAATCATTGACTGTGTACTTTTGAATTACAGGAACTTAATGTTCGATGCATCATTGAGTTGCAAAACTCTAAAGTGCATTGAACATTGGTACTGTTACTTGAATTATAAAAAAGCTGAATTGCGGTTAGACTTTGGGTCAGTGTCAGTGTACAGTGTTAGGGTTAGGTTTCAGGTTACGTTTGAGTTAAGACTTGAAATTTGACTCGAAGTAGTTTGAAACTTGTCGCAGTTCACTTCGGTCCTGGAGTGTTGATTGAATATTTTATCAGCATTGTTTTTGTGATCTTTATTTGCTTGTCATTTATTTCTTGTTGGTTTGATGATGTTGAATGAATGACAGGGTGGGTATTAACTAGGGATTGAAACCCAGGTTTACAAAAACCCGGGGTCCGGGGAGACCCGGACATTTTGCCAAACTCGAAAGCCGGATTTGGGCAGTCCGCAAAACCCTCGGGTTTCGGATTTGCGTTTTTGCACAAAAGTGCTACGTTTGATGGAGTATTATACAATATTAGGTAACACCAAACACTTTTTTGACTAGTTATTCATAACATACTAATCACCTCTAGCTCTTCCAGCCCCTGCATGTGGCAGTTAGATTATTGCCATCTTTAAAACCTCTTGTATATCTCTCTCACCTGCTGAGCAGGTCTTTTTTGCGGCGGGAACTTTGTGCATGAGAATCCTCTTTCACCTTGAAGACGATGCGTTCATTTTGTCGTAGACGCTAGAGGCAACGAGGCTATGATGTTCGTAAAGCCATGGCTACATGCAGCGATTTCCTCATCCAGCCTGTTGTGGGAGGAATGCCTGGGAAGTTCTCCCCAAGCCTGACGACTTCTTGGGGCCCCACCATAGCTCAATAATATAAATTACACCAGAATGCACCATTTTAAAGAGCAAAATTCTAAAATTTTTGTACCAGAAGGGCCCTGCAATAATGTTTTACCCAAGCACCGCTGTGGCTCTCGACGTTTCTGTTCTCGTCTGATGTACGTGCTCTCCGAGGCTCCGAGCTTCTCGGATGAGGAAATCGGACACGTCGGATGACACGTCCGATTTCTTCATCTGAGGTTCTGATGGACACCTTTTGGCCGACGGGCAAAAAATCTTGTTTGAGGAAATCGGTGCGTGTAGCCTTGGCCTAGCCATTTGATTGAGTTCATTTAAAGTTGATCTAGGCCTATAGCTGGGGGACTTATGTAAATGTGCCAAGTTTGCTTTAACGAGTGTTTTTAGTTATTAAAGGTTGCTTTTCTTTGCAATTAAACACTCTTGTCTTTCTGTTATTTTACAACATAGCAAGTATAAGTTCGTCCACTATATGAGAACGTATCGACTACAGATGGCGAGTGTCATTCGCAGTTTTACTTGTATACATTATGTTCTCCGTCTTGCCAAACCCAAACTATACTCGAAACCTGGGTTTGATCGCTTTCCAGAGTCGAAACTGGGTTTGGCAAAAGGCTCAGGGTTTGCAATCCCTAGTATTAATGACCTGCAAGAGTTCTACCATGACATTTCACAAGAGGTTACCTTTTGCTTAACCTAGAAGGCATGCATAACCAGGTTGCAGTTTTCAGTTTGAAACGTTAGGCTACCGAAATTTTATTCTAGGATTTTCATTAGTGATTTGTTATATGTTTGAATAAGTTTGATGTTCATGTTCGGGATATTATGTCAATGATCAGTGCCAACATTTTTTTCTTATGTTATGTACTGGGTAACTCCATAGTACCATACACACTACACTATACAACGAGTGCACGTGTGTTTGACTCAGGTATGGTCAGACATAGACCTCTTAAAATAAGGACTGACGGCAGCCGTGCTTGCTTCTGCGAACTTGGGTCCATCGATAGTTTTGGTTTTTTACTATAATTTTGTCAGACGTGGTCTGTTTGCTACGAAATTTTCTACACGTAGTGCCACAGACAACGTGAACAAATGCTGCAAATTTGGCTACTGTATGATCTCTACTTTCTCGTGTGTGCATTTATTGTGGCTAAACCGTATGTTGGTATGTACAGTTTAGCCACAATAGTAGTGCAGTGAGTACACGAATACACGTGTGTATGTTACTAAGGTACGGTCAGACAGTCGGAGGTCAGTCAGTGGTGAGTGTACGTCTGATGTGTCAACTTCTCTTGCTGCTAGATTGTTACAGTACACGCTATACTTTAATGCAGTAAAGAGTACAGTACTGAATGCATTCAGTACAATGAGTTTGCGTGTATTTGATTCAGGTATGGTCAGACAATTGGAGGTCGGCCAGTGGCGAGTGTTCGGCCCATGATGTCAACTCCTCTTGCTGTTAGGTCCTCATCAGCAGCTGGTCATACTCGACTTTTGATACCCACCGGTAGAGCAGGCTCAGGACTCAAGCCTGGTGTGTCACTACAACAGATTCAGACCACTACAGGTCTCTATGTCAGTTTGTGTAATAGAGAACATAATATAGGTTGCAATATCGTACAGTGATAAAATAAACGCTGTCAAACCTAGCATATCAGTGCAACTGGTGCAGACCACTACCGGTATCTCGGGTGATATAATCACAAATACAGCTAAATCATATTTCACAATATAAGTTTGTTGTGGGATGTGGAATTGGTTTTTATAAATGTAAGCTTTTGGGGGGGTTAAATAGAAAATTTTTATAATTTTAACTTAGTTCATAGTTTTTTTTATAGTTTTTTTGCATAACTTCAGTCTGATTATTTCTCTTTGTTGCTAATTAAAATAATTGTAGATGCCCAGTCCCAACGTGATAATATGTCATTGTCTGATTGTTGAGACTGCATAAGTGACTGAATAACAGACATTGAGTGAACTCGACAGAGGGACGGGGATTGTATTGAAACAAACATGGGAGTTTTGGCCTATTCCATGAGGGTGTTTGGGATATGAACCTTTGCAGACTAAAAATCGCGGGAAAACCATCTAACCTAGATTTTCCTGTGAAAAGTTTGCTAATCTGCTATTTCTGTTTTAGATATCAACACATCAACCGACTTGGGACAAAACAAGATTCCAGCTTAGGATATGCATAACTAGGAGACTCAGAATCAGGGGGAAATTGTTTAACCTAGGTTTAACTGTGAAATATTTGTTAAACTGCTTTTTGTTTGTTAGATATCATAATTCCAGGAACAAACACGTCGACGGACTCAGGACCAAACAAGATTCCTGCTGGCGAGAAAGTGCTTGTCATCAAGACGCCGAAGGGTGTGTACATCCGGACGAACCAGGGCAAGATCTTTGCAGTGAGAACAACGGCCAAGAGCATGGCGTCATCTACCAGTGTGTCGTCAACGACAGCATCGTCACTGACAACAACTGTTGCTAAGAACAGCCAAGCTTCCGTCACTGTCCTCACCAACAGCTCTGTCTCGTCTGGTGTTACCACTGCTGTCGCAGGTTAGGTGTTTTTTTTTTACTTTTTTACGTTTTATGATCTTGTGACAGTCTAACAGTGCCATGCTGCATCAGTTCTGTCCAGTCAGTGATATTGTCAATCTTTTTCTTCATAGATCTTCCTTTTCTCTGCCTTATACTGTCAACTGGTTTCAGCAAAAGTGTTTTACCAGTCAATATGTTAACACGGCTAGCACTTGGTGACTTCACTTTTTGAATTAGGCTTTAACTGAGCCAGTTTTCTGCTGAAAACTAAAGCTGACTGCTAAAATTTATACCAAGATCCAAGCTTAAGTAAACTTTTTGACTTAACTTTCACTTAGCCGTTTTGCTGAGCGGAAGTTTCGGACTTTGACCAAACTTCCGCTCAGCTAATTGGCTCAGTGAATTGGCTCACCAAAAGTCTAAGTCAAAAAGTAAAGTCACCCACTGTTATAACTGTATGTGTGTTTAGGTGGTAAGATGAGCAGCAGTCTGACCAGTAAACCGGGAGAAGCAATTATTCGTACGTCGACCTCCGGACCATTGGTGATCAGTCGCGGGGGAGGCACATCTCGTGTGCCAGTCGTGCGACCTTTGATAGCATCGAGCGCTGCAAGGTCGCGAGTCCAGTCCTCCATTATACGAACGACTCTGTCACGTGGTGGAACCGGTGGTGGCAACATGACGAAGGCGACTAGACACATTATACCTGCGGTGTCGATCATATCCAGCCGGGCGGCAGCTTCATCGTCATCAGCAGCAGCATCTGCATCGCATCTGATGAGTGTTAGCCGCCAGCCCAAGACCGCCACAGTCACCCGCGTTCAGAGCAACTCCAAACTAGTCACCGGCCGCGGCTCAGCAGTCAGCCTGATACAGGTCCGACCCACCACTGATGCACAAAAGGTCCAAGGTCAGAAGGTTGTACCGAGTCAGAAGGTGGCAGCAGTTCCACCGGAGGTTGCCAAGACAACGGTGGCAATGGTTGAGCCAGTGAAGCCGTCAACCATGGCGAGCTCGACACCATCACAGACCATCCAGTCTACCGGCATGATGAATCCTCGACCTCTTGGTGAGGCAACTGTGGCTCGAGCTGACATGGTGGCTAAGAGTTCAGTGCCAGGTGTTGAACTACCACAGGCAGGTGGTGCTCAATCTGCTGACAGACTGGGTGAGTTCGATGGCTTGCTAACCAGCGCCCTCGAAGACCTCGATGACCTTGGTGGACATTCCGTCCTAGATGATTTCTCTCGACCAGTTGCTGCAGCTGGCCTGATGAGGGGTGGGCCTAGTGACATAGCCGGCCCAATGAGGGGTGGATCCAGCGACGTGAGGGGCGGAGCTACAGACATTCCATTGGGCTATGGATACTCTGGGATAGACCGACAGTTTCACCATCCGATCCCGATGCAGAGCCCTTATCTTCCCTATGGAATGGCACCACCGCCACCTCCCACATACCCGTGGATGCCACCAACCATGAACGTGAACCCACTGTGGATGCAGCAACCAGTGGGAGGCCAGCCTGTCGGCAGTAGTCAGCCAATGGTAGGCCAGGTGGGCGGGTCAACCGCGACCAATCGCAGCACTGCCAGTAGTGACAGTTTTCTACATTCGGACAACTTTGACTTTGGAGACGGGGCGAGTTTTGAGCCACTTGGCAGTGATGTGAATCGGTCTCTTACTTCCCTGCTGGCTGACAGCGAACCTCCCGGGTTTGATGTGAACTTCAGCCGAAGAAATGGAGCCAGCAGTCGCAACTCTGGGTACATGCCATCATACCCGGGACCACCCGCGATGATGTCTGGTTATCACCCCTATCATCCCTATCCGATGCCATACAGCAACCCCCACCCAGTGCAGAAAAGTCACTACTACCCACCCACTCCCCAGGCCAACGCACAGTTCTGTAACTTACCAGGGTCCGGGTTTGCACTGCCACCATCTGCCGGATACTTTCCAATGCACTATCCACCCGCCGGGATGCCTGGACCTGCTGGGTTGTATCCAGCGACTGGAGCAGCTGGATATATGCAGCCTGGTTCAGCCATGATGCCTGGGGCAGCTTCGTACAGCTTGCCAGGGCATGGAATGGTGGTTGGACCCAACGCTGGAGAAAGTCTGACGGATTTCCTTCTGAAGAATGAGTGATCAATAATGATACTGTTAGTGATGCAGTCCATAGTTCGATTTATATGTCACTAGTTCCGTTTTAATATTAACCCATCAACTCTGTTAACCATAAATAAAACATGGATTTGAGAAGCTTTTTTGGAAAACCTGTAAAACTGCTGTTTTGGAGTTCTTTTTAAAATTCTGTTTTTTTCTAAATTCTATTATTTCAAAGCCAAGCGAGCTGTGCCGAAACAAAAGTCAGCTATTTAGGAGTTTGATTTACTGTTATTGTCGTAATTGTTAGTGTATATGGGAATTGTAATGTGCCACTTGCAACTGTGACGATGTGAATGTCTTTACACTTATATTAAACAAACTGTGTGGAGATGGACACTTTTGAATGTTCCAGGAAATAACAACCTGTTAAGTATTTATTAGAATTAAACTGCACGTGATTTGAAAGCATGTGTAAGTGGCAGCATAAGTTATTACGTTGTCTTCTGTTTTACAGCCATGAAGTGAGAACTGTACATTGTTATCAATGTGAGGATTAGTGCATCGCTAGTTGTGACACAGGTATCTGTGTTGTCGTTGTCAATATCTGTGTTTGTAGATATCTATGGTGTTGTCAGTGTATCTGTGCTTCACTGTAGTCGTGTATTGTGGTTTTTCGATGATGCAATCTCAGTATCTGTTTTGTCTGTCATTGGTGTGACAACTCTTTGTGTTGTTGTCAGTATTTTATTATTTATTATTTGATATCTATGATGGTTCACAGAGTTGGAGCTGAGCTGTAATCCGTTTTAAATGCTATAGGAATCTGCCTATAGAGGGCCAGAAATTTTAGTTCACTGAAAACGTTTTTTGCTCATTTTGATGTAATCACACTAGCTGGAGTTTCGTTACTGTTTGTTTTAGGCCCAACTTTAGCTCATACAGTTTTATTTTTTGAAATGGCTAACTTTCTGGTCTTGGTTATTATGTGGCCAGAGTTAATGTTTTTTCTTTATTTTCTAGCCCGACTGCAAACACTGTTGTGATAAACAGTCGCACACAGTGTCTGACGCTCTGACCCGACCTATATTGATAGTCCGATTCGATGACCTGCCCCGTTTCCAACTCGGTGGTAGATAGTGTCGGTGACATATCTCTATAGCATAAGTTAATGCATGTGCTGACATTCATGATCTGTGGACCTGGCCATTGTTCTGAGTTGATACCAAAAAGATTGTTAAATATAGCATTTTGGTTGATACACTGTTTGTGTGCGTAATCATCGAGAGAGACACTTTGTATATATAGCTGCAGGTTTTCTCACTCTATGTGTCCATTGTCCTTTTCTTGCATGCTTTTTATAAGTTTATAATAATGATAATAAAAATGTAACACCTGCTGGTAATATTTTGTTTATTTTTAGACAGTGATTAGTTATAATGAGTTATAGCTGTGACAGTTTGTGAGTTGTCTTCTGGTTATTGTTGCATAGAGCAGAGATATAATGAAATTGTCGCTAGTGTGTGAATTCCAGACCTTTAATCTGAAAGATGATTAAAAAAAAATATTTTCCCACGTCAATTTATAATTTGAAAATAATTCTTTGCATGACAAACTGCACATTTCGAATAATAGGTCATAACAGATACCACTGCACACTTCAAACACATTACTCACTATCTTGCAAAAGGTTAACACCAGTTTTTGAGTAGTTTATAAACTTAGTAGACCTCCATGATTACTCAGCATTGGCGTTATATAGAGTGAAGTTGACCAAATGTTAACATAGAGACTTGTTCATGTTGTGATTGCATAGACTCACTCATAGTAACATAGAGATTTGTTGCCAATTATTTCAGAACGTGACGTTATAGCACGAAGCTGCTCTGTGTAAACAAACATAAGCTTGCTTGTGGTCAGATAGATGTTAGTAGTGTACAGATTGGTGCAATAAAAATTAAGGTCCTAAGTTTAATGATCATTAAAAATCCCATCACATCGCAAATGCATTGCTACACTACCTTGTGAAATATACCGATATTCACGTCTAGAATAACTGAATTGCAGTGTAACTGTAACTTTAGTATTTTGAATCTGACTGTATTTCATATATCATTTAGGATGTGATTACATATTTTTTAACAATATTGTCAAGTTTACTGCTGGTTTGGCTAGTGAAACTATCGTGAAAATCAGAAAGTTATTAGTGTATGAAAGTTAAGGGCTTAATCTTTTCTGTGGTCCACTTGGTTGGCTGTATGGTGATAGTAATGTGCGAGAGCTTCTCTGTGGAGTGTATGGTGATGTGATTATGGTGTTATCTAGTGACTGCGTGTCTGCATTCAAATATAATGTCTTACCTATCATGTACAATCTGCACCGTGTCTCTGCATTTAACACGGTAGTGCGTTGACACAAATTAGTTGAGGTGGAAAATGAGTGCACATTGCATAAATTTATCGTCTTGGCCATCTTTTTGAAAATTATTACAGCTTGTGGAAATTTGACGAGGTTGTGATGAAAACGTTTTTGTTTAATCTTTTTTGAGACACGGTGTAGAAGTGGTGTTATGCAACAGAAACGAATCGATGTTGTGACGTGCACTGTTGAATTGGTAGGATTAACATTGTCAACACACTGAGCCATTTAGGTTGCAGTTTTTAGCTGGACGCTTCCTGTAACAAATTGATGGCTGAATTGTGCTTTAGTCATACCGTGTGTTTTGTGGTCTACTTTGATTCTTTTGAAAAGAACATTGTTGCTTGTTTATTCGAAAATGGAGAATTATCATTTGGTCACTTTTCTTATTCTGATGCATAGCCAGTGCTTTCTCAGGTGGTACAAGGGTACACCATTTTTTGGTTTGTGTAGATCTACATAAATGTGCTTCTTGGGGACACGTATGCTCAGGCTATGCATTTTTACGTGCGAAAGCAGCTACTGCTTTCAGCACGTTTTAGCCGTCGCAATTCTGTCTGTCTGTCTGTCACATGGGTGGATCAGTCAAAAACGGTACAAGCTAGAATCAACAAATCTTCACCATCGGCTGCCTGGAGGACTCTAATTTTAGGAACCATAAAGCTTTTCCATAGATTCAAAGGGGGTCACCCCGAATGAAGGCGCTAAATGAGAGGGGGTGGGAAAAATTTGCTATTTTTGGCCAGTAAGTCGCTGTATCTCAATAATGGTGCGAGATAGGGCCTAGGTTATTATTAATCACTAATAGGAAGTCGTACACTGGCTCTCGATTGCCACCGAATTCAATGACCTTGGATGACCTTGAACGCTAAAATAAGGGTTTT
>Ga0056128_1007316_pt1 | contig 13940 bp, 3 predicted proteins | sample WorMetLIZISLAND2_FD_71113 | JGI IMG/M metagenome (GOLD analysis project Ga0056128, IMG submission 71113) | Marine gutless worms symbiont microbial communities from Max Planck institute for Marine Microbiology, Germany - Olavius geniculatus... ... | reverse complement strand
CAGGTAAGCCCCATATCTTGAAGGTCTTCTTTGAATGTTGCCCTCCAGGTCTTCGTTGGTCTTCCTGGTCTACGTTTGCCGTTGTCAGGTAACCAATTCATGGCCTTGTAGGCTGGTCTGATTTCAGGCAGACGTAGGATGTGGCCCGCAAATCTCAGCCTCCTTTGTCGTACTATCTCGGATAGGCTTCCCAGATCAACTCTTCGCAGGACTTCGTCGTTGGAAATGGTTGGTAGTGTTCACGCTAAGTTAATATACAAATACCAAATTCTCTATCTGGATTGCATAACGATAGTTCCGTAGCGCCACCTTGTGAATAACAGACTTGTGTCGCAGCCCGAAATCGCCCAAAAAATCCATAAAACCCGCTATTTTAACGTTCAAGGTCATTCAAGGTCATTGAATTCGGCGCCAATCGAGAGCCAGTGTACGACTTCCTATTAGTGATTAATAGTAACCTAGGCCCTATCTCGCACCGTTACTGAAATACAGCGACTCATTGGCCAAAAATCGCAAATTTTGCACACACCCCTCTCATTTAGCGCCCTCGTTCAAGGTGACCGCCTTCGAATTTATGAAAAAGCCTTACAGTTCCTGAAAGTAGAGTCTTGCTGGCAGCCGTCGGTGAAGATTTGGTGATCGTAGCTTGCACCGTTTTTGACTGATCCGTGTGACAGACGGACGGACCGACGCACGGACAGACGGACAGACAGAATTGCGATGGCTAATGCAATTATTATAACTCGAAAAAGTTTTTTAGTTGCAAAAATTTTGGCACTATATGTCTGCCGACAATTTTGACTATCAGTTGAATGATATAGCACGTAAACTAAAAGAACTAAACTTATGGTTTTTAAACGAAACTAAAGCCAAAAAATGAAACACGTCCTGCTACGAAAAAAATTGTTTCAAATTAAGTAAGTAAGTAAATGATTTTTAAAGCGCCAAAGTCTCAGATAGAATCAGGGCGCATAAAACCAAAAACAAATAAGTTACAAAATAGATAAAAACCTAGAGTTAAAAAGCTGAAAAGGAACTGAATAACGAGAACTAAAATGAAAAACAAACCGAATCGACAAAAACGCAGGCAAAGAAAATCCGTTAACAACATCCAGAGATCCGTAAAGTTAGTCCGAGAAAAAGTGTTACGGAGGTGTCTACGGGAAGTAGGATTTGAGAAAGCGAAATGTTTGCGAGATTGTCGCGTATGTACGTCGCGAGCGAAGATGGATAGACTCAGCTGTTCGCTGACGTAGCATGACTTGGCCTTCGATAATTCAATATTGACGACACGCGCTCGAGTGAGAAGCGCCTGTAATTCTGATCAGCAGACTCCGCCCACTCATCTCAGCTGGTCCCCGCCGTCGATAAATTCGTTGTCCAACAGATCGTGACTGAGATATGCGATAGACTTGCCTGCTCATGTCTCGGTTCTTCCCAGACTTTCGCAGATTTGGGCCTACCACTAGGCTATATCACTGCCAGAGCTCTTGTAAATATTTCCGAAAGCCGCTACTTCACTGAACGAGATAGTGTCGATCGAACTCTAACGTAACTGTCTACTCGAGTACTTTGTATCTTCGAGTGTGGGACAGTCGATAAGTATAGCCTACCGAAGCAACTGCTGAGCAACAGCAATTGTGGTGAAACAACGAAGTCTAACTCAGTGACCGATGTCGTTAACTTTAGAATCAACTACAAGAGGGCATATCTCCGCCAAGTAAAGTAGTTCAAACATTACAACAACAACTACTACTACTACACCTACAGCTACAGCTAAAGATAACGGGGTCACGACCTTGATCTTTCGGGGTCACGTGACGTCATCGGTCACGTGACCATTTGACTCGCGGTGGTCGACTTCCTATGGGTGGTCCATTGCGACCATGCGTCTATCTGGCATTGTTATAGAGATATGGCGCCTCAACGTGCATGTACACACAAACACAGAACGACGGACCGAACGACCAATCTCTTAATCTCCTCCAATGTTCACTACGTTCATTTGGCGGAGATAATGAATGGCTGTGCAGTAAAGACATTCAATCCTGCATTTCCCAGGTCCGCAGTGATTTTCTCTAATCCAAGCCAAAAACAAGCATTCGAAATTATCACGTTAGTCCATTTCTGCGAAATGGGATATAACGACGTTAATATGTCGTATGATCGTAGTTCACGGCAGCCGTGAACGAACGCGTTGACAGTGTAAGCACGTGCCGATGGTAATCAAAGTCATAACTCTTACTTACTTACGCGATACTTTTGCTACAGGACTGGCGCTGCTGGTATAGGCCTACGGCGAAAGACCGGGCGATAAACTGAGCTTCCAAGTACCGACATGGACATCAATCAACAAAAGACTGGATGGAGCTTAAAGACTGTTCTTTGCGGCACCCGGCGAATTTGCACGTTCCTCTCCTCTGTCGTGGATGGCGCCGTCGCTCGTCTTTGCCGAGCGCCAAACGACCTCGCGCTAAGCCGCCGCTAAAGACAGGCGCTGACGCCCGGCCAAAGCACACTATCATCTGCGGTCTGCAAACAGTTAGCCGCCGGGCGTTATAATCGCACATCGACGATGCTTTGCGCATATTGTTATGCGCTGGTCCTGCATGCATGCCGCATTATGCGACTTTTCCGTCCGTCCGTCTGTCCGTCTGTCCCATACGGGTTCTTATCTCGAAAAAAAGCATAAAAATCGTGGAAAATTGGCACAAATGTTTCACAGGACAGGAGTATCAAATGTGCTAATGTCCGATTTCAGAATTCAAAGGTAAGGTCACCCAAAGACTCCAAAAACATTGCGGCCGTGGCCCATGTAGTCATACTGCATCACTGTTCACCGTTTGCCGCGCGCTATAAATTGCACAGTAGCAAGGAACAGGTTACGGAAATACAATGCTAAGATTTCCATTAGTGGCTAATTAGGCTTAATAACTATGATAATGCTTATAGTAAGAATATCGCGGACGGCCGCATGTTGCGTCGGTGATTGACGCCGACATCTTTGAATAAATTTCCGTCGACATCTCTTCTTGTTAACGACGTCGTCGCGCGAGGCTTCACAAAGGAGCACCGTTCTGCGTCATATTTTATGACCGCACTTACACACGTAAGGACGGGCCGTTCTGTTTTACTGCTGACGCTTATTTTTTCGGCACTTAATCTACGAGGTCGCTAGACCGATCGCCGAGAAGCTTTATAAATCGCGCTTTAACAGCTATGTCCCAACATTTGAGTTTTTCTCATAAACTTTAGGGAGAGGCAAAAACGTTCAAAATTCGGTGCGATTTAGGACAACTTTCGACTTTGTTCGTAAATATATCCGGAACAAAAAAAACATCGACATGCTCTGTCGCGTACGACGCCTGAATTTAGTGAAATTTGATTTACAGACAGCAACAAACAAGACCACAGTTTGGACGCACCGAAAATCAACACTTAGGTCGGCTGTTATGCTACCGCAGCGCACCGATTTTCCAGTGTGCTGTTAACTGACCGTACTTAAGTAACAGTCGAGCTATTGGCATGGTTGTCGTCCGTCTGTCCGTGCCTGCGTCCATCCGTCTGTCACGGATGTATTGTGGCTAAGCTTTAGGTCATAGGAAAAAATGTTTTGCACGAATAATTAGTGATGTATGCTTAACTCGAACATGCAAAATTTCAGCCATCCACAGCAAGTAAAACATTTTCAAACTGGGGTTGAATGGAGGGGGGAAATGTGCGTTTTTAACGGCAAACTCGCCATGTCTCGGAAATGGTGAGAGATACGGCCAAGGTTACTATTAATCACTAATAGGAAGTGGCATACGCTCTTTTAGATGAGATGGAAATCATCGACCTTGGATGACCTTGAAGGTCACTGACAACCAGTACGGTCGGCTATCCTAGCGACTGCTAGGCTACTTGTTTTTTTCTTTGTATATTAAAGTTGACACTAGATGTGGCCTTTCAACGACTTCTGTAGCAAACTTTTATAAACAAAATATATCAAGTTATCGCAGTAACTAGTAACAACAGCGATGCTAACAAAACTCGTACAACATTCTACGATTGTAACTTCAACGGTAATGCTTGTCGAAAGTTGGTTTACAAAGTCGTAGTACGTCAGTGAAGATGCGATCTAGACCGATGAAAGACCGGTAGGTGATCACGCGGCGGCCCGCAGTCGCTGTATCATGTCTGTGGCGTGGCTTGATGAAGCTACGTGGTAGCAGCAAATAGATAGAGGTCGGCGGCCTTGCGACCGTTCATCGATGACGTGCCGACGATATACTGTCGTCTCAGATCATCCAATCCATTCTCCGTTTAACTGCAGACTTGCTTCCCAACTGAGAAATAAAGATTTATTTCTGACGTTGTTTCGCTTAAGCAGTAAATACATAACGTCGTATACAGTGCGGAGCTTAACGCATTTATGCTATGAATGCAGAACTAATTGAGACTAGGCTTAATACTGGTTGAATTTAGACTGTTGAAATTAACTGAAGTTAATATGTTGCGGTACCGATTCTAATCGAACAAATAATGAGTACGCGGCACTGCACGAGTTGTGTAAGCTTTTCCTTATCGTAAAATATTTTCCGGAAGTTCTAAAATTGGTCGATGTAGCGTTTTGTCATTTTCGATAATCACTAGAAATTTTGAGACCAGAGTTTTTACAAATTTATTGTCAATACTAATGTACATATTATAATTTGTCGTAATTTTTGTTCAGGTATGTTTTTTTCTTGTTTTGTCGCTTGCGCTCGTGTGCTTTGCAATTTGAATTAAAATAACAGGAGATGGATGGAAGAATTCCATAAAAATTCGCTAGCTGAAAAGTGACTGCTTGGATGCAAATTTATGATCATAAAAAAGTTGCGTAAAACCTCCGCTGCAGCCTTGTGAAGAAAGGCGTTCTATACATTTTCTGCATACAATCTCACTTCAGCGATCGGTGAAACTCTTTTTTTTCAAAAACGGTGAGTTGCAACGCTCAAACGTTAGGTTTGTAGCTACGCCGATCACATTTTTGTAAAGTTACTTTGATGAAAATGATGACAAGACAAACAAGCACATAAATATGGCGTACGCCTGAACAAAATTCACGTGATATGCAATATCAAACTTTAGCCATTGGATTATTTTCAACGGCACCCTGCAACTGCGCGTGCGTGCACTGTTGCGCGTTTAAGACGTTTGATAATAACTACCTAAACAGCGAGTGGTATTTGCAGTTCTCGACAGGCCTAAACTGATTTTGATAAAATAGATGGGTCAACAGTATCTAATTAAATAAATCTTTTAACGCGTAAAACAAACGACAGAGTTCTTACCTAATGGAAGCACGAAGAAAAACGGAAACCAGCAGAGCACGAAGACGCCGACGACGATACCGAGCGTTTTGGCCGCTTTTTTCTCGCGCTTAAACTTGGCAACTTTTCCCGCCACGGTGACGCGCAGGTGCGTCGGCCTCTGGTGCCCTGAGTCCTGTACGACAGCTATCGAGCCCTTGCGACTGCCGCCGGTGCTACCTGGCGCCAGTCGACCCGTGTGGACTCTCAACGTCACCTCAGACGTCGAGCCCGAGTAGTCAAAGTCCGTCGTTTTGACCCCGGTGCTAAGGAATCTGGACTGACGCACGGCCTCGCGGTACACGCGGTAATAAACGACGAGGATGACTGACAGCGGGATGTAGAAGGACCCGGCCACGGAGAACAGCACATAACCGGTCTGCTTCGTCACGTCACAGATGCCGGGATCGGAGTCCGGCTCACGAGGCTCCTTCCAGCCGAACAGCGGCGCCACCGAGATGGCGAAGGACAGCAGCCAGACCGCGACGATGACCCAGCCTGCTCGACGCTCGGTCATGATGGTCGAGTGTTGGAGGGGCCGGGTGACGCCTACGTAGCGGTCCACGCTGATGACGCACAGACTGAGGATGGACGCCGTGCAGCACAGCACGTCCATGGCCGCCCAGACGTCGCAGAACGTCTCTCCGAACACCCAGCGGTCGATCGTCTCCAGCGCGGCGGAGAACGGCAGCACGGAGACGCCGAGGAGTAGGTCGGCGACGGCCAGGTTGGCTATGAAGTAGTGCGTCGTGCCGCGCAGGTGCCCGTTGCTCACGATAGCAACAAGTACGAGCGCGTTGCCGACCACTGTTGCCAAACAGATGGCGCTCAGCACGACTCCGACCGCTAAGAAGGACGCCATCTCACCCGCTGCCACGCTCGAGAACTCGCCGTCATCGTCGCCGTTCTCTTGGCTGACGTTGACCGTCGAACTGTTGTCGATGTCGGTCAGACGCATAACACTGCAGTCGTGCGGCAAAATTGCTCCTTCGGTCAGTCGATGGTTCCGCGCGCAGTTGTTTGCTGGATCCACGGTAAAGTCTTCCACCGCGGTACTGCGTCGACGATCGGATCCCACCAAAACGTCGTCTTGGTAGTCGCTGTCTGTTCCAGCTGTGTCCTCGACGCTCCACAGAAATGCGTGTCTGTCTTTTGCCGGATCTTCGCCGTGGTAAGAAATCTGCTGCTTGTCGACGCGCGAAGACTTCGTCTGTTTACTCTGCTCGGATGCCGGCAGAGACGGCGTCCAGGCAGCGTTCTGAATCTGGAAGAACGATTTCAGAATCACGCTGACCGGATCCGCGTCAGCGCGAGCGCCGGCGGCGGCCGACTTGGCGCCGTGTCTGTTCCACAGCGACGACATTCCCACCGGGCTGCAGTTTTCGTCGAAGCTCGGTCTCATCACCGTGCGGTCGTCGTCGACAAGCTTCGGGCGGCATGGCGAAGCCACTAATTCAGTGAAGTTCGTCGATGCGTTGTCACTTCGTTCTTCGCCAACGTTCGGCGACGATGTTGCCCGCTGCGCCGGTATCACAAACGCTTGCGTTCTGGTGACTACCGGTTCAGAGGCAGCGTCGCCGTCGTCGGTTTGAGTGGTCGACGAGTGATGCGACGAATAATATGAAACATTCATCGCGCGTAGTGAATAGACGTCAGTGCTGTCCAACAGCGTCAGCGACGTCGCTAATGAAGACGTTATTAAAGCCGTCACAATCGCATGCACCGACACTTGACGTGGTGGCGACATCCTCATTTCAGCTGCCGTCAAACTTCATGCTACGATAAACGCCTGTAACTAGTCACGTCCGACGTCTGGCTCTGCGGCTGCGACTTCCGCGGCACTTTCGCGAACAAAGCGGACGTCTGAGTGAGTGTAGGCTACGCTGTTTGCGGACGGACAAGCATCGTTCGTTAATGCCGAGCAGTATCTTTGCCGCCGCTGTAGCTGCTGCTGCTGCAGTTTGTGACAAACGGACGCTATACATGTAGGCTAGTGCTGCTCTTACGGTGCACGCTAAAATCGTTGCGTGCACCCATGAAGTTTCAAGTTACTTGCACATAACGATGTTTTAGTATATGTTATCCCTAAGTTAAGACGACATTCCTAATGCGTTCCAAGTTTTTCTCTATTTTTTGCTCTGATTATTTCCGGCAAATAAAAATGGTAACAAAAATGCGTTCAAGACAAGCGCAATCCGTTCTGTATTTAATGCCTTCTGTTGCGTGATAGGTCTATATTTATTACTATATAAGTCAACACATATACAGCACGTTTCATGACTTTAGTCGGTGAGTTTTCGAGTCACGTCGTCGGCATTAGTCTAATGCATCAATTTGCTCAACTTGCTGTTGAAGTGCAGACAAAATTACATTACGGTTTCTTTTTTTAACGAATAAAACAATGTTTGTTTAACCGATTTGTACACTCGTGTCATGTAGCAGATAATAACCGTGGTTATGCGCTGGACTTTAATGGACAGATTGAAATGCGGTGCAGAGGCAGACCGGGACCTAGTGTAGGCTAGATATGCCTATATCTGCCTAGTCTTTTTTTGCTTCACTGACAGTATAAAAACTACTAATTTAAAACCAATGTATCAGTCATATCATACAATGATGCCTATATTTCCATTAAAGTTTTGTCCTGCAAACGCGATCTAAATTGAAACGTCATGGCAACAGAACTGTTATCGACAACTAGCGAATTCTTTTGGATAATTCGGTTCCGAGTAAAGGTTACAATGGACGACAATGAGTTGCGTTATTAGTTACTTTTACTGACCTGGTGACATTCTGATGCGAGTGAATTTGATTTATTTCGCGACGAAACCCCAGCAACAGCAGTAGCAGCAGTGGCCTGACGTTGGATTTCATTATAATCGTCTGGCCATAATGGTGTCCATATACCGCCAGCGTTAAATGGTCCATTAAGTAGATAGGAGACAGTTTTTTGCCACGCCGTATAACAGCAGCCGAAGCCGTCAGAACGACGTACGAAGAGTGAAAATTAAACGTGATAAGCTGCGGAGTCGATGGCACCATTGTACGATTTTGCATCACTCGAATTCCGAAACTGTTTCGTATTTAAATAGTATTAGTTTGACTACAATCTCCTGCAGTTTTACGCGCAAAAGCAGCTACTGCTTTAGCGCGTCTTAGCCATCGCAATTCTGTCTGTCCGTCTGTCTGTCCGTCTGTCCGTCCGTCATACGGGTGGATCAGTCAAAAACGGTGCAAGCTAGGATCACCAAATCTTCACCATCGGCTGCTTGAAAGACTCTAGTTTCAGGAACCGTGAAGCTTTTACATAAATTCGAAGGGGGTCATCCCGAACTAGAGCGCTAAATCCAGTTTTAATCGACTTCAAACATCTTTTAATGTCACATTCAGGCAAAATGCAAACCCTTTGTGAATTTTAATTTACTATATAATATGTACTTTGTACCTTGCGTATACCAACGTTTCCACTGCTGTAGCAATATTAGCGCATAATTAGCCTACTAAATCAATGTGTGCGCCATCAATTTGCGTAATGCAGATTCTGTCTGTCACACGACCGCATTACGCAAATTTCCCACAAGACTATACTATCAATAGTGTAAAAGCTGTAATGTTTGACTTTCCCTTTCCCCGGTGTTACCTCCGTTAATAACAGTCAATAAATAAGCTGTGTTAGGCAGAACGAAAACATATGTTGCATTCACAAATCGGTATTTGTAGTTTTGCACGGTTGCAATCTATACAATCAGCTCAAAAGCATATTTACTTCGTTGGAGTTATTTCGCTGTTAATTTTATGCACAGACGCGGTACGGTACAGATGATCCTAATCCCAGTCACCTAAACCTGATACTATTTTGCCTACAAAAAATGGTTAGGGTTAAGGTTGAAGTTAGTTTCACAGTTAGGTTTAGGGATTAGACGAAATGGAGGCACTACACATAAACGTACGTAACTGCGCCGATTACAAAGCACCGTTTTCCGAGTAATGTCGACGTACGCTTCAGCGGGCGTAATTAGTAAACATGACTCTCAGGATGAAAGGGCATAGGGTATACACATTCAGGAAACAGAGGGTCATATTGATCCCGGTAAAATTTTACTTTATTTTCGGCTAAGCTGTAATGCATTGAAATTAAAGTTAAATCCGTACTGAACTATTTCGTCTCCAACAAAAATTTTGTGCAGGCGCCCGCTGGCGTGGTGCTGCGTAATACCCCGTTTAGAGCACACGTCGTGCACGTGTATTTTGATTACATTTGCTTGATGGTTGTTTAACGTTTGCTTGATCGTGTAAACGGGGTATAAACTACCGTGACGACGTGGTCGTCGAAGTTGAACGTGTTTCAGTCGTTTGCATGCGAACTCACGTACCGCTTACGTTTCTAACGATCCGAGACCGACTTGCCTAAACGCATATATACGAGCGACGATCGTATGTGGAAGATCGATCGAACAAATACATTGTGTGGAGTAGACGTCCACGGGATCAGGATCTGCAGTCCTGCACCGTCGCACAGCTGTGCACGTTGTTTGTTAATCCGTGCTCGCACGCACAATAGAAAATACGATATCTGAAACTAGACCGTAAGTCGAACAGCCATTGGCGTAGCCGTAAATTGGAGTTGGGAGGGGGAAACTCAGGCCCAATTCGCTCAAAAGGCCAAAGTTAATGATGAGAGGGCTGGGTAGCACTGAAAGTTTCCCCAGCTGGGCCCTCGGCTGCAAACGCATTTTGGTGCACGAAAAACTTCAAAAATGCATGCAGCGAGTATAACTTACATTTTGTTAGTCTTACTACCGAAATTTGCATTCACAACCACTAGTGGATTTAGAGGGGGTCGAGCCGGCTGCGCCCCCCCCCCTTTGGGCGACGGACAGACGCCGTCACTGTACTCCAGTTATAAGGTCACTAATCAGTAGCCATACACAGAAAAACACGGAAACCTCCAGTGTCAAGCATGTGTGTCATGAAACATAAGTTTCAGCTAATTAAAGGGAAAAGGGGGAAAGGAAAAGAAAGAGGAAAAAGACGGAAAGGGGAGGGAAAGAAAAGAAAAAAGACCGCCCCCTTTCGCAAATTTCTGGATCCTCCCCTGACAACTAAAGTTCGTGGAAGCGGTCGTCTCTTACCGACTCTTCCTGGCTACGCCACTGTTAACAGCGGACGGTTGGAAAGAAGAGACGTAGCTGTTTAATTGAGAAAGACGATACAAACTCTATGCGTATAGATTACAGACTGAGGCGGCAGATTGAATCAGTTGACTTTGATGAAGTACAGCTACACCGTTTATCAACAAGAAATTTGAGCTAATGCTCGCGAGACGCGCGAAAGCCTATAGCAGTTCCTGTTCGCAAACTGTCAATCTACCTCCAGCCATTTCGTTGCGACTTTTACGGGGGTACCGCGATTTGATGTTCTCGTGAGTCGTGAGCAAGTTTCCTTTAACCTAGAAAATCGAGACTTGAACGTCAAAATCTGTAATGCATTGAATACTGAAAATTTCATACGCAGCTTTTCCATGTCTATCTCAATTGCTTTCGGGGAATTCGCTATTTAAATGTGTCTCGCAGCCCAAAATCGCCAAAAAATCCATAAAACTTTTATTCTAGCGTTTAAGGTAATCCAAGGTCATTGAATTCGGTGGCGTTCGAGAGCCAATGTACGACTTTTTGTTAGTGATTAATAGTAACCTAGGCCCTATCTCGCACCGTTATTGAAATACAGCAACTTGTTGGCCAAAAATCGCAAATTTTTCCCACGCCGTTCTCATTTAGCGCCCTCGTTCGGGGTGGCCACCTTCGAACTTAAGGAAATGGTTTACGGTTCTTGAAACTAGAGTCTTCCAGGCAGCCGACGGTAAAGATTTGGTGATTCTAGCTTGCAACGCTTTTGACTGATCCACCCGTGTGACAGACAGACGGGCAGACAGACGGACAGACAGACGAACGGACGGAATTGCGATGGCTAAGACGCGCTGAAAGCAATAGCTGCTTTCGCGCGTAAAAAGATTCATGCAGGCTTTGAGGCACGGTGGCGGTCGAGTAATAACTTTTTCCACGTTTTATTTCAAATGCAACAGTAAAAGGAATATTATTCAAATCTGTTTATACTTGTCGGAGTTAGCACAAAAAAACTACATGACGGGTGTTCATATCGTTCTAATTAATTATTTCACGGTGGACAGCTACTTGCAATGACACTGTCAGCAGGTTACAATTCCTCTGTTTTCAATCTAAATTCAGCGAGTGGTCATAGTGCACATACAGCGTGATAGGATGCGTGCAGGCTGCAGTCAAGTAGACTTTTAAAGTTAAAACGTTTGAAATATGTACGCTTTATCGACAGAGCGTGTGGTAATGATCGGTGGAGCATTTTGATGCGATACAAAGTCGTGACTGATTCGCTTTGAACAGAGACTTCAGTCAGAGAGGAACAGAGAAGGAGAGTATCCTACTAAGTCTTGCGTGATTATTGCTGTCTCACGGTGGGACTTTGCGACGGTGAAGTCATTCCCTTTGAGGCCAATAATGTCAGTCACGCAGTCAAAGGCCAGTGGTAACCTTCGTACCCGCTGACCTCACCAGGCCCGCGAAACTGTAGTGTTACGCAAAGCATTCCAGTAGGCGGATAGCAGAGTAAGCAGAAGTTATTAGCTCCCAGCAATAAGGGAGGTGTGGCACTTAAATGACTGTTTAGACACTGGTGTACACGGGGTAGGCCTATACGTGTAGGAAATGTTGGGGTGCAAGTCAACACAGCCCATAAAAATATAACTTAATGGTATAGTAAGGCAGGCCTCTGTCTACTGGTGTCTTTTTCTTCTAGACTTTTATCGAGTAAGCTATATACCGTAATGTGCGCGTTTGTGTCATAAAATATGTTATTTTTGATTTCAACATTCGTTAAAATGCGTTATGTGTGCTTTTTGAGGTCAAACTCCGGATTAATGTCACCCCGGCTGCCCTCGTTACGCGCTTGAATTGTAAAGCTTATATTTCTCTTAGATATACACAGAAGTGATTTTTACCTTCGCCAAGGAGGTAATGTTTTTGCCGGGTTTTGTTTGTCTGTTTGTTTGTCTGTGTGTTAGCAAGATAACTCAAAAAGTTATGGACGGATCTTTCTGAAACTTTGAGGTTATGTCGGGCATGGCACGGACTACCAGTGATTCAGTTTTGGGGGTGATCCGGCAGGAATCCTGGATCACTTTGAAATTTTCGTTATCATTGCGTTAAAGGGGGCATAAGGGAACCGCTGGCAAAGCGAAGATGGTAACGCCACTTGGCGAATAGCTTTGCCTTGGCGGAGGTACCTGCGGGCTACGACTGCTTCCTATTTTTATCATGTTCTTGCATTTTTCTGTTTGCCTTTCACTTTGTGCTTTTTTCTAATAGTCCAGCTGTTGAGTCAGACAGCGTTGCATTATTGTATACAAAACTTGAATTTGGGGACCGCGATCCTTTTTCCTTTCTTCTGTTTCTGAAGTATGTTTTTTGTTCCATTTTTCTAAACCCAATTCGTTTTCTTAATGAGCTAGGGGATTTTCTGAGTGCTGTGAGTGCCCATAGCGGGTCCGAGCGGAGGCCTGTCACTAAACGTACAGGATGTACTTAGGGCGTTTCGCGTGAAATGCAATTTACGTAAGCAGTTAGAAGCCTTGTGTCGCACAGCATAAAGATTAAGGACCAGTGATTACGTCAGCGAATTAAGATAATTTAGCATTTTTTGACAGCTAGATTTTTGCGGGTACTGAGATAGCTCAAGTAACAGTATTTTGTCAGACTATTTATTCAGACTAATTCGTAATTTTCGCCTATGTCTCCAAGCGCTTACATAGTTTTATCTATGAAGACAGATAGGTTCAGCCAAGTTTCACTAGGTGTTTACATAATTTCTGAAACTTGTCAATTTAGCCTGCTGATATTATATGCGGGATTTAATTTGTGGTAGTGAATTGAAAGGGCGGCAACATTACTAATGCTGATGATATACGTTGTCATTTCGAACTGACAAAATGGTCTAAATAGACAGCACCACAAAACTGTGTTGTCTCAGACACGCTAAACAAGAGTTCTGACAGACAGCTATTAAAAAACGTAAACACTATTTCCAAAATGTGTCGGCTCCAATTTTTCCTGCGCTGCGGAGACTCACAGATTGGCCAGTACGAAAAAGCTACATGTACACGCCGAGCACGGGCTGACGATGATAAAAAATGCATGTTATTAGCACACGAGTTGCATTTTGCGGCCCAGAAATCCACCTTTCGGTGACTTTACTTGCGGTGCGGCGCAGATATAGACGGATAAAAGCAGCGACGAGTGAGGGTGCGTGGTCAGTCACATCTTGTGTGTGTTGACCGACGGCCAATGAATACGGCGCGAACTATGACAACCTTGTCATCGTAGATAGTGCCGGTGTGTCGTCTTCCGTCGCTGCCAGCTTAGCTCTGCCGTCGTCGTCGTCCTAGCTTAAAGTAATATTACTTTCGCTCGACAAATGCATGCCTGCTCTGTCGACTGGAACAAAAACGCTTTACATCGTATCCGCATCTGTCGGAAGTAGAGGATGACACGGTAGAATATTTTGTCCCCGTCCCCACCC
>Ga0056128_1007312_pt1 | contig 13942 bp, 5 predicted proteins | sample WorMetLIZISLAND2_FD_71113 | JGI IMG/M metagenome (GOLD analysis project Ga0056128, IMG submission 71113) | Marine gutless worms symbiont microbial communities from Max Planck institute for Marine Microbiology, Germany - Olavius geniculatus... ... | reverse complement strand
CGCTTTGCGATTCAAAAACTCAACCAACTTGCAAGCAATGTGTGCTGGTGCACTGTCATGCTGGAAGGTCTAAAAGTCAAGCTATTCTTACAAGTATGTGAAAGTGATCGTTTTAGGCGTTTTTGTGGCTGCAATGGTAAAACTTCAACAGTTTAATGTCATCAGCGACCCAGATAAAGTTCACCGTCGATGCAGGTCAGCTATTCAGCAACTTAAAGCACCGGTTGTGACAAACCAGTTTGTACTCGCGCCACGCTATGACGTCAGCATTACATCACAACTAGCAAAGAATATTGAACTAACAGCCACATTTTGTCCATATATTTTAAATTAGCATTTCTTCAGCTACATCTGGTAAAAATTTCGTGTAAATTGATCATCATTTGAGTAAATTATGAAAGAAATAAAAAGAGTGCCCGTTTTTTTGAAACACAGTGTATATCAAGCAATAACTTGTTGCCGCCGTTACAGTTTAAATCGTTAAATATTTTTTTTAAATTTTGAATAGACATGTATAATCAGGTTTTTAGATTTTTAATTTACAAAGTTTCGCAGGCTACACCAATCGGTCGTACGAACAAACTATCGCTAACCTTTGTACGGTTCTTGATCCCAAGACGTACTTCGGTTCTCTGTGAACGTTTCCAGAGTATACTTTGTCCCGACAAAACGACAACAACAATTGGCACATATTAATATTTTCAATTAGACAATTAGACAGCGCGATTCGTTTAATTTATTACATACTCTTAGTTCTAAATAGTGAGCAAGTAATTTGAGAAATGCTCATTAGACGCGCGACAGCCTTAGCAGTTTTTATTCGCAGATTGTCTTGATCTATCTCTATCCATTTCGACGCAATTTACTTTTGAAATTTACGCTGCAGCCACAAATTGCAAAAAAAACACTAAAACCCCTTTTTTAGAAGTTCAAGGTCATTCAAGGTCACCCGGGTTTACACCAATAAAAAGCTTGTCACCGTTGCTTGTTATGCCTAGCAGCATGTCTCTGCCTATCTGCAACTGTTTTCACGCTACACGAGCCTATAACGCTAAAATAACTACTTTTCGGCGGGTAGCCGTTTTCGACGCCCGCCTGCGCCGGCCTCCTTGAACTTAGGGGATCGGGACTTAAACTGTTAAAATCTACGTTTAATGGTGAAAATTTCATGTGCAAATTGTCACGGTCTATCTCCAACCATTTCGTCGAAATTTACTGTTGAAATGTGCGCTGGAGCCAAAAATTGCGAAAAAAAATCGTCAATACCACATTTTTAAGAGTTCAAGATCGTTCAAGGTCATTCAAGGTCGTCGATATTGACAAATCTAAAAAGCCACCGGGTTTATGATAAGCAGCACGTCTGTACCTATGTGCAAAAGTTTTCACGATACACGAGATAATTGCGGTAAAATAACCATTTTTAGGGGGTAGCAGCTGTTTTTGACGCCCACCTGCGCCGGCCTTTTTGAATCAAGGGGGTCGGGACTTTGACTGCTAAAATCTACGTTTAATGCTAAAAATTTCATATACAAGTTGTCTTGGACTCTTGGTCTATCTCCAGCCATTTTGTCGCAATTCAGTTTTGAAATGTGCGTTGCATCAAAAAATTTCGAAAAATTCACTAAAACCCCTTCTTGGGGAGGGGAGTTCAAGGTCATTCAAGGTCATCGATGTTAAAAAATCTAAAAGGCCTGTCATTAGTGCTTGTTATGATAAGCAGCATGTCTGTACCTATCTGCAACCGTTTTCACACTATTCGAGCCAATAACGGCAAAATAACTTTTTTGGGGAGTACCCCTCATTGACGCCTTCGTTCGAGAGGAACCCATGCACCCACGGGCATGAAATTTTGTTACGATAACCTAGAGTTCTTGGGGCAACCCACAGTGAAGATTTCATGATCCTAGCTTGCACCGTTTTAATACAGATCACAAGTGTGCCAGACGGACGGGCAGACAAACGGACAGACGGACGGACGCCTAGACGATGGCTAAGACGCGCGAAGCATTCTGCTGTCGCGCGTAAAACGTTACGAAATTACGAGTAGTTACTAGTGTCGCAAGCAATCGAATTAGCAGCAAATTTTGCCGGGTCAGGGTCAATGTTTCAGACCAGTGAGGGACCCTAGGTCTTTACACAGATCTTTCACCCGTTCAGTCTACTTAATGTCACATTGGACCTCTTATCAAGCAGCTTACTAATTGACCACTTTCGAGTTGTGGCAAACATAGATCGTTTAGATAGGCTATACGAAGGCTGCTAGTATAGTCCATACATGATGGCCTTTTCTGTAATGCAAAGTCGAAAAGTGATCAAACCTAAGTGAAAATATTGATAAAATAGCGAAGGTTGTGGACGACGAAAATGTGGGAAATGAAAACGCGAGACTGGAATTCGCGGCATCGGACTGAATAGGTGGAAATGCGAAAATGGAAAATACAAAAGTAGGCTAATGGACCTCAAATGCACATCCATAGGGTGGAAAGTTCACGGTACAGCATTTCACAGGTCCCGCACATTTACCACTTCTGCGTGGTAGGCCTATTAGGTGCCGCAAAATTTCAGTTTCGCATTTTCCACCAGAGCTGTGCTTTTATTGTGCTGCATATTTTTTCTCGCATTTTCAGTCGCCCCAACACAGTGAGCACTGAGTAAAGCATTCGGCAAACAGACAGACGTACGTGCCAGCAATGTATAGAGAGCTAAAATTATAAACGCAGCCGCGTACATGTAAGGCGCATGACGGAATAATGCGGTAGATGTCCATCTCTCGCGCGGCTGAAGTGCCGTAGCAACGTGTCGCCGAGACCAGCTCAATCAGAGCTTCCTGCGCCATTTCTTCCGATATCTGACCGACGCTGCATCATCACGGCACAATACAATATCTCATTCACGCACGATGTAACAACCGCCATCATCATCATCGTCGTCGTCATCATCAATGAATAGCAGGCCATAAGCCTTTATTTCTGTCCGAAATAAATAATTTTAACACAAATATCAACAAAAAACTAAACTAATACTGTCCACTTGCGGTACTAGATGACGGATTTATAATGATAATACAAATTAAAACCATGCCAAAGCAAATCTGAACGTCTCTTTAAACTACTAACATTAGGCCTATATGCCGAAACAACATCATCAGATAGTGAGTTCCGTAGCTTAACTAGTCTATTTACAAAAAAGTGCTTACGCAGATCATATTTACGCAACTGGGGCATTAGTTTATATCTATGTCCCCTGGTATATGAGTTAGCCATGCAAGAAACAAAATCGTCAAGCTTTGCTCAACGATAAGTACTGCCCGCAGGTTGTCCCAGTCGTTTTGATTCCATCGTAGAAATGAATGGAGCCATTTGGCCTATTGGTTCATAGCATCATGCACACAAGAAACACTCAAAAACCTTATAACCTTGACCTTTGACCTGTGTACACGCCTTTAATTACTTTATGTTAAATAAGATTCTTAAGGCTGTCGAACTGCACACTTGCACAAAATTTCATCAAGCAAAGTGCAGCGGTTCATGAGTTATCATGTTAAGAGGTTTATGACGATGCTGAAAACAATACTGCCGTCGCAGTAAAAATTCTCGTATTGCGGTTGTACTGCATCGTGCCAAATGCATTAGGGCAGCGTCTTGTATTTTGCTAACAGCAGCGAGTTAAGGCGTGTACAAAGCGCTTGAAATAAACTTAATACGCCGTTTACACGATCGAGCAAACATCGAGCAAACGTCGAACAAACATCAAGCGGGCCTGATGCAACCCCTCAAATGTAGGCCTAGGCTTATCCCACAGCTGATCACGTGTTATATAGGCCTTCCAATTACAACCCGCCCGCCCTCCTAATTAGCATGCTAATTACCATACGTCGAGCATTTGCTCTACGTTTGCTCGATGTTTGCTCGATCGTGTGCGTCGTACAGTCCGTGTGACGCAAAACTGAACTGACATTTCAGTTCAGTTCCGTTATGTTCAATTCTGTACACGCCTTTAGATTATTTTCGTTTTTTGTGCTGCGCATAACCTTAACTGTACCGTAGATCTTTTCTAAGCCAGTTGAAAGTCGAGTGCTTTTCTGTTCCGCAAAAGTGTACAAAACGACAGAAATGAACGGAACTGCAACAGGCTAGTGCAGTTTAGTACATTATACACGGTGTTTCATAAAAGGGACTCCTTTTTTGTTTTTTTCTTAATTCACTCAAATGATGACAAATTTACACAAATTTTTTACCAGTTGTAGCAAAACAAATGCTAATTCAAAATATTTAAACTAAATATGGCAGTTAACTAAATATTCTTGCTAGTCGTGACGTAATGCCGACGTCATAATGTTGGAATTATAATTATATGATGCAGACGACCATAATGACGTAGTTGCGATGATTCGCTAGGGAAACATCAGCAGCTGACAGAACAGACAGAGTGACAGACACGCAAGCACGTCTGTCACTCTAGCGCCTTAACAGCTCAAGCTCGCTCCGCTTAGCTCGGCTTAGCACGGCTTAGCGGCCGATAAATGCGAACGTAACGAGCAAGACTAAACGACGATAATTACACCAACACGACGACCCAGATGACGACTGCGCTGGGTATTAGGCCTATTAGAGCCGATGACGTCAGGTGAGATTCGTCGCACGAGTCTGCCGGTGCCTGCTGAATCCAGAACAAACCCCCCCGGGACAAAATTCCCCTACACAGAATTCCCCTCCTGCCCCTCCTAAAAATATGTCGAACAAAATTCGCCCACAAACACGAAACCGCAAATCGGTACCATTATTATTGGTAACAATGAATTTTAAATAGAGGGAGACCCGAAAGAGGAATTTTGTCCGCGGAGACGAAGGGGTTTCATTCAGGGGTCATTATATGCGTTTCCCTGTGTAGTTATCGCTCAAAAAACTAACCTTTACGCTACAGTATGAATTACGTTTCCACTTGCCGATGAAAAGCCCAATTATCTTGTCTACATTTTGCGAACAAAATATTAATTTGACTATCTCGCTTATTTTGTTGCCATTTCTTTTGAATGTGCTCTGCAGTTGTAAACTGTCTGTTCTGCTTTCACGTTTTCGTTTTTTTGAAATTTTGACCAAGCAAAGTTAGTAAATGTAAATGTCGGCTGCCCTAGCCGCCCTGCCCTGCCCTGCGTAGATGTACTTACTCAGTTTTCTAGGTCAAAGTTATCCGAAACGTTTCAGGATTTTTTGGGGAGAAAAAGGGAGGAAGTGGGTAGGGGTACCAGACTTTAGACAGATTTGTTCTCTGTGACTACGCTTGACTTCGTTCATTTGCTGCCGTTATTCGTCAGATCTTAGTAAAGATCTTTTCTGCAATATGCAAAAAGCCCACCATTGTCTATTTGGTATACTACCGGCTGAGAATGAACATGAACATGAAATACGGAAATGCGGTCATAATTTTGTTTTACCTCAGTGTAATTCCAATCTTTTCAAGGCTTCATTTCTAAACAGATGTTTGTTTAGTTTAATTTAGTATGTGTAGGCAATACAAGTTTGATTTATTTCCTGAGTGTTACATGTTTTTTACCACAATGTAAATTTCATAGTTTCAAGACTTCATTTATCAACAGACACATGTTGAATTGAGTGTAGTATAGTGTAGCTGAGTTTATGTTCAGTATTTGTATTTATTTGTGCATTCCCTGCAGTGTTATAATTTCGCATTTGCTTACAGCAGTGTTTGATGCACGTTTGACGCGTTTCAGTAAATGAGTCATTCATTCATTCATTCATTCAGTTTACTGTCCGACGTCACGTGACGTGTACCTGGACATATCTTCTTCCGGTAGTCGGACAGGACATCGCTTGGCGTCGAAGTCGTCACCGGTGGGCGGGGTTATCAACAGCGGAAGACCTAAAAGCACGCACACAGACAAACTGACAGACAGACAGAGGGACATTTCTAAAGTAGAATTCGTCATTATTCCACGCTGGCACTCGTATACTGCCCATCTCTACCATGCTCTGTATAGTGAGATGAGGGCCGCCGACCGCTACGTTTTGCTACCACCAGCCGTCTGGCAGTGCCTCCGGTCAAGTTGACAGCCGTCACCAACCGGGCTTTTCCCGTTGTCGGTCAGACAACGTGACTTCAGCCGAATCGTTAACCACCTTCCGTCAGCGAATTAAAGCTCACCTTTTCCCCAAATGACTTCCTTGACTGTGTTCCAACTAATCTCTTTAGTGATCCTAGCAGTAGTTCATATTACTTACGCCACTTTAAAAATTCCGAACTAATTGATTGATTGACTGAACGTGTCAACAGCTAATCGGTTCAGTTATGCCTGACAGTGACCAGCCGTACGGCAGTGTAAGGCCGGACAACCGACTGTCGGCCAGTGTGGAACAAGCATCGGCTAAACCACTGTCTGCAGTGTATATTTTAATAAGTTTATAGAACCCTCTGAATTTAAAAAAAACCTGCAGGTATCTCAAATCGGGTAATAAAAGCAAAACTGCATACATTTTAGCGCCGAATTTCTGTACGTTATTTTTGTACCTTAATGTCAGATAACTTATGTGGGGCCCCACATTCGTATACCGGACAGGGCCTAATCGGGACTAAATCCCGACCTGGATTGATGAACTAACTGATTGATTCATCGATCAACTGACTGACTGCTACTCACTGGTTTGTCGTCGGCTGACGTCCTCGTATCCTGCTATCTGACAGATGTACGAGTCGTCCGGCAAGGCAACCGGGTCCTGCAGCGGCAGGGGTGACTGGATGTCCTCGTCAGCTCCCGGAGTCAGCTCTTCCTCGTCGTCGAACGGAATGCCGTCGAACGCTATCGTGTCCGGTATAACGATGTCATACGCTGGTCTCATCTTTAGCTTCTTCGGCGGCCTCCAAGCTACTCACGTCACAAGCACGTCATCAATTTATTTCCGCCAAGTGAACACAGTGAATAGCGGAGATTATGTGTTCACTCGATTTTTTTTCTGTCGTTCTGCGTGTCTGTATGTGTGCGCGCAACGGCATGACCTCGTAATAATCATGAAGACGTCATTACGTCACCCACAGATTGCGTATTGTCTGTGACGTCACCAACAGCAATGCGTCGCCTGCAACAATAGCCGCGAGCGGTATAGTTATAGCCTCAGAAATGCGGGGCCCCACAGGCCAGAAAATGTCGGACAGCTGTAGCGCGACATTTCCTGGTCTTGGAGAGCATCTTTAGGACGTGTTGCGAGATTTAAAAGTTCACTTTGCGCAGCACCATGTTTAACCCCGGAATCGCTGTCCACGATGCCCTATATACGAGTGAATTTTAAGACAACATTTAAAAAGATAATGCATTTTAAGCTTAAAAGTAGCACATTTTACGCATAGATGTAAAAAACATTTTTCACGTTTTTACACAAGTTTTTTAAAAACATGTTTTAATGTTTTTTTTTATTTTTTAATGTTTTTTTTTATTTTTTGTTTGTATTTAAAAAAATATCTTTTGTGATTTTTAATGTCGTGTTTTTTTGTTCCTGTTAAAACATAAACGTACAAAATTACACGTATGATTTATTTCTTATGGGCAAATTGCATTTAGCTGTTTTTGATCTGTACATTTAGTACATTCCGGTTTTTAGTTTTTACAAATGGTAGGTTTTCGTTTTCAATTATCTGAGTTAGATATTCTTTGCGTGTATAATGGCGAAAAATGTAGCGATTAAAAACATCTGCAGTTTAATGTTTTTATGCATGTTTTTATGCATGTTTTTATAATGTTTTTTTATAAAAAGTGAAAAAAAAACATGTTTTTATTTTTTTATTTGCAAATCAATGTTTATAACATCTATGATTTCACAAACAAGACACACTTAAATCGCAAAAACGTCAGAAGCAAAAAAAGTTTTACACGTATCAGCATAGTATTGGATTTTATTTATTCTTTCGTTGACATAAAAAGTTGTACTCGATGGGGTCTCAACCGTATTTGAACCCCAATTGTACACGGTGCTTTCTCAGCGTACGCCTATGTCCATAATTTATTATGATGTTTCTGAAGATGAATATTGATCGGCGTGACCTTACAGCATGTTTGTGCAACGTGGCGGTGACGAGAAATCTCCCTGCAGGAATATAACTGCACTTAACGATGCCCTGTAAGCCAAAACTCCACTGGCTTCAATTTATTGTAGACATGTCGAACGACGCGCTGCACAACAAACAGTGCGAAAAGTTCGCAAAAAACGAAAGGCCAGCAAAACGCGGAATTGCTGATCGGAGATGTCCTCAGCTGCTCAATCACAAACAAACAATTGCAAGTTTTGCAAGATTCCAACCTCCTCCCAAATGTCCTCTTTCCTTAGGGTGTAACACAGTGTTGCACTGGCATGCCCCACAAGTGGCAAATGACATGCAATCAGTCAACAGTTTAAGCAGGCAGAGTGCACGAATGTGACAGACGACAGACCACGCTAATGAGAATGTGAAGCTCTGTAGGCAAAATCGTTTGCGCTAGAGCGATTCCTCTTACGAATACATCAGTTTGCAGTACATCAAGATGTCGACTTGTGGTGTAACAAGTGCACGACAAGTCGGCGTAGTGCATTGTGGGTTTGATAATGAGGTGGCTTGACAAATAGCGATGTAGCGGTGAAAATTATCAGCACGCAGCAAAAAGCGGCGCCGTTTAGGTAGAAACTCCACTACTAGTATTCGCTGCCGACTTGTCTCCCGACAACTCGTGCAAGCTGTACAACAGCAAGACCTGTCAAGATTATTATACCGTTGTGCATTTGCTGTAAACTTCCGATTTTTGGCCGACAGTTGAGCTTATGGTACGACGTCGTCTGTCTGTCGTCCGTCGTCGTCTGTAACGGATGCAAAGTAGTTAGGTGTTTGGGCGTAAAAAAACTTTTTACTTAAATACGCGCGACAGCAGAATGACCTCAAATGACCTTAAAACCCCCAAAATAGGAAGTTTTAGTGTTTTGGCGATTTTCAAAAAGTGAATTGCGACGAAATGGCTAAAGATAGACCAAGATAACTTACGAATGGGAACTGCTAAAACTATCGCTCGTCTCACAAGCTTTGCTCAAAATACTTGTTTCTGTAAATTTGCCATGTAGACTTTGTGTTTGCTTGTTAGCTCTCGACGCTGCAAGCTATAAGCGACCCTTATTGTCGATCAGGGTTTGTCACTTCTGTCCGTCTGTCTGTCCGCAAAACAGCTATCGCTAGCAGTCGCGAGCCACGTTGCTATATACCGGCTTGCAGTTATTGTACAGCTTGTTCTGCAGCATACTGGACAACAAAACAGTTACAGCGATAACATTGCAATAACAAATTTACGCAGCGTCAAGACGCAAAAAGCCTGCAATGCGCTGTAGCGTTAAGAACGAAAGACGTGTGTACAAAGTGACAAAAGTGAAAACTGAACGAAACTGAAATGAACTGAATTGCTTGTTCGTTCGCTTTGTACAATCGGTACAACGCAAAAAAACTCAACTGCACTCGCAACTCTTCAGTTTATTTCAGTTAAGTTCCTTTGGGTTGCTTTGTACGCGACAGACAGCAAACAGAAAGGGTTTTGATAGCGTTTGAAATGTACACGTCGATGTAAACACAGTAAGTTGTACGACAAAGCGTACTTAGCGTACGTATACGTCGTAAGTGACGTTTGGGTTTTGCCGGTGGCCGGCCGGAAACAGATGGAGAAGTCGATGAATTACGCATGCCCGCTCAGCTGATGGATCGCCGGCTGCAGCGACAGGCAGCCATGATACCATAATCACGATGATGTTGATGATGATGATATCACAAATGATTGATGATGGCGTCAGTTCGATTACGTCACTGTGACGTCATCGCTGGGCGTGTAATCCGCCGCGGTTCGCGGTGGTCAGTTCGCTTCCGAGAAAACGAAACGATATACACACCGCAAAGACGAGACGTACTGGGACGGACAGGCAGAAGCAGATGGACGAGGACACCCAGTAGAATGCACATAAACAAACACATACTCAGACAGTGGCGGGGAGGCAAAGGCAAATTGCAGTGGGCCCCATAAATTTGAGCCTGTCTGATAACGCTTGTGTTGTCGAAAAATGTTATTCCAAAGTACAAAATTTAAAACTGAAAATACCACATTTGGGAGAAATTTAGAGACATAATAAAGATTTTGTGCACCCATAATATCCTCTGTGCGAAATTTGCAACTGGCTGTAGTAAAATTTTAACTTCCTGCTCACCCCCTGATTCTTGACGATTTCTTGATTAAATTGACACACGACGCCGCTGTACGCAGAGAACGGGAGAGAGAGAAACACCAACAGACAAAGGTGCTAAGCAAAAAGTGCCTGAACAAAACCGCAAGCGAGTTTTAGTTGTAGTTTTGCATGCAAACTCGTCCTTAGTGTTTACATGCAAAAAAATCTTAGACAAATCTTAGCGATCGAAGTCTTGATGCAGCGGCCAACTGTATGGACTTCGTAATGGGAACATCCCAACATGCATAACTGAGGTTTAACCCCATCTTCGCCAGCAAAGAAAGCTACGTAAATGTAAGCTATCCACCATTTCTAAAGCCGATCTAATTCGCGGGAAAATGTAAATTAATTACATCGGCGTTTTGAAGTGAAAACGCAAAGGTTAAAACGATCTGAAATTGTCGTAACTTTATTTGCTAAGCTGTAAAATACCGATAGCAAAATATATGCACATTGTGAACTTGTAAAGCATCGTAATTTGTACGTAAGCAAGTCAACCAGCCAAAAAGTGCGTAATTGTTCACGCAAATAACCGATGAAATGACTTTCAATAAAATATACAAAACATTTGGGTTTGGGACTGCACGCGATTTCGTGGCCATTTCTAATTACACGAAAATACGCCAATTTTTAAACAGATTGTGTCACATTTGTGTAATCGTAATTTGGTTGGGTCTATAGCCGTTTAAACATCTGAGTCTGGGGCAAGAAATGACTGAAAAATGCAGTGTAGCTTAGGCTTTACTGCAAAATTTTTTGGTCAAAAAATAATCCAACATTTTCGCGAAAAACTGATATTAGCCGAAGCTGTTTGCGAACTCCGTAAGCAGCGGAACTTACGCTCGATGTGGAGAGCCGTGTGCGACGGTTCACTGTCGGAGTCGAAGACGGCTGACAGACGTTCTAGCGGACTGAGCAACGACGACGCAGCGTCGTTTAACAGTGCGCTGGCAGCAGCGTCAGCGTTTCGACGCGACGTCCGCTCGATCAAGTCCGACACGACGCTGACGTTGGTGCAAAGTCGCTCACAGCAAGTGCTGCTGTCGCTGTTGCTGCTGCCACGCGAACTTCTGCTCAGTACGTCGCTACTTCCGCTGTCGAATCCCGGCTCCACATCCGGCGCCACCTGATCTGCACGACAGACGACAATTCGTCACGTTAGGCCTTCTGCATCGTGTGAATATCGCCATCGCTGAAACTCCTCGCACTGTCGCTGTCTGACCGAACTCCGAGACAACTCTCTACGGCGGAGCACTCTCTCGGTTCACCTGAGACAAACCAGCGCTAAATTTGAACGAGTTCAGCGATTGCTGAGGACACCTTTGTTCAGGCGTTGAGATCGCGGCGCACTGTGACTAACTATCAAATTTCCGCCTTTTAATACAAGTTTTTCCACTTAATTATTTACTTACAGCCAGCTACGGAAAAAAAGTTTTATTCACAAGACTACGTGCCGACAGTGTCGAAATGCTTCAGTACAAGGCGACTTAAATCAGTACACCGTAAACCAGAACGCATGCGGAAAAACATACAAAGGCAAATGGTGCCGAAGAGAAGAGTGAACCTCTACGTAAGACGACACAAATACGCCGCTAATGGCCAGTTCACACCTACGACGCCGACTCAACTCAACTCAACTCAACTGCTTAGCCAGGCTAGCAAACAACGCGTGGTATGTGCACGGCAGCGTGACGTCACAATGCTAATGACGTCATCGCATTGTCAGCCACAGTCGCAACAGTTGAGTTGAGTTGCATCGCAGGTGTGAGTTGGCCATAAGAATACTAGCCGATAGTCTCCAAGGACCGGTAGCCGATACTATGCGGTTTTCGGAGTTATCACTCCGCCACTCTTTCGCGATTTGATTTGCATCGATCGTATGCATAAACAGATAGCATCAACAGGACTGCGCGTTGGTGGAATTTAAACAACCATTCCCAGGATACTCTGTTCCTCGTACATTTCACCAGTCTCGCTATGGGAGGTCTAATCGCATCGACAAATGGGCACGCGTCTTTCCTATAACCTGCCTGGCGACAATGCAACTTACTACGGCAATTTTACCGTAAAAAACTTCCACTGCAGCTGTGTTGCATGACGTGCGAACCGCACAAGACAATAGTCTTGGCGATCGATATACGGCAAAGCAATATTATAAACACATCTGGCGCAAACAATGAACTGGCCTCGTGTTGTGTCACTATGTGATTCATAGTTCGATATAATAAGACATTTTTCATGCTTTCACATGCCGCTGCTGTTTTTATAGTGCACAAATAGGTGTCGTTTCATATGACTTAAGCTGACAAAACTGCTTTCCTTAAGCTACTGGCCTAACAATGCTGATTAATAGGCAGAAATAAATGAATTTCTTTGGTCAACATACTGTAGCATGCAGAATATCAAGGAAATAATTTCTATAGCATATGCTATAAGCCCCTATTTATACATTAAAAATACAAAAATGTAGAGCAAAATCAACATTTTTCATAAATTTGCACAAAACATTTTTAACGTCAAGAAATACATGTGTATAGCTATAATTAATTATCCGCAAGCAGCAGGCTTCCGCTGTTTGGATAGTGCTACTGCTGCAAGGGACATGCGCTAACGTCAACGTTTAATACTTGAGTTTATCTGTTCTTTCCCAAAGTAAGGACATCGTGTAAAACTCATCAGTCTTTCTTCTTTCGGCAGCGATTTTCCTTTTTTATTTTTGCATTGTTTTGTGCTTATAATATTCGTGAGTGTTATATGTGTTTAATCTTACTTTTTGCTTTTATTTTAGGCAATATCTTAACTGATAATACGCTGTTGCGACAGCGAACATGCATAATACCATCCAGTTGTTCCTTCCGCGCTTCAGTGTTTTGTTCTGTCGTTATTTGTACCTGTTTTGGCAAATTAAAACAAGAAATTTGAGCAAATGCTCACAAGACGCGCGAAAGACTATAGCAGTTCCTGTTCGCAAATTGCCTTTGTCTATCTCCAGCTATTTCGTCGCAATCGACTCTTGAAGTGCGCGACGCAGCCGAAGATTGCATAAAGCAATAAAAACCCCTTTTTGGAGTTTAGGGTTTTTCAAAGTCATCGACGTTGATACGACTAAAAAGCTCGTAAGTGCTTGTTGTGATAGGCAGCATATCTATGCAACCGTTTTCACGCTAGACTGGCCAACAACGGTCAAATAACGACTTTTTTGGAGGTACCGCTCTTTGATGTCCTGCACTGGCTTGGGGTCATTATTTCATTGATCGCGATAAGTCGCATCAGCGAACAGCTGAGCTTGTTCTCCGACGATAAGAAGTAAGAAGCCACAGAGGATGTCCCATTTCTCTTTAACCACTCAAGCCCGAACTACACTAACTTCGATTTCTCGCTGTGCTGTACAACACATGTACAACAAGACTAGTATTAGGCCTAAAGCAAATCCGAAACAAATTCTACAACATGAGTCCATATAAAATCGAAAGCCTACATTAAACCTGAAGCGTTTCAACGTCGAAATGTTGCACAGCTGACAATTGCATAATAAATCAAAGTATTGAAATTTGAATCTTTGGCCACACGAAACTTTAGCAATTAGCAACAAGAAATTTGAGAAAAGCTCACGAGACGCGCGAAAGCCTATAGCATTTCCAGTTCAGTAGTTATAGTTTCGAAAATTGCATATCACTTGGACTCGGCCCATCGGGACCCTAATACAC
>Ga0056128_1007307_pt1 | contig 13945 bp, 11 predicted proteins | sample WorMetLIZISLAND2_FD_71113 | JGI IMG/M metagenome (GOLD analysis project Ga0056128, IMG submission 71113) | Marine gutless worms symbiont microbial communities from Max Planck institute for Marine Microbiology, Germany - Olavius geniculatus... ... | reverse complement strand
TTTTTCTTTTAAACAATTCAGTTCTTTTTAGTTTATGTGCTAGATTAAACTGACAGTGTGTTTGTCAGTTTTTGAGTGCAAATTTTTCATTGTATTGTATTGTATTGTATTGTATTGTATGATTAAACCAACTGTGACAATATGATGTAGTCTGCGTACAAGCGGCAATGCAAATGATGAGCCACTTGCAAAATTTGCTTTGTGATGTGTAACAATATTTTGTTTTTATGTTGGTTAATAGGGAAGTGTTTTAAGTGAAAATTCCTAGACATATTCAAAGGTGTTTGTTAACTACATACGTGCTTTAGTGTTGATTTATTTCAACTACTCCACTGCATAATGCGGCAAATGTTCGGGGCGTTTTTTGGGCACCCGGTACATCGTGGCGGGGAAATGTCAACCCATCGGCGGGAAGATGTCCACGTTTTATCAAAGTCTATACGGGGAAATGTCTGTCTCCTGCCACTGTAGCCTGCTATATAGTCACACTTGACCATCAAAACGCAGCTGGACATTAAAGAGCAAAAAATACAAAATACAACATAAGAAAAAGTCGAAACTTTATTATCGAATTTGATTTTTACCAGTTGCTATTTCAGTCAGAAATGTGTTGCAGTTTCTCAGCAGATGTTCTAACATTCTTAGCAGCCTGTGATCAAGCAGTTAAATGTGTATACGTTTCTCAAATGTTTTCAATGTTATTTTACGGGTAGTTCTAAGCCTTACTTGAGTTTTGTGCCTTCTGTCGTGTTGTAACGTTTCTGACTTTTGCATATTGCTGTTGCACGTTTTGTGACGTTTAGGCCATTCTTGCACAAATAGGCCTATTATACGATGACAAGGATAATAATGGTGATTATGATCATGATGCATTTTGCTGTTAAAGAAATCGACGACCACTTATTAAGTTATTAGCTAATTGTTAGCGTTGTCTGTCTGTCTGTATGTCTGTCCGATTTTATTGTGCCCGTGCATTCTGTTACAGATATCGCACAAATCAATGGGATACCATTTTGCTGGGACACTCACATGTGGCCCCAAGTAACATTTACGTGTTAGGCAGAGATCGCGTCCCCCACAAGAAGGCAAAATTTTAGGGTCGGAACTCCCTATTCAAATACGTATTGCTTTGCAAGTTGCGGCCAAACGGACATGCAACTCGCAACGATACCGCCTAAGTGTCAAACGACTTTTTACTGTTGTCTGCTGTTGTTATCATTTTGTCGACCCTTGGCAAATACAATGCGAATGTGTTGATAGAAAAATATAACAGCCCGTCAGTCGTCCGCTAGAAATGTATAATGGTCTTGGAAGCACCGCCATTAGAAAGTCAGCAAAACGCCCACGCCCATGTCACAATGTGCCGCGTTTATTACAATTCGGACAGTCGACAAGTCTATTGGACTTACACTGTATATGTTACTAGGCGGAATCGCTCTTGTAGCGCAAGCTATTCTGCATATTCGTGCACACTTCTGCACAGCGTGATATGTCTGTCTGACTGTCGTCTGTCACATTCGTGCTTAAACCGTACGCCGGATTAACAATCCATTTGACAGGCACGCTTGTAAGGTCCAGTGATACACTGTGCTACACAGGGGTCCCTGATTCCCCTAGGGAAAGCGAGATCTGGCGGTCGAACTCCGGAGTGAAAACATGCCATTTCAAATTGCTGTTGCAACCTAGCGAATACAAACAAGCGATTCCACTTTTTCTCAAACTATTTTGGTTTTGGTTATTATTGTTGTCGTTCTCGTTGCTGTTATTATTCGTGAAGTACGTTTCATACGGCGGCGGCGGATGTCGGCGGACAGTCATAGAGATACAGCTGACAGCGTCGCGGCGGCGATGACGTCACGTCCGGTACGACGACGTCACGTGACTGCGAGACACCGGCAGTAGGCGGCGAGTTCGCCGGGTGATGATAATGATGATGATGATGTGCGATACAGAGTGGCGAGTGGTAGTCGTTGTCGTCGACCAGACCTCCGAGGCCGAGATGATCGGCCTTGGAACACGGCAGCGTGGCCGCGTAACTACCAGCGGAAGTCACGTGACCAGCTCTAAGCAAGTGTGCATCGGGGGCAGCGCCGGGTGTTGCTATGCTGGACGAGCCGTAGTTGTCCACTAGCAGGGTGCTGGTGCCAGCTGTCTGTGGAGTGACATCCTCACGACCAGACACCGGACATCCGTCGTAGCACTGCAAAGAACTGCCGCCGTAGCTCGACCACGCCGCCTGGTAGCTGCAGTGTACACGTAGTCAGTCGCCGGTGGAAAAATTACAGTAAGTAGCTAAACTAGAAAAATTCTTGGGCACGGTGCCGTCCGCCTTGATTTGTGCAACTCTAATCCGAACCCTGATCTTTGACCTTTTGAGCTAACAAAATTGGCACACTACTTACTCTTGCCCCGAAAAATGTTCATACCAGTTATGCTTTTTTTTTTTGCGCCTTTTGGATTAGTTTTCATGTTACGAGCCCGTACGGAAGCGGCCGTATAATAAATGTCACTCGGCAAACTGCACGCATGATTGAAGCACGTGCTGACAGTAGCCTAACTGAAGCATTTGAAAACATCTCAAAACTGCGAAAAAATGACAAGGGAAGGTGTTTTGGCCCAAAATTTTTAAAAAGCGCTTTAGACCCTAATTAACTCCTCTTGTGGCATAAAACTTCTTAGCGAAAAAAGTATTTAATGTTGTTCGTGATTGTTGCAATGCAAAATAGATCAATTTACCTTTTCAAATACTTGGCAGCGCAGATCAAAAGAACGCCGCCTGCCACCACGCCCATAGCCACTCCCACCGTCACAACAGCCATTATACCTACAATTAGCATAATAAACATACAAAAGAAAAAGTAAGTATAGGCTATATAAATAAATACCAACGTGTTACGGGAAAAATTAAGATACAGAATCCGAATTCTGATCCGGATCGTTACTAAATTTGTATCGATCAGCAAGTAAGTAAGTAAGCAAAGCCCAAATTTATATAGCGCATACTCACAGAAAAGCATTAATGTACTTAATACATTTTGTCGTAAATATTTCGCAAAAAGTATGTCTTTGGCTGGCGTTTAAAAATGTCGAGACTCAGTTTCGGGTTAGTCGACGAATCAGTCGTTGTATTACGATCTATTCTCCAACAAATTCATATTCGATATTTTGTTCGTAAACTGTAAGAACCGGCAAACAAGCTGACAAACAGACAACCAAATACAAAAACAAAACATCCTTTCTCTCGACAGAGGTAATCATGCACAAGTGCTCAAATGTCTATGCTTTAATGGAAATATGCTACCGGTAACTTATTTCGCTAAGAATGCGTTTAGAATACCTACAAAAGTACAGTATAGCCTAAGTGCATAACAGCAAACGTCGTCACGTTTATATCGCCGTCTGAAAAACGACTAAAGCGCGTCAATGTGCACACAAATCTCGACTTTCTTTGCCCAGTTAGGTCGTCGAAAACGCGTAAACAGAATAACGTTGGCTGACAGAAACAGATCAGTTTGATATAGCCTATTTTCTCGAGGTAGACATATCATATCATGTACGCACTGAACGGGAACGCGGACGCGTCTGCTGACGGCGGGTGGTGTGCTAGACCAGCAGCTGCGGACGACGATGTCATCTGTCGACCTCCGCTGACCCTGCCCCTTCCAGACACCTCGGTGCCTGACGACGACGAGGAACAGTTAGTCTGATGTTGATGTTGATCTTTGTCGTCTGAACTGGTCGGCGTCCACACTGAGTCGCGGCACTTGAGCGTCCACTGGCGTCCGGTCGAGTTGCAGCGGATCGTCGCCTTGTCGTCATCTCGTCGCACGAGGGTCGTACCGACTGACAGCTCGGGACTGCGACAACCGAAGACTAAACATCCATCATTCGGCCGCAGCACAAGTCACTCTACGACGATCAGTGGTAGTAATAGTAAAACTGTAGCTTACTAAATTGGAAATTGGCCGAAAGCGCAATTTTCTCTGATGGCCGAAAACGAAAGTGAAACCTTAGGCTGTAACCGTACGTGCTGCTAACAACTTCCGCCTACTTCACCTAGAACAAGTCAGCGCCAACGCAGCGCTTCTGATTCGCAGTTAATTTTGTGACAATGGCGCTAGACCAAATTGTTTTTAGATTTAAATTTTAGATTCAAATAAAGCAATAGTTTCGGCTAAAACCGAACCGAATGCGAACAGTGGTAACGACAGCGTGCTCGTAAAGGTGAGATGTAGATGGACTCACACACCTGTGTAGTGCAGCAGAAAGAAGAGTTGGTTCTTGAGCTGGTTTCTCGCTAGAAGAAACTCTACGTCGACCACGTTGGACTCGGATAGATAGGCGTGGCTAAGTGGACGACCTCCGATGCAGTTGATGAGAGTTCGTACGACTGCGGTCTGCGGTTCTCGGAAGACTGCTAGCTGATAGCAGGGCTTCGACGTCTGGCGCTCAGCTGACTCAGTCCGACCAGACCTGTGTACATAGCAAACACGACATAAAGCACCGTCCTGCAGGACAGACAATCTAGACTACTGGACAAATGCTTCGCCGATGTCGTGATTTGTAGTGATTCTACGTCGCCAACTTTTGCCCTATAGGCTATTCTTTTAAATTAACGACTACAGTCTTAAATCGAGTACAAAATACTCAGAAATATACTGAAATGAAACGAACTAAACTGCACTGACTTGTTGGAGTTCAGTTCAGTTCATTTTTGTTGCTTTGTACACTCGTGCCACTTTCGAAAAGATAAAACGCTTCTGCACATGAGGCTCGCTCACGTAAGCAACTAGCGTCGTAGCAAGTAGCGTGGGCTCTGTTTCTGTTCACCTGGAGGCAGTCGATAGTTCGTTTGATCTGGTGACGCCGGCGTGTGTGCGCCGTCCGCCGGTCTGTGATGCCGCGCTGGTCCACATCTCGCCGGCAACGAAGAAACTGTGCAGAGTGAAGTTGAGCCTTTGAGCCGGGTCAGACAGGCGCAGACGCCACGGGCAGCCTCGTCCCCCCTGGCCCGTCACCAGAGTGACAGAACTGGCCAGGTAGCCGCCGTGTGGTGAGACGTGTACTGTAAGCGGCAAGTAATCGCGACGACACGCCTGATTCGACGGTTTCCAGTGCACTGCACAATTACACAGTGTATATCACACAAAATTAATCATACCCTTACAACCGAATATTTGGAATAATCGAATAACGCGCAGTGTGAAAAATATAAGTATAAAAAAGATATGTCGACTGACTCGGCTCCATGCCGACGTATTGTGCGATCGTCCGCCTAACGCTATGCGATGCTAACGTTAACGAGTAGGCCCTAATCATTCTGAACTGAAAACTGGCACATCGGTTACTCATGCTCTAGAAAACGTTCAGACTAATTTAGTTTCTTAGCGCCTTTAATAGTTTTCGATGCAGAAGCCCTTAGGAGACAGATAGGCGAACTGGCCGATGGACAGACAGCCCGTAATGCGGTCTGGTCTGGTTAAGGTCTGATTAGAAAAGTAAGCCAGTCCACTTGTGTCAAATAAAATACTATACAGTTTAAGTACAAAAGAAGCTGACGGTTGAGTACGCAATAAATAGAAAGCATATTTTTCAATACGATTATCCATTTCTCAAACTGACTTTTTACGATACGTTCTATAGGGTATACGACTACACGACGTCGTATAAGCCTAAATAAAAAAAAAACAAGCAAAAATCTTCTGAACAAAATCTGCAGCACAATCGCACAAAATTGCAGTTAGACTGTGGTAGCGCCTAAAACAAAACATTTGTGCAGCATTTTATTTTATATTTCACGTGTACGATGCAACTACAGCTTAGCAAGTTTTGGCCGTAATTTTACGTCGACGATTGGTAGAGCCATGGCATCAGTTTGTGGCCGTGAGGTATACTATAGTTCACGAGCAAGTCGTTCGAGAACAAGTCATCTATAATTGATTGTGCTCGCAAGCGACGCATTGTCGTCTTCTTATCCATCGTACATCTCTGCGATGTTTGCGTAATCAACAAGTAATTCGACAATGCCCACGTAACGCGCGACAGCATCGGTGCTGCCACCTGGAAAATCAGTGTACCGCAGTATACGTACAAAAAATAATAACGCATTTTGAAAGAAAATGCGTTATGAAAACCCAAATTTGAAGCCACCGTATCCAGTAAATAAATATGAAAAATATTGGACTCAGGTTTTGCAAATATTTCTCACAATAAAAGCACCTTTCTCAGAAAGACACGCTACAGCTTATACAGTTTGTGTTGCAATACTGACCTTCAAGGTCATTTAAGGTGAAAGATTTTCATGTCATTTGAAAGCCAATATACGGCTTCCTATTAGTGATTAGTAGCAACCTAGGCGGTATCTATTACCGTTTCCGAGATACGACCACTTATAGCTTTAAACATTCCATTCAAAATTGCGGCCAAACCGCTGCAGATTGACACATGGTTACTATTGACAGCCCATAAAATTTTTTTTTTTAAATCGCTACCGCCCTATCCCACCGTAGCATTACCGACCCTCTACGACTTAACGTTCATCCACAATACCGCATGATTGGCTTACCATAGTGCATTATTACCCTTCAAGGTCACCCAAGGTCAATGATTTATATCATTTAAAAACCAGTATGTGCCTTCCTATTAGTAATCAATAGCAAACTAGGCCCTATCTTGCACCGTTTAGCCACAGTACATCTATGACAGAGAGACGGACAGACAGGCAGACTGACAGACAGACGACAACTCATGCAAATAGCTCGACTTTTACCAAAGTACGGTCGGCTAAAAAGTCTCAAGATGTGTCCCAAATTAACATTTGGTGTACAAAAGACTAGACGTTCTTGCTAGAATGCCTATAGACTAGAATCTGTGATGATAGATGCAAAAAGATGCGGTATAGCTAGGCCGTGACGTCACGGCTGGGTATGACGTAACGGTCGTCATGGAGACACGGAAGCGACGCTGGCTGCAACCAGCGTACGACAGAAGAGACGTTACATCAAGACGGCGTAAACAGCGTAACACCGACAGTGTAATCGTCCTCACGTCCAGTTAGTGTGTCATCATCATCATCGTCGTCTGCAGCAGCAGCAACATCATGAGACCTGTGCCGCCAGAAGACCAGTGCCGGTTCCAGTTCAGCAGCTGCACCGCCTTCAACCACGAGACCGGCATGCAGTACACCGTACGTATTGCATTCATAGTTTAATTACTCCATGCTCTCATACTGGCCGTGTCTACCCTACTACTGCTGTAATCTATTTAGAGTGAGACAACGTATCGATAACCCGCAGGTGTAATCATGTGTGACCAGACGAACGACCGTCGGACAGCGTGGAATGAGTGTCGATTAAAGCGCATTAGTTCGTTTAACGCTCACTGGTCCAACTCCAGACAGCGGTTTAACTTACGCATAATTTCATTCCACAGTAGCGCTCGTGCTGCATGTCTCTAGCACTATGACCGCAGCGGTACAACTAGTTGATAACTACTCCAGTGAAATCAAACGTGATCAAGCGAACGACAGTCTGGGATTACACCACCGAACACTGGCAAGCCCAAGGCATTATACGCTACAATGCTACAGTAAATGGTCACTTAGCCTACATTTTTTTATGCGACCGTCCTAATAAACTGCATTACGGTTCTTGCCCGTCCGTCCGTCTGTCCGTCTCTCTGTTTGTCTTCTATTTGTGCTTCCCATACGGTTTTTTGACCCGCGAATCTAAAAAAAGTTAAAGAAACTAAAATTTACTTAACTGTGCTATGAGGCATGAGTAATCGGTGTACCAATATTCAGCTGAAAAGGTTAGGCGGACCGCCGCAAGATATGGCCGCATCACAAGTGTTTCTAGTTGATATGTCAGCCAAAACTGTTGACCGATGTTGGTTGTCAGATAATCGACGTTACATCGCGAGTATGGAAGCCGCCGTCGCCGGAGCCGGAGCCAAAGCCAGTAGTGGAGCCGGTAGCGGTGCCTGAAATAATGCGTCCAGCTGCGCGTCAGCAGCACGGCAGCTGCGTTCCAGTGCGACGCAGATCACGCATGGTCCCCGATCTCGACCGCCGCCATGACTCCGAACCTGAGTTGCAGACAGAAAATCAGGTCCTCACGTCATCAGCGCCGCCGTCTCCGTCATTTAAACCGCGTGACGCGATTGTCGTGAAACCGGTCGAGCGTGTAGCTCCTTCGCTCCCCAGCGCCGCGCCCCCGAGCTCGGGTGACGCCGCCGGACTGACAGACGTCGACCAGATGCCTCTGAAAAGAATCAAGGACGTGTACATGGAGGCGATCACCCTGGAGCGCGAAGTGCGCATAATGAACAAGGAAATGGAGCCGCACTCACGTGCCGAGCTGCGCCGTATCATCGAGCACTGCCGCGCACGTCTCGACAACGCCCACGCCAACCGCAACGTATCAAACACCAACCACCCGACCACTGCCGCTGCCAGCATGCACGCTGAGGGTCCCGCCACCGTCCACCAGGGCGTCTGTAAACCCACGGCGGCGATTTTCAGTCCCCGGCAGAGTCGTCTGCGTCAGCCCATGGTCCGCGCTGGCGGTGACGCTTCGACCAGAGTCCGTGCTGTCCGTGTTGTCCAGTAGGCTACTGAGTACAACCTCACCCGATGCCATCATGCACTGATTGACCCTTCACTGACGATAGCCTCCTACTAAATTCTGGACACCTATCTCCTTGACATCGCTGTAATTCCTGTTCTTGCCGGTGTCTATTTGTGCAAAAAAAAATCTTGCACGAGTAAATTCTGACGCCAATGACTGCAAACTGCAGCCTACCATCGTGCAACCGTAACTTTAAATATATTCAACATCGATTGCTGTGTTATCTACCAGATGACCAAGACTTATCGTTCAGTCTTAATAATAGAATAACGTCATCGTACGTTTTTATCGGATATTATTAGTTTCCGTGTGTCTGCAGCGTCGTTTCTGCCGGTATAGCACTTCACACATTGCTGGTTACAAGTAATTTGAGCAATGCTCACTTGACGCGAGACAGAATTCGTACGAAAAATACCACTAAAACCCCGCTTTATAAATTTTAAGATCGTTCAAGGTCATCAACCTTGGTACACCTTAATAGCTCTTCAGCAGTGCTTGTTACGGAAAGCAACAAGTTTATGTCTAACTGCAACCGTTTCCAAGCTAAATTAGTGGACTTTGGCAGAAAACGCTCATTTTAAAGAGGTAGGCTACACATATTTAACGCCCCCGCTCAAAGGACTTCTTGGACCTAGTAGACCAAAATTTAAACTGCTAAGATCTACGTTAAATGCGAAAAATTTCGCCTGCTGGTTGTTCTGGTCTATCTACGGCCATTTAGTCAATTCACACTTGAATTGTGCGCCGCAGCCTAAAATTGAAAAAAAAATTCACTAAAACTCCGTATTGTAGAATACAAGATTGTTTAACGTCATCGACGTTAACACCCCGGAAAGCTCGTTGCCAGTGCTTGTTGTAATAACCAGCAATCTTGCTCTGTGTCTACCTGTACCGTTTTTACGCTACACAAGCTAATAGCAGTAAAATAACGATCTTTTAGGGGGTAACACTCTGATGCCCTCGTTCAAGAGAATTTTTTTACCCAGGGGCATAAAATTTTCTTGCAAAAATATAGTTTTTTTGCTGCAGCCCGCAAAGAAAATTTTATTATCTTATCTTTTAACAGCGCGTTATCTACGCTCTTTCAACATCAAGCTGTTGTCATTGTTCTTGGGTCTTTGCCTTACGCGTGATTTCAGCGTAGCTACCCTTACTTCCTTCTAAAATTTGGGCCTGTTCGCCATCATAATCCTGTCGCATTGTAAAAGGTTTTTTACTTATTTACTTAATTACTTATATATTTTTACCTCATTGTGTGCTATTGTATTATAGTTTTTACTATTTTTAATGTCGCTAAATTGTGTTGATTTTGTTTTAGTACTTTAAACACTGTATCAAAATCTTTTTTTAATTCACTGTAACGTAATCTTGTAACGTTTATTGTTCAAATTGCATGCTATTGTGATTTCAGTTTTATTAAATCGCTTTACAGATATCACGATTCCGTTTTCTTTTCTATTCTCGGCACTTGTCGCGATGATGAAAGGTTGTGTAATTTCTTGTCGTCAATCGTGAAGTCCTGAAGTGATGAATTGTGTCGCTGGGAGTTGCATGGAAACAGTCAGCCACAGCCACAGGTCCGAGCCACATCGATCACGACTGGACGCGGAACAGGCAATTATTGGTGAAGCGGCGAGCCTCTCCTCCACGCCTGATTACGCAGCAGAGCGACATACGTGAGCCATGTACGAACAAGAACAAACGTCGGCGCCCACTGCCGACATGATAAGCGACCGTCCGTCCAGCTGCCGAGCTTCTCAGGCGTTGATAGTAAATAAAATCACCCAGTCACCACAAAATCCGTGACCATGCGCAACGTGCGTATGTCATTTTCTCGAAGTTCTTGATGTTCTTGTCCGATAACCTTTGACCTTATGAACTAACAACTGGCAACATCAACTTTGGCGAGAAATTTGCAGTTTCTGTTGACGACGGAAAGGTTCCGCTTTCACTTCACGAAAAGCGCTGAAAGTGAACTAGCGTGAAAATAACTGAGATCAAAATCAAAACTCGAATATTCATTCGACTGGTAAAAAAACAATGTCTGCGTGTTTGTTTCGTTTGTTTTGTACTCACCTGGGACACATTCGTAGGCGATCTGTAGGTACGGCGTGAGATCTCCGGGGCACGGTTGGCGCGGGTTGAGTCGGGATACTGCGAACCGACAGCCACCGAGTCGGCCCGAGCACATGGCGTCGACTTCGGCCCTGACATCGGCCGTGCAGCCGACGTGACCGTAGTCGCGACGTACACACCGGCTCAGACGCATCCGACCTGGAACGGTAAACAACATCATTACCACCATGTTTATTATCAACTCAACTGGTTCGAACGACGTAAAAACGTGTAGGTCATACAATGACGTGTCTCAGTGGTGTAGGCGTAACGATAGGGTGTCGGACTTACGATCAAGAGTTCGTGGGTTCAACTTCCGGTCGAGTTGCTATCAAGTGGTTACTATACTTGGATGGATGATTGTCGGAGTACAGCTAAGCACAACGTCAACGCAGCCTTCCATCCCCATGGGGTAAATAAATCGAGTACCGGCCTGTTTGGCTGAGGTTGAGACGGGGTGTGTTAACTTGTGTCGGGTGGCAGCTAACACTGTGTTATGCCATATGGCAGGCGACGCTCCGCAGTTCTGCGATGGGTTTTCCTTTTTACTTTTATGTAAATGGACTAAAGCGGGGTTTCAACAACACAACACACGCGAGAAAGTATGTAACAAACGCAATGAACGCAAAAACTACGCAGCAAACGCAGCTGACGTAGCCGACACAACGGCTAAAACGCAAGGATGGAAGCGGTCGTTGAGTCAGCTACGTCAGTTGCGTTACGCCCGTTACATTGCGTAGGTTGCGTGCTTTGCGTTGGATAGAAACTCCGCTTAAGTCTACGAACGTCTAGAAACTTCACAATTTGTAATATAAACATTGTGTTTCAAAAACATGTCAATTCGCTTTAAGCAACAAAACAAAAACTGTCCTATGACATACAACTATGAACAATTAACTGGCAAAAGTTAATAACGCAGTAAGACAGCTAACACTGAGCAAAAGTGTGTGCACAGCATACGAGTTATAAAGTTATAGTCAGACAAAATACTGATGACTGAGTAATGTGTACGAGAAGTGAAAACGTGTGAGTACTATATGGATAACGGTCGCAAAAACGTGTGCAAACCATAGTTGAAGATCTGAAATTGGAGACAGCTTTATTAAAAAATAGTCACTTAATAATCTGGTCAAAAATCGGGAGGCTTGGCACTACGGCGTCGTGAGTGGGGTCGGGAAATGAGCAAAGCAAATGCTCCTTGTGGGAGAGTTAACACGCAAAATTTTTGTACAAGAATACGAAATTCAGGGCTAAAAATCCCCCGTTTTGCGAAAAAAAATCTTAAAAATTAAAATGTTGGGCACCCGTAATGTCCCTTGTCAAACATTTCTAGCTGTCTGCTGAAAAAAATTGCAACTTTCTGCCTTGCAAACTTTCAAAGTCACGACGCCGCTGGTTGGCATAAAATAATCACAAGAAGCCCAGCTGTCGATAGGATAGCCGACCGTACTGGTTGTCAGTGACCTTAAAAATCATTCAAGGTCGATGATTTGCAGATAATCTGACAGGACGTATGCCTCTTCCTATTAGTGATTAATAGTAACTTAGGTTGTATCTCTCACCGTTTCCGAGATATGGCCAGTTTTCTATTGAAAAAAGCACATTTGTCCTACCCCCTTTCATTCAACCCCCAATTTGAAAATGCATGCCCGAGTTTAACGCCCGTGCTCAATTATTCGTGTAAAAAGTTTTTCCCTACGCCTTACCCGTTCGCCACAGTATATCCATTACAGACGGACAGACGAACGACGGACGACGGACGACAGCCATGACAACAGCTCGACCGTTACTTAAGTACGGTCGGCTAAAAATCATAGGCTCCTAGCCTATAACGCGTCGCACGCACCGTAGAGCGCGGAGCGGACGACTGCTACCTCAGGTCGTTTGACTGCCGAGCCGCGACTGCAGTTTGCATAGAACGTCTCCAATTGACAGAAGTCACCGCCCGCCGGCGCTGAAACCACAGCAAACAACGAAACCATTCAATCGATCAGACAAAAACAACCAACTCAGTTATTTTGCATAATTATACGCGTCGCAGTACATGCCGTACTCAGCTACTACTGCTAAGGCCTACTACACTACGTTAATGTTAATACAAACACTGCTATCAATAAAAATAACGATTTAAAACCGCTCTTCTTAAAATAGAAGCAAATGTCAACTTTGGATTTGATTCTGTTTTGCCGTGCAACGTAGGCTACGTCAAAAGTATACAATACAATACAATACAATGCATGTGTGTGGACGAAGAAGAAACTGATTGCTTAGAGACCGCGAGAGCAATTCCCGGCTCGGAAGAGCGGCGAGACAAACCCAAGCTCGTTAGTCTGATAAACCGGCGAACAACACTCGAGGCGACGCGCAACAAAGTCGCTCGGTCGGACGTCGCACAGCAAACAGAAGAACATTAGAATAAGTCATGCATGGTGAGCATTTACAGAACAACGGCACTTCAGTACATAGCAGGCCATTTCGTGTTGTAATACGTTAACGGTTACTAGTTGCACGCAGGACCTATAAAGCTATCGTGCGCAAAGAAGAACATTAGAGGCGGGAGCCTGTCTGTCTGTCTGTCTGTCTGTCAGACGTCACCAGAGAACTGTCATTAACCAACACGAGACACGCCCTTAGAGTTAGACCCGCCTGAGAAAAACAGGAAGACACGTAATTACTCGTACAATCTCTGTAGAGTAAAGTTTTTGATTCAGTCAATGTCCGTTAGCTGCAAAACTCAGTAAATGACTTTTGGCAAAATTTTGTGGAGGAGTTAGCACGGTCAAAAAATGAAGTGTTTAGATTTTAATGACAATCTGGATTTTTTGTTGATTCTCGACCTGGGTCGTTACGGTAACTGCAGCGTGTTGAAATTTTGCGCATAGTTGCAAGACATTGTTAGATAGCGTCGTATACGTTCTAATGAAATGCTTCAGTAGTGCGCACGTTAAAGCGTTTTGTTGAGAAGGAGAAGGGGCACTTTTACTGGACACAGTATAGTCCATCTTTGCGGCCATTCTGTATCATACGAGGGTCATCCCAAAAGTTTCCGGCCTCGACATATTAGACAACAATATTTTCCACACTCTATACATCAGTGAAACGTACATCCTTTACGAACTCTAATGAGTCGGTTGCGGATATGACGTCGTTGTAATTTATGACGTCACAAAGCATTAAACAGAAGCGATTTCCAGCGTCAATAA
>Ga0056128_1007304_pt1 | contig 13950 bp, 7 predicted proteins | sample WorMetLIZISLAND2_FD_71113 | JGI IMG/M metagenome (GOLD analysis project Ga0056128, IMG submission 71113) | Marine gutless worms symbiont microbial communities from Max Planck institute for Marine Microbiology, Germany - Olavius geniculatus... ... | reverse complement strand
ATGACGTCATCATGTTGGTATTCCTCGCTGACGTGGAACGCCAGCAGGCATGCACGCACGCGACGCAAAGATGCCCTCGTCGAGAATATGACGTCCGCGGGGTGCCCTGGTGGAGAATATGACGTCATAAGTAGCCCCGGCTGAAACTCCGCCCATCAACGGCGCAAACCAATAGATCTGTCATTCGCATTTTGCAATCGGCAAATTGAGAAAGAACATTTTCCCTGTTATGCCATTTTTTATGAATTATAGTTGAACTCAAAAATTATTCACGATTAAAATACAAAATTACGTATAATCTGCAATTCAACTTGTACATCAATTACATTTAAACATTTTAGTTTTTTATGTTTGAGAATAATGTATGAAAACAAAAAGACAAAAACACACAATCCCACAATCAGACAAATTAGATTTTAGTAGCCTAATAAAGCAGACTAATATGCAATAATATGCAATATAATACCCAGTGCGCAGTCCAGACGTTATTGACAAGCGCCGGTCCAAAGCTACGAGCGGTGTTAGCTCCGCCTCCTGTATACGGCATCTACAACGTTTTGCGCATGAATTTAAAAACTGCACTATAAAATAAAACTAACATTTCAAAGGTGTCAAACAATTGATCTTTTAATTGCGATAATTGCGCCTTCTTTAGTTGGACGTTAGGGCTATAATGAGATGGCTATGAAAACGAAAGGCAAAGCTACTTCAGAGTAATTTTCGATGCAGTTCTGGGTCAAAAAAGTTCTACTTCAAGTTGAAGGTGTCGATTTTTGTCGCGATTAATTCCCTACGTTAAACTGGCACGTTATTTTGTATTTGTTTGCTACCTCTTATGGTAAATAAAGATGTATATATAGGCTAACTCGACAATGCTGAAATATACTAATGTTGCGTTAATGCGAATATCGCTGAATATCGGTAAGCTTATAGCTTACAGCAAACAGCAGAACGCCTGTGTACGTGAGTCCAATGATGAATGGGTGCTCGCGATCCTTGACCTTGACCCTGACCTTGCCGTTGGCGCCATCCGACGACCTTGAACTCTTGTCATAGCAGGCGAATACGACGAAGACGAGGAAGAACGAGGCGAGAAACTCCACCGCGAACGCTTGGCTTTCGGTCACGTGACGACCCGGTATAGTGCATCCGGTCGGTGTTCCCCGGCTCGTGACGTCATCGCCCGCGGCGTTGGGATTCCCCCGGCCGTCCGGTGATGACGTCAGCGAAGGGACTTCCCCGAACATGAGTGCGACTGCGGCGCCGAGGACTGCCCCGGTGAGCTGAGCGGTGAGGTAGAGGGCGCCACGAGCGAAGCTGATACGACGTGTCGTCAGCATGGCGAGTGTAACGGCTGGGTTGATGTGCGCGTCACTGACCATACGGGCGCTGTAGATAGCCGCACTGTACGTTAGACCGAACGCCAACGATACCTGTATTACATTAACCATTACCGTATCCAACTTAGTGGCTGCATTATACAAATTCCCAGTGGCGAAACTGCTACTGTGGGCCTATATGAGTCGGCGAGGCAAGTGCGGGAGAAACATTTTTAGCCGACTGATATAGTGACACTCGGCCACTAATAGAAAGTTTGTATCATTCGGCTGTTTTCCAGTTCTACTTTAGACAGACATCAGGCTTGATTATGTTGATGTGACAGCGGAATGTTCACTTAAAAATAATGCTTTGAAAACGAAAAGTAGACCATTTAGGCAAACTTTCGTAATATTGCACAAAACTCGGCTTGTTTGTGGCAAATTTACTAGTTAATATGTGCTAAAAATTTCGTTTAAAATTATTATTTTGTTTCAAAGATATTAAAGTTTTTGTACTCAGGTGTTTTTATTGCTGCACACTGTATATCGTTACCTTGACAGTCCAAGCGTGTTCCCTGTGGTCGGTATCTGTCCAGGTGCCGCAACCGATCATCAGCAGAAACGCCGTGCCGACGAACTCCGAGACGACTGCTCGCCAGAAACTCACACGTTTAATGTCCTCCTGACTGCGTCCCATTCTGACGTCGTCTTGGGTCGACTGTGCACTGTGCGGCAAAAGAACGCACCAAAATACTTTTGTGCATAACTTCAAATACTAGAAATTAGTGCTCAGCGTCTTGGAAAAATTAGCCACACAGTACAATTCAATTTACTTACTTATTTAAAACGGTTGCCGCCGCCGTTTACTCAGCGTTTCAACAGACCAAAACGAATCTGATGTTATGCATTTTCACTGATGTACACCATTTTGCCGCGCGTCTGCATGGTCTCATTATATAGAGCGGTATAATAACAAACCAGTTTAGGCGACTAGACCTAGTCAATTTTTGTCTCACATCAATTGCTCGAACACAAAAGCGTGTGTATAGCTCTTAACAGAAAATTCTTCACAAAGCTACGGAGCGTCACTTGCCAGACAGGACGGTATACTCAATTTACTTATCCGAAGGGATGAAAAGCTAAGTTGATCTTGGTGTTGGATATGTGCCAAGACGGTTTGCCTATCCCCAGACAATCACTCATCTAGGCAGTAACCAGCTGATAGTGTCCCGACCGGAAATCAAACCCACGACTATTCGATCGTTAAGTCCGATTCCCAACAAGCCACCTGTAAGTCTAATATCGCCAGTGTAGCTGCTGAAGTCTTACTACATTTGGCAAATTATATAATTTATCGATTGATTGATTAATTAATTTTACAAAGATGAAAGTTAACTAAACATCATCAGCTGGCACATTTAGCTTTTGCTACTTCTCTGTATAGTCTGGATTTTCCCCTGTCTACTTTCTTTCACTTTCTTTCTATCAATCTCCCTTCCTGTGGCTTTTCGTGGCGTTATAATTCGACGAATACGTACCCGTAATTAAGCTTATTGCACGGCAGCGATTCAGCGTCAGTGATCGTTGGTCATTCTGTGTGAGTTAGCGTTCGCCAACGACAGGCCACCTACCTATCTATGCAACACACAGCAAACAGCTGCTGCACTGTCGACTTGATCAGACAACCAACAGTATAGTCTATAGTGAGTCTAGCTGTGAGTCTGTGATGCAGTCGCCTATTGTTCATCAGGGTGCTATAATGTGAGCGGCCAACAGCGAGCTTAACCCTCTTTAAAATACCAGATGCAGTACCGCGCTTATTTATATAAAATATAGTATGTTGACCTTGACCTTGACCTTGACCTTTATGTCGCAAAACGTTAATCGTTTCAGCAAAACTTGCACAGCTGTCAAGTTAATTAATGGTCGCACATGCGCGCGAACTACTTCTAAGCAAACTGCACAAAAAATTGCAGCGTCAAAAATCTGTCAGAAAATAGCCATCGATGAAACTAATACGGCTAACTTTGCATTTCTGCACGTTGTGTCTGAACCGAGAAAGGCTACCAATAGGAACTATAGACCAACTTTACAGTTTAACCTATTAGGCCTACAGCACTGGCCCAGTTTGTAACTTAAGAAAGCTGGCTCTTAACGGAACATCCAACAGACTTAGACCTGTCATATTCTATAATTAGCTAAACTGGGTTAAACCGTCGCCGGCTGTATGGATAGGATTTATAAGCTCCAATGCAGTGGACATTTTTTTCTGTGTGAAATGATGCTCGTCAAGATGCTGCCATTCGCCGACCCTTTCAATGGTTAATGCGACAAGACTGATCGATGAAGCACAACAGCGCTAACCTGACGATTCATGCACTGTGACTGCAGTGCTACGTTCTATATGGACCCGGGTGGGACGAAAGAGTAATTTAGTGCAGACTTCAGTGCTGTGTATAAGCTCCCCAATGTCATAATTATGAAATTACGTCCTGGCTTTTTAATCAAAAGTTTATAAAAGGATTATAATAACCAACGCAAGCAGTATTTCTTGGCAGAGTTAAACTTACGTCGATGCTTATTGCTCCTCGTATGCTATTTTTCTGACCCCCTTTTCCCAGCTACCCACTCTCGCGCTAGGCTATATAGGCTTACATAGATCGTCAACAATGGCATTAAAGACCGTGTAATGAAGGATAGAAAACGTCACACAATCCATAACAGCAGCTCTGCGCGGAACCCATGATGAGGATGCTAATCTCTGGGGATACGGTGGATATTAGCCTGTGCGGCTGAATGGACGGCTGAGTCTATAGAGCCAGGATTGGCAAGGGACTTCAGGCAAGGAGTGTCCGGGGACCGTATACAGCGTTCTGACACCATCAATACGCTCTCGCAATCTGTCTGACTCACCGCTAGCAAATTAAATGCATTGTACAACCGTCTGTTTTAAAACAAGTAATTTTTCGGTTTCGTCCCATCCACATACGACAAAGTTACTTTGTAGCAGCATAGACTATGCTCGCTATAATAATCAATGACTGTTTGATGCACACAATTCTTCAGCTATTAAATGCGATTTTTGCATCCTAGCTATGAGGCTCATAGCTAGGATGCAAAAATCGCATAGTATGAGCTACTGTTTTTTTCTGCCTGTAACCATCACCCACGGGCGCCGAATTACCGTATCCTATCGATCCTAGCGTTGATTGTAGCGTTCGATACAGCACCGTCAAAGTAGCATGTATGAGACTGTAGTCACTCTGGGAAATAGACGGTACGGTCGGCTTATCCTTGCGACAGCTAGGCTTCGTGTTTTTAAGCTCCAGCGATCACTTTTTTTGCTTTCTATGTCTCTCGTTAAAACATACGCCGTTATGACAAAAAACGAAAAACTTCAAACTGCCATGAATGCTGCAGGCAAACGTTAGTGTGTCAGTGCAGCAGCTGGCGCGTCAAGAAATATTTTTCTTCCTGGTCTGACTGCTGCAGAATTTCGACTTCAAACTCCCAGAAAGACAGGACTGCATGGAAGTGTACGAACAGTGGGGCATGGTGGTGCCTTCTGACTAGTAAATGATTGTAAGTGATCGAATACGTACAAGTGGCTGCGTGCTTAAATCTTTCTATAACTGTAAACTGGGCATCGTTTGTTTGAAAGAATGGCATTCTTCTGAGTGGCAAAAATAGCCGAAAATTGCGCCTCATTAATTACAAACGTAACGAAAATCAGCCTATTCTATACAACGCTCTCCCTGGCACTATCCATCACATGGTGGAGTGGTGAACAGGTGCGAGTCAAATTTAACGTTCTGCACAAATCCGGTAGGCCTACTGCAATTTACATTGTCTTATGTGAACTAAGACTACCAAATCATGACAATCTTTTAGTTTCAATGCAAGTTTTCTGGTCACTTACAAAGTCCTTTTTTGAAGTTCAAATTGTCGACTCTGCTGACTGTTTCAGCAAAAATCCCAAGACACATCTTTTTAATGTCGCTTTTAATCCGTGATATTTTGCTTGCTTTGTTTTTATGGTTGTTCTGGCTGTTAGGCATCCTTGTTGTGTTTTTTTCACTTAAGCCTACGGCGCCCTAAACTTGACATTATTGATTGATTGATTGAAGTTAAAATCAAAAAGAAATTTAACTTCTGTCGTTTTACAATCATGGGGCTAATGCGGAACACGAAAAGTGTCAGTCAATCGGAGAATGCGCCAGTGTGACTGACCACTGTTAGATGTCGAACTTTTTTGCCGATAAAAACGGATTCGGCCTAATTCATGTCTCATCCGTAAAGCATGGAAAAATGCAAATTACGAAAAGATAAATGTACCTTATTGTATTTCACAGTCGCAGCTACGAATGAAGTTCTTGCACACGTTAAAACAAGCGGTTCCTAATCGTATAAAAATTGACATTATGCGGCTCACGTCTCATATCCCAAAGCGACATATTTATCGCAATCTTTGCTAAAACAGCACAAACATTGAGCACCAAAAATTGATCATTTTAACATAATGTAGAAAAGCGTGTAAAGTCAGCAAAATATCGAGCATTACAAAATACCAACCAGTTTGTTAAACAATGCGTCTTACTGGTGGGCCTTCGTACGTGGATCGGTGACCGTCTTTGAACAGATAAACCATCTCGGTAATTTACAATTTACCAGCCACTCAGGCCAACTCAGTTTTCCATCCCTCCGGAGTAGGTAAATCGAGTACCGGCCTGTCTGACTGGCGTAAAGGAGGGGCGCGTTCACCTGTGTCGGGTGGCAGCTTACACTGTGTGATCTCATATGGCAGATGACGCTCCATAGCTCAGAAATGGATTTTCTGTAAAGAGCTATACACACCCTTTAACCTCGTAACCTACACCGACTCACTTCATCTAGCTGAATTATGAAAAACTGCTTTATCCCGCTTATGCTACGTTTTCAGCCGGCTGGGCGGTGACTCTAAAAAGCAAGGGTTCATCTTGTTTCCCCAGAGCAGGATCTTAAGTCGCGCGTTCTCATGCAGCACTTCACGTAGACTGGAGTACAGCTCACGCAGGGTGACGTCATCGCTCAGACCAGACGTGACGTCACTGAACGACCCAACGTAACGTAACCGAGTGTCGTCAGCAGCTTTGCCGTCACGTGACGTCATTTCGTCGTTACGAATGACGTCAGCGTGCAGCGACGAGCACGACGCGGCCGTCGTCCAATCGCGTCGCACCACGTCAGCGCCGTTGCCATGACGACCAGTGCCGCCAATGTGGTTGTAGCACAGTTTGACCAGGGTGACGCTGACGTTGTGACGTAACGCGTCCAGCAGGTGCGCCAGCCCGGCCTCGGTCACGTGACATTGATTGGCCCCCAGTGACGTCACGGACCGGTTGTACCGCAGCGCGCCGACGATCTCCGAAAAACCTTCATTATCATCATCATCGACGTCGTCATCCTCATTTAATCACCAGATTGCAGATATATACACAATAACTCATAAAACAAGAAACCCAGCTATCGCTTGGGTGGGCCGACCGCACCGCCTACATCCGACTTCTGGTCGAGAAAAAAACAATTTCCCAGATTTAAGGAGTCTTCCGTACGTTGGCCTCAAGTTTAGATACTCCTTTAAAATATTTTTGCTTATAGGCCTATACACTGTATCACTAGTTTAGCATAAAAACGTTCGCAGATACACAGACTTCTTGCTAATCATAAGAGGCACTACTGACGAGCTTTCCGGGGGTACTTACATTAAGGACCTAGAACGACCTTGAAATCCAGAAAAAGGGGTTTTAGTCTTTTTTGCGATTTCAGGCTGTGGCGCATATTTCAACAGTAGATTGTGCCTACATTACCGGAGATAGACCAAAACAACCTGCAGATAAAATTCGCAGCATAAAACGTAGATTTTAACCGTCTTTTGAGTTCCGACCTCTTAGGTTCAAGGAGTCTCCGTACGGAGGCGTCATATTTTTGGTACCGTTTCAAATGCATTGTTATTTTATTGCACGTTGTACACTTATTCGCCAGGTGGTAGCGCCGACGCTGTCGCGCATCACTTGACTGAGCTTTACTTAAATTATTTAACACACCTTAGAAATTTTCAAACGTTTATAAAAAAATAATAATAACCTCGGTCGCCGACTCGGTTGCGACTGATCTGAAGTGATTTCAAAGCGTCGTTGGACCGGAGAGCACGAGCCAGGGCGCAGCAGCCGCGCTGCGCGAGATGAACAGACTCGAGGTTCAACTCGCGTAGAGTTCGGTTGACGAGCAGCGCCTCGCTGAGCTGGCTGACTCCATCATCGCCCAGAGCGTTCCCACTCAAGTCCAGACAACGCAGGCGGGAACTACGCGCCGTAGACCGAAACAACGGCCCGACAGACAACCTAAATCAGTAGATGGATGGATATACGTTTACCGATACTGCAGCCAGAACTGGTTCATTAGGTGCACAATATACAATTAAGCATATCTCTCTCTTGCTACATGGGTTCAATGCCCGTTGGTCTCCATGACATATTTCACGAAATGTGTCCATTTCGTCCTGTCCATCGCCAATCTGTACAGGGTGCCGAGATCATTGTTGCACCAGTCCACTAGGTCGTCTGTCCATTTTCTTTTCGGTCTTCCTCTCTTGTTCTTGCCGTCCATTATGCCGAAAACAACAATTTCAATATAGCAAGCGTAACAAAAAAAGCAACGACCAATACGAATGACATACTAATAACCCTCTACATACAATATACACCGTAAAATACGACACTATAAATTTCTAACGCTATATGGGAAAATGAGTTTAAAAATCTGTTTGCATTTGCAGCCCTACGACGGGAGAGCATACAACAATCGAGAAATTATTAACGCCTGAAATACAGTGTTAAGGCGAATACAAAGCGACGTGACTGAACTGAACCGATACGGTTTAGTTTTTGACGAACTTGCCAAAGGATAAGCAAGACAAGCCCGTTGGTCATCGGTTGACGCGTACGTGAGCACAGTCACGTAAGCTACCGGTCCGGCGTTGTTAAGTGGTGCCTAATGTAATCCATTACTGCTTGCCCATTGGTCAGTGAGCGCCTTTACAGTTGTTTTTTTCCAAAAAACCAAGTAGCCTATCAATCACAATATACTAAGTTCTTGATGCAGTTTTAATAAACGTTAAAAAAGATTTTAAAAACGCCAAGAAAATTAAAAAAACGATAAAAAACGTAAAAACCGTGACAAAAATAAAAAACGTAAAACGTTTATTATAACTATATCTTTAAGCTGATTGGCTGGCAGACCTGGACCACGTGATGCCGTTCTCGCGCATGCGCAGACGTCGCAGTGGCGGTCTGCGCGTGCGCAGTGCCTCACCCAGAGCCAGACAACCGCTGCCGGTAGATAGATCATTGAAACCGACGTCCAGGTCGACCAACTTCCGGTTTGCGGCCAATCCAGCGATTAGACCACGCAGAGCGTCGTCGCTGAGCCCGGTGCCGGCCAGGTAGAGAGACCGCAGGCGTCGATGTCGACCTAGGGCTTCGCCGAGCGCCACGGCAGCGCTCGTACCGCCCAGATTGCTGAGCCGCAAGTCCAGACGGACCAGACTTGTGTTCGAACGTAGCGCCTCGGCCAACCACGACGTCAACGCAGTTTCCAGGTTGACTTTCACCAGCGCCAGCTCACAGACGCTTCGAGTATCTGTCAAGTAATATCAAGTAGTATCGAGTAGTAAACCTATCAGTGATATTTTGACTTGAGTCAAAGTCAAATGAGTTTTAGGCCATTTGACTTCGACTTCAGACTTTTAATGAGTCAGGCTTGGAATCAACTGAAACGCAGTTTACACCCGGGCCATTAAATTTATTAAAAAAATGCGGAGTTCGTGGAGAAATTGTTCTCAGTCTGTGGTATATATTGAACAACGGATTATCTGACTTAAAGTCAAACTTAAAGCTCAAGTCAAATGACCTTGATGCAGAAAAGTTTAAATCAAAAGTTAGGGTTAGGTGTTCGCCTCCACAGCCGACTAGAGAGTCTGGGAGAACGTCTTAAGCTCCCCAGCGATCTGAGTCGGAACCCAAGCCGAAACTAAATTGAGTGTATTTCAGCTATAAAATCTGGCTTCAGGTGACAATATTTTTACGAAAATAATGACAAGAAATGGTGGTGACAGAAAAGTACATAAAAAAGTCAGACTTCCCCCTCCATGTCTCCCAAAAGTGGAGTGAGAGAATGCCGTCGTTCCCCTTGGAAAAAGTGGGAAAACGACGTTCGTTCACCTTAATTAAAGCACTGACAAGCGAGCGAGCGTTGTATTAGCACCGAAATGAAGACTCCAAAGGCGTTGAGGGGAAAAATCTAGGGTCAGAGTTAGGGTTAGGTTCCACTCCCCCGCCGACTATGGAGTCTGGGAGAGGGTCGTAAGCATAGACGTAAAAAACGTTTTTTTACGTTTTTTATTCTTGTCACGTTTTTTTACGTTTTTTAACGTTTTTTTTATTTTCCTCAACGTTTTTCATTTAAAAAACGTGCATTGAAAATCCCATTAAAGGCTTTGTGTAGTACTTTTGGGACCACAGAAATAAATTGAAATAAATTAAAAGATCATAGTGATGTAGTTTACTTAGTTAGTCCAAATAAACTAAATAAAAAGTTTTGTTAACCAGCATATTTAGTTAGTTTAATGCTATGGTCTTATGACATCACAGCTACATTGAAATTAAATGAAGTTCTCTCTATCTAAACTATAATTCCAGGTATACTGCACTTACAACATTAGGCATTAGGCAAGAAGCTGAACAAATTATGGCCAACTTTTTTATTTAACGTTTTTAAACGTTTTTTTATTTTTGCCACGTTTTTTACGTTTTTTAACGTTTTTTTGTTTTTCTTGGAACGTTTTTTTACATCTTTTACATCATTGTAAGCTCCCCCACTGGTCTGAGGCGAAGCTTGAATATACCTGCCAACAGGTGAGTGAGTGGAACGGTGCGTAGTTGGTCACACAGACACCAGCTTGACAGACGGACCGACAGTGCCGGCCATTGACGCTCAAAGTTATCATTGTCATCATCATCAACATGGCGGGACCGAAAGTTAGAATCTGTGACGTCACGTCCGCCATTCTGCAGTCGTCGCAGTGACAGAGTTGTTGCATCATCGATGGCGTCACAATCCGACCATGACGTCACGCGCACGTCAAACTCCGCCCCCGTGACGTCATCGGTGACGTCACGCGGACATGCGCAGTCGCTCGGCGGTGACGTCGTCAACAATAGCTCCAGCAGCAGCTGGACGGCGCGAAACAGCTCGATCAACTGATCAAGATGGCGGCCTCCATCTTCATGGTCACGTGTCACAGTCAGCGCGTCTACCAATAGCTTGACGGCAGCGTTTAGGCCGCACTCGGTAATCACAGCATCGTGAGAATCGTCCAGAAGCTCCGATATCGGCCTACTACACGGTCGGAGCCAAATCAAAATGCCGAGCAACACGAAAATCACGATATATCCGAGAAATGAGAGAATATTTTTGTACTTAATTTCGCTCGCTTCTTTATCAAACAACTCTGCAAAAGTGTGCTGATCTGTGGCACTTTTCTGTCCTGCATACGCCAAAGTGACGGAAACGCAAACTTCGGGAACGAATTTTGCAACTGCACAAACTAAATACAAGGCTGATATTATTACTGATATATAATCAAGTGCTGTAGCTAAATGTAGCAAAATTAAACACGTTTACGAAGTATCGTGTGTTGAATAAACGAGGAAAATTCAGTGTAAAATTGTTCGCACATTACGTAGATATCGTAATTTTCGTGCTGGGAGGCGAGCAATTTTAATCTGGCTCTCACCCTGTACTTCCGGTGCAGATGGTCGCGGAAACTGTTTCCGGTAGAACTCGCCGCAGAAACGTGTCAACTATCACCCGGTGGTTGCAGTCATTATGATCTAAAGCCAGTGCCAGCAACTGACCGACGACAGACGACAGTCGATTCACAGACGCAGCACTTCCGGTGACTATGTGGGTTTTTCCCGCCACCACCTCACGATCCGTGACGTCATAATCGTAATCTATGACGTCAGCGTCGTAGTCGGCGTCGAACGATGACGTCACGTCGTCTGACGTCATGAAAGACGACAGCGAATTGGACGAAAGCTCGGCGGCCGTAGTGTTACCTATCGCAGACGTTTCCGCAGCCGCAGCTGCTTCGGTGACGTCACAAGATGGCGGCTTCGTGACGTCATCATATAACAGATAATGACATTCAGTCTGAGACGCGACGGTCGTTGACTGTTCTGCTGAAAGCCGCCCGTCGTCTTCGGCAACATCGTATGGGGGACTTCTAACGTAACGTATCATCGGCGTTGTTGTTGTCGAAACTGTTTCCGGTTGGAAGCCATGGCAACACCCCGCCCCCGCCACTGCTACGACGCCGTTACACGCGGTGACGTCACGTGATGTCGATGACGTCACAATGTTGTTGCTGACGTTTGTTGGGAACGTACACTGACCGTTGGCTACGGCTACTGAGGCACTGATAGAGGGATGCGGTTCTGCTGACGGAAGAATCGTTGAATTCACCGCCAGCTTGCCTGTACACACGCATACGATAACCATCTGTACACCGAAGGGACAGTCCCTATTGCAACAGTTCCTATTCCGACACTGCCTATCCCGACAAAGAGGGTTAAACAGGCTTGGGCCGAGGGTTGGTAATAGAGACAGAAACAGAGACAAACTGCATCCTCGACTATGAGGCGAACTCGAACCGTTACGTTATTCCCACAACAGTACTGCAGTTCATCTCTGTCGGCTGGCAGGCAATACTCTGTGATCCCATATGGCGGATGACGCTCCGTAACCATCAGTGGCGTATTTAGGATTTGGCAAGGGGGGCATGGCGGGATTGCAATTGCTAATTGTGACATCACGCACAGACCACGCGCTGTTTGCTAGCCTGGCCAAGCAGTTGTGTTGAGTTGAGTCAAGTTGCATCGGCGTATAGTATAGGTGTGAATTGGTCATCAGCTACCGCTAGTATTTTGCTCGCTGCCGCTGGGCATAATTCGCTCGAAGCCTGCCTGGTAGAGTGAAGTGAAGAATGACGCCTGCATCGCATGGGTCGCTATATCTCAGCACGGCGTCACTGACCGTACGACGCGGGCTTCTATACAGCTGCTCTCTGCAGGGCCTTACTTACTTATATGAGTAAGTAAGTAAGTAATTTAAATACCGCGTTAACTGTCATAACCTCAAACGCGCTCGATGTGCTAGTAGAACGACAGGGAAAATGTTTTAGGTGACGTTTAAAAGTAGGTAAAGAATTTGCGATTTGTGTGCTGCATTTAAACTATAGAATGTTAAGAAAAGTGTTCCAAGCAAACTTTGTGTTCGAAGTAGTTATACCGGCATGTCCAAAGGCATGGCTTCCGTATGTTGCTATCTTGATCCTGAGATTGCGTTAGTTAGCTATAAGTAACTGTAGGTAGGCTAAGTAAAGCAGCTTAAAAGACGCCATTTTAACAATAAATGTACAAAACATCAGTTTATACACTTGTTAACGGCGACATGCAATGACTGACACATCGAAAACAGCAAAAATCATTTTAAAATGTGATATCACTCACAATCACATCGCCTAACTGTCAATGTGCTGTTGAATAATATCACCTTTTTCTGATTTTTGCTGTTTTCGATGTGTCACTCATTGCATGTCGCCGTTAACAAGTGTATAGGCCTTAAACTGATGTTTTGTACATTTATAGTTGATGTTTTATTACAAAAACGATGTTTTTCCTGTTGGTGATCAATTATAATCCATCCATCTTCCACGGCCATGAAGATACAGAATCTTACATATTTCATGGAAACGATCTTATTCTTTTGGGGTCACGTGACGTCATCGGTCACGTGACCATTGGACTCGGTATATGTAGTTTCCTATTGGTGGTCTAGGGATCTGTAATTGGCCCAGTCTGCTACGTCATTACAGCATCTGACTTGCAGCCAGCTTCACAGGCGAACTTTATAGTGAAGTACGCCCATGACACATACGTGATTATGCCAGCCGGGAACATCAGTTCTGGTCCGGCTGAGCTCACTAATACCAGCAATTTACCTCCAGGTTATTATCACGTGCCCACGTGAAAATAACCTGGAGGTAAATTTTGACAAATCTGTGGAGATGGTGTTTGTCAGACCAAGAAGCAAGAGATCCCAGTCTGAACCGCCGTCGGTAATTTCAGGCCTAAGGCGAGTCGAGTCCATTAAAATGCTGGGAGTGACTATCAGTCGAAAATTTTCAGTCTCACAGCACGTCGACAACCTCCTGGCTGTGTGCTCCCAGTCTGCGAACACTATGACAACATGGTTTACCTAACGATGCTTTACATCAAGTGTTCCAGGCGATAGTCATCAACTGATTGAGTTGCGCCTCTCCAGCTTGGTGGGAATTCACCTCAGCAGACGACAGAAATCGCTTGGAAGCATTTGTACGAAGGTCGGTAAAACTCGGTTACCGAGCTAACACTTCAGCGACCTTCGCCAGTATCTGTGACGATGCCGACAACAAACTTTTTTCACAGATTACAGGCAACAGTCAGCACCTACTACATCCGCTACTTCCTCCTGAACGCGAGCAGCACTACAG